>VFQT010000632.1_pt1 | contig 49741 bp, 29 predicted proteins | sample 3512381 | NCBI WGS metagenome assembly VFQT01 (sample SAMN10412376, study PRJNA504923) | tailings metagenome | isolation source: Relicate 2 Philex TSF3 active mining site | place: Philippines: Tuba, Benguet | collected 2017-08-29 | reverse complement strand
GCGTTGCCCTCCGGAGGCAAAGGTTGTGGGTTCGAATCCCGCCCGGGACAGTTTGTTCGCCTTCGCGATTATTTTTTGGGTGCTTCGTCGGCGGATAGCTCTTTAGCAGTAATGAGATCCACCGGAGTTTCACGGTCGGCGGGGGCTGTGGTGGGATCCTTTAGCATCTGCAGAGCGTATTCGATGCCGTACACCGCCAGTTGGTCGCCATGTTGATCGGCGGTGGCGAGAATCTGACCATCTCGAATGGCCTGCTGTACGGCGCTGATGTTGTCGAAGCCCACGATCTTGCAGCCTTCTCTGCCAGCCGCTTTCACGGCGGCCAACGCGCCCAGTGCCATACTGTCATTACATGCAAGAATGGCTTTCAGGTCCGGATGAGCGGTCAACATCGCAGAAGCGGTCTGGTTGGCGACTGACATTTCCCACTGAGCTGACTGGGAAGCGACGATGTTGATTTTTGCTTCCTTCAGCGCTGTTTCGAAACCAAGTTTTCGCTGCTGGCCGTTGAAGGACGTTTCGAGTCCTTCCAGAATTGCGACCTGATCGTTTTCCTTCAGCTGACTTGCGAGAAATGCTGCAACCTTCGCCGCGCCGGCTCGGTTGTCAGGACCAACAAATGGAATGCTGGCTTTCGATTCTGCCAGGACGCCCTGATCGAGTCGATTGTCGATGTTCACCACGACAATACCGGCCTCTTTCGCCCGCAACAATGCCGGAACCAGTGCCTTGGAATCTGCCGGTGCAATCACGATCGCAGAAACGCCCTGGCCGACCATCTGCTCGACCAGCGTAACCTGACCGGCGAGATCCGTTTCGTCCTGGATTCCATTCACGACCAGTTCGTATTGCTCACCGTTGGCAGCCGCATGAGTCTCCGCGCCTTTTGCCATGGTCGCAAAGAACTCATTGGCGAGTGACTTCATGATCAACGCGATCTTCGGCTTTTGCCCTGGCGTTGAAACCGCGCCCTTGCCGGTTTCACCGGAAGCGGGTGAGGACGGCTCTTTCGCGCAGCCGCTCAGAAGTAACAACGGCACGGCCAAGAACAGAATGGTGCGGCGAGGAATCATGGCGATTTTCGGAGGCAAACGTGAGTGGGAAGGTCGAGAGGGCAGGGCATCACTCGGAGAGTGATGGCTACTTTGATGGCTACTTTGAGACGGCTTCGAGTGGTGAAGGTCGGCTTGTTGACTTGTCCGCCGTTGGGAAGTCGTCAGGAATCGGAATGGTGACCTTGCCTGTGGCGGCCCATTCAGTGCCTCGCTGCAAAGTCGTGATGAAGCCGACGCACTGCTGCGAATATTCTGCGTGACCCATCGGTGTGTGGAAGACTCGCCCTTTGCCATAGGAGATTGTCATGATCATTGGCTCGGCGCGGCCCGTGATCTGTGATTCTGCAGTCGCAAGGATCTGCATGTCCTTCGCAGGGCCTCGCAGCTTGTCGTAAAGCTCATCCTTTGCATGCATCCATTCGGTTGGCATTCCTTTGACGATCGGGTGTTCGCGATCACGGATGACGATCGGAAACTCAAGCTGCGGACCATGATTGCCACCGTTGCCGGGTGACATGTCTCGAACGACCTTGCCATCCTTGTCGATGTAAACGTACGGCCCGTCTTTCTCAGTCCGGCCGCCCCATCCGCCCAGGCCAATCATTTCGTTGTACGCCGGCCATTCAGGGAATGAGTTGTCGGCAGCATGAATGACCACAAATCCGCCGCCGTTCCGGACGAACGCTTCGAAGGACTCCTGAGTTTCCTTTGGCCACGGAGCCGCACCGTGGCCGAAGTTGCTGAGCACGACCGCGTACTTCGAAAATTCTGGCTTGAAGTTCGAATCCGTTCCTTTGGGCGCGGCCGTGGCAACATCGACGGTGAATTTTCCAGTCTGTTCCAGCCACGATTTCATCATCTTTGTGGTGGTTGGCCAGACACCATGGTTGTTCTGCCCATCGACGATCAGCACTGCCAGCTTTTCCTGACCGAAAGAAAGCGATGGGAAGGCGGTCAGCATCAGGCAGCAAATTGAGAACAGCGTGGTTCTTCGGGAATGGCTCATGGAGGGCTTTCTGAGGGTGGAGCGACACATTTGCGAAACAACCGACCGGTGTAATGCGGACGTCGAGACGCAGTGGAGTGGACGTGAGTCACGCAGATTGCAAAAAATGAGGACAAAATGCAATTTCGCGGTGAACTTGTCTCGGAACTCAAATCGATTATAGTGTGTCAAAGGCGTTGCCGATGGTACCGCCATGGTTCAAGGAGAGATGGCAGAGTGGCCGAATGCGCATCATTGCTAATGATGTGACTCCAGAAATGGGGTCCGAGGGTTCGAATCCCTCTCTCTCCGTTATCGCCCGCAGTTGATGCGGGCTTTTTTGTTGGTTCCCGGTCGATTTCATGGCAGCCGATCGATTTCAGCAGCGCCTTCGGGAATCTCTGCAACGCCTGCACGATTCACATCTGTTCCGGGACCGCAGAACTGTTTCCAGGACCGGTTCCACGACAGCTCTTGTTGACGGCGTGCCGTGTGTCACGTTTTCGACAAATGACTACCTCGGACTGTGCCATCACCCCGAAGTGCTGACCGCGTTTCAGTCAGCCGCTGCAGACCAGTCAGGTTCTGGCGCCAGTCCTTTGATCGCGGGACGCAGTCGTCACCACGAACGACTGGAATCGGCACTGGCAGAATTTGAGCACGCGGAAGCGGCCGTGATCTTTCCATCCGGCTTTGCCGCCAACGTTGGATTGCTGACGGCTCTTGCCGGACCGAAGGATGCAGTCTTTTGCGAACGAGACAACCATGCCAGCCTGATCGACGGATGCCGTTCCAGCGGCGCTTCGTTTCTCGTATATGATCGAAATGAACCGGACAGTCTACGAAAGTCACTTCAACGTCGGCGGACGGACTACGACCAGGTTTTTCTTGTCTCCGATTCTGTGTTCAGCATGGATGGCACGATCGCCAATGTTCGAGAACTGTGCGAGCTGGCAGAAGAATTCGACGGGGCCGTGATTGTTGACGAAGCGCATGGAACCGGCGTCTTCGGTCGAACCGGGTCCGGCGTCTGTGAGCTTCAGCAGGTGGAACAACGCGTTGCTGTTCGCATCGGAACACTGAGCAAGGCCATTGGTTGTGTCGGTGGGTTCGTTGTCGGATCGCAGGAGCTGAGCACGTATCTGTGGAACCGTGCTCGGACGCAGTTCTTTTCCACCGCCCTGCCTCCTGCGGTCTGCGCGGCGGCTGTGGAAGCGATTCGAATCATCTCCACAGACCCCGCAAGACGACTGCGTCTGCACCAGCGTGCACGTTTGCTTCGAACACGACTGGAAGCACTGGGAATGAACCTTCTGACGTCACCTCGAAGCGGCTCCGAGGCAGACTCGATCTCGTTCGGAACAGTGCCGGAAAGCCCGATCATTGCCGTTCTGCTGGATTCAGAAACCGCAGCCGTCGCAGCCAGCGAGCAACTGATTCGCCATGGCTTTCATGTTCCAGCGGTCCGGCCGCCGACGGTCCCGTCGGGAACATCACGACTTCGCCTGTCGATCTCCAGTGAACATTCTGAGGATCAGATTGGCTCATTGTGTGATGCGATCGCGGCCGTTCTTCGGCGTTGATGCCAAACGTTTCCCTTCGACTGTTCGAACGCTATTCTTTGCAGCCTGCGAACACCGCAGATTTCTCGTGCCAGTTCAAGAAAAGGTTGATCGATGACAGTTGCTCAGATTGTTCCCCCACAGCGCATTCTGATGGGCCCTGGACCAAGTGAAATTCATCCCAGCGTTCTTCAGGCGATGGCGTCGCCAACGGTCGGACACCTCGATCCGTATTTTCTGAAGGTGATGGATGAAGTTCAGGCGATGCTGCGACAGGTGTTTCAGACGACCAATCACATGACCATGGCCATCTCCGGTACCGGCAGTGCGGGGATGGAAACGTGTGTCGTGAACCTGATCGAACCAGGCGACCGAATGGTTGTCGGCGTGAATGGTGTTTTTGGCGGACGAATGGCGGACGTAGCGGAACGCGTCGGGGCGGAAGTGACGAAGATCGAACGACCGTTCGGTGAAGTGTTTACTCCGGACGAAGTCGCTGCGGCGGTGAAAGCAACTCGCCCCAAAGTGGTTGGAATTGTTCAGGCCGAAACCAGCACCGGAGCGCATCAGCCTCTCGAGGAGATTGCAAAGATTGTCCACGATGCCGGCGCGCTGCTTCTTGTTGACTGTGTCACTTCGCTGGGTGGCCTTCCGGTTGAGATTGATCGCCTGAGTATCGATGCTGCCTACAGCGGATCGCAGAAGTGTCTTGGATGTCCTCCTGGCCTGGCTCCGGTCACGTTCGGACCGCGAGCACTGGAAGCCATGGATGCTCGAAAGAAGCGCGTCTCCAGCTGGTACCTGGATATCGGCCTGCTTCGCAACTACTGGGGCAATAATCGAGCGTACCACCACACGGCGCCCATCAACATGAATTACGCACTTCACCAGTCGCTTCGACTGGTTCTTCAGGAAGGACTGGAAGCGCGATTTGCGCGGCATCAGCAACATCATCTGGCTTTGAAGGCCGGGCTGGCGGCGATGGGAATTCAATACTCGGTAGCACCGGGAGTGTCACTGCCGATGCTGAATTCGGTGCTGATTCCGGCGGGTGCAGACGATGCGGTGGTTCGCGGTCAGCTGTTGAATGAATTCGGAATTGAAATCGGCGGCGGACTCGGACCAATGAAGGGCAAGACCTGGCGAATCGGGCTCATGGGCGAGACGGCGAAAAAGTCGAACGTCCTGCTCTTCCTGGCAGCTCTGGAGCAGTGTCTTAATCGTCAGGGAATTCGCCCCGATCCAGGCTCAGGCGTTGCCGCGGCCAATGTCGTGTACAACACGCCGTGATTTTGTGTTTGAGAACATGGCTCGGGTGAGTGAAGACTCACCTGGGCCGCGGCTCGGGGATTCGCCACAGGGTTATTGTCGGACAAAAAATGTGTGACAGAAAATGAATGCGCTTCGATGAGACCGTGGGCCAGAGTTGTGGTGTTGGCCGAATGCTCCGATCCGAGGGCGGTTTAGATCGGAGCTCGTGGGGAGGAACTCTGGCGAGTTCCGCTACGCATTTGGCGGAGTATGGAACTCTGGCGAGTTCCACTCCAGATTTGGATGGATGGGGACGGGGCTAGGCCTTGAAGATCTTTTCTCGGCCTTCGGTCACGTTCTTGGTGGCGTTGCGAGTATCCAGCACCATCGTGGCATGCTTCACCACGAAGGAATAGTCCACCGCTGTGTGGTCGGTGGAAATCAGAATGCAGTCCTGTGAAGCCAGAAACTCCGGTGTAAGCGGAGTACTGTCCATTGGCGGCAAATGATAGTGGCGCATCTTGGGCAGTTTTGGAACATGAGGATCGCTGTAGGACAGAATCGCCCCACGGGCCTGGAGCAGTTCCATCAGTTCAAATGACGGACTCTCGCGCGGGTCATCGACATCCTTCTTGTACGCCATTCCAAGAAGACAAATTCGGCTTCCTTTGACCGGTTTGCCCTGGTCATTCAGAAACTCTGCCAGGCGAGTGATCACGTAACGAGGCATCGACGTGTTGACTTCCCCGGCCAGTTCAATGAACCGCGTTGACATTCCCTGCCGGCGCGCGAGCCAGCTGAGGTAGAACGGATCGATTGGGATGCAATGGCCGCCCAGGCCCGGTCCCGGATAGAACGCCTGAAAACCAAATGGCTTCGTCTTTGCGGCATCGACTACTTTCCAGATGTCGATTCCCATGCGGTCGAACAGCATTTTGAGTTCATTCACCAGCGCGATGTTGACGGCTCGGTAAGTGTTCTCAAGAATCTTGCAGGCTTCTGCAATCTCCGCCGTGTCGACTCGAATGACCTTCACAATGGCGTGACTGTAAAGAGCAGTCGCGAGGTCACCGCTTGCGGCGTCAGTTCCCCCGACAACTTTCGGGATCCCCGCTGCTGTGTAATCGGGATTTCCTGGATCTTCACGCTCCGGACTGAACGCGGCAAAAAAGTCGCGGCCGCACTGAAGTCCGGATGGGTTGCGATTCAGGATTGGAAGCATCACATCGCGAGTTGTGGTCGGGTACGTTGTGCTTTCCAGAACAACCAACTGCCCCGGTCGAAGAACCTTTGCGATGGCTTCGGATGTCAGCTCGATATACTGCAGATCCGGATCGCGAGTTTCGTTCAGGGGTGTGGGAACACAGATCAGCAGCGCATCTGCTTCACACAGACGACTCATATCGCTTGTCGGATCCAGAACGCCTCTCTGAATCCAGTCCGCAATTCGCTCCGACGGGATGTGCTTGATGTAGCTCTTTCCCTGCTTCAGCTGAGTCACTTTGAAGTCGTCAACATCAAAGCCGATGCAGCGAAAACCCGCGTTGGTAAATGCGCTGATCAAGGGAAGTCCGACATAGCCAAGGCCAATGATGCCGACTTTCGCTGTCTTTGTCGCAATCTTCTGAGCGAGTTCTGAGACAAGCTGTTCCGTAGTTGCCATGTGTTCGTGCTTCAAATTTCAGTCGTCAGGGACGTCCGCAATCACCAGCCGAGCATTCTCGGAAGGTCTGCCTGCGGAATGATTGAAGAAATTGCCTCAATGAGTGTGATCGTCAGTGGGCAGTGATTGTAGCCTGAATCGCCGGTTTCCGCCCTGTCCGGATTTCCGTGAAACCGAGTAATCGATACAGGCCGCACATTCCTCAGAAAACTCACTTCTTGTTCGCCAGTTGTTCCACCGGGATCTGGATCGTTCCGAGGTCAGAATATTCGCCCGAGCGAACTTCGACGGAGACGGCTCCCTTTTCAAGCTTCTCATCCACACCATTGCGTACGACCTGAACAAGACTGCCTTTTCGTTCCTGCCAGAGTCGAAAACGCCAGGTTCCCGCAGGGACATTCTTCAACTCAAATTTTCCGTCTGCGTCCGTGATGGCCACATAGGGATGTTCAGTCACGACAATCCACGCTTTCATCCAGGCATGGATCGAACAGTCGACTCGTGCTGGCAGTGTTTCCGGGTTCTTCACGATACGCTCAACCGGCGTACTTCCTGAGATGACTTCGTTGAAAGGCGTTGACCGGTTCAGATAAACCGCGGCATTGTGAGCGACCGGGTCTGAGTTCTTCAGGACCAGCTTCTGCCCCGTTCGCAGGAGGGCGACGCGAGGTTCAAACCGACAATCCTTGTTATCGAGCGTGACCGGTTTTGAAAGATCTTTCAGGTCCGGATGAACAGGCACTGGTGTCTTAGAATCCAGCCAGATGGCCACATAACGGATGCCAAGGTTGTCCTTGTTGACAACAAGTGATTCATCCACCAGGCCGACTTTCCCGCACACTTCCGCATCACGCTCGATGTCCAGCGTGACGGGCTCAGGGACATCGCCCTTCAGCACAACCTGGCCGCGAAGGTGTCCCCATTCCTGAGCCTCCGTGACCTGTGGAAACAAAATGATACACGCAGTTGCTGCCCAGACGATTTTCCACGCTCGACACCAGCGTTTGACACGACTCACTTGGCGACTCTCACTCTTTTTCACAGCAAAGATTCCAGATAGGTCTTGGAGCGTACGATTTCAGCGGACACCTGTTCTGCGGTTTCCATGATGGGGATTCCACGAGGCACCGGATGCATGAAGATTTCCGTCCAGCCTTCGTATCGAATTTCCTTCAGGGCTTCGAGCAGCGGTTTGAAATCCAGCTGGCCACGTCCGGGCAACTGCAGCAGTTCTTCTTCTTTTGGCAACTTTGTCATGCAGCCATTGCCGTGCTGCCAGGCATAGAACATTGAGATGGAGTCACCCAGTTCGCGGATCAGTTGACCAAGTTCCGCGGCATCCTGAGGCAGGTGATACGGGGCCAGTGCGATCCCAAGACGACTGGACGGACGGAATTCGTAAAGATATCGCAGAGAATCAGCGTTCTCGAAAAGATTGTTTGCGTGATTCTCAATCGCAATCGTCACGTCATTTTCCTCAGCCGTTTCAAGGTGTGGCTTCATCTTCTCCGCAAAGGCGCGAACCGCCCTTTTCAGATCATCTCCAGCCAGTCCTTTGGGGCCTTCTCCGCCGGTCACAATGAGATGGCATCCAAGTCTCTTGGCAAGAGTCATTTCGTCCTTGAGGCGAAACGGGCCCAGGGGATACTGAGTGATGCAGTTCACGCTGATGCCGGCTGCCTTCAGCATTGCCAGAAATCGTTCCTCACCGATCCCATCCAGCTGTTCGCGCTGATTGCCGTGTTTCTTGGGCCAGAGATCCAGGTGCGATGAACCGCATTTCGACAGTTCCGGCAGGATTTCTCCGATGTATAAGTAGCCGTACATGCACGACGCGACGGAGTACTTCAGCTTAAAATCATCGGCCGCCGGTTTGGGAATGGCAGGCTGTGAAGATGACGTCACAGCAGAGACTGCAGACATCGCGGCCAGAGTTCCAGCCGCACCGGCTACTTCCAGAAACTGCCTGCGAGTCTGATGGTGAGCGGATGCCACAGAACGGTCTCCTGCGAAAAGCGACTTGCCTGACGGCACTGAAGAGGATGGCTCCGTCATGGCAAAACAAGAACTCGTGGTCGACGCATTTCAAAGACGGGTTCCTGTCCAGCCTTTTGCAACGAGACAAGAAGCCCAAATCGCCCCTGTCGAAGCTGCGGCGCTTGAATATTCCATTGCTGCGTCCCATTGAGCCTCAAACTCAACGCTGGTCCGTCCGCAAATACTTCGATGTCATTCCAGCCATCTTTGATCCACGGTGGGTTCGCCAGCAGTGACTGCAATTCCGTTCCACCGGGCTGCACGGTCACTCGCCCAAACGTTCCGGGCTCAAGTGAAATCAGATGACCACTGACCTGTTCTTCGCGCCCAACACCGACAAACACCATTGCCGATGTTGTTGTGCCCAGAATCTGGCAACGGAAAAGCCATCGTCCTGACTCGAAGCTGGAATCAATCAGGCCGATGTCGGCCTTTCGCGCTGATGCGGCAAGTCGGAGTCGATCCGGTTCCAGTTTCCAGACACCAGCACCACTGTCCGGAAAAGGTTCTACTGATTCCGTGGTTTGAACATATGCCAGGTCTTCAGTGGCTTCAAAGATCCGGTCAAACTGCCACCGGCTGACCGCCGTCTGCAATTCCTGTCGCTTGAGATCCGAAGCCTGACTTCCGGATTTGGTCAAGTCGTCTGCGACCTTCAATGCCTGAGTCAGATCCTGGGAAAGCAATGCCCCTGGCGTTCCTTTCGCAGACTTCTTCACCAGATCATTCGCAGGCCCCACCAGAGTTTTGATCGTCGCCCACTGCTGAGATTCCACAGCTTCCTGAGCAAGGCGAACACCATGTTCGATCACTCGGTCCTGAGCAGCAGGTGACAGCGAAGCGGAGCGACACTCTTCGAGAGCCCTTGTTGCATCAGCAAGTTCCTCAACACCATAGCGATCTTCACGCAGCAGAAAGGCTTCCAGAAGAACATCAGTTGCTCTGGCCTTCTCCGCCGTTTCGATGGACAGTTCGAGCAGAGCAAAATCCGTCGCACCAGGCGTCTGGCCAAACGACTTTTCCAAAAGACGGCGAGCCAGCGTGGCGCGTTCTGAAACGCTGCGCGCTGTGGCAAGGTCCTTCTTGTACAGATCGCGCAGTTCGTTCTCGGCTTTTTCGACTTCTTTTTCCGGAGGTGTTTTCGAAGCCGGTACGGTTGCGACGGACGGCGACACGTTCACGACGATCACCGTTTGTGGACGAGCGTCATTGGCAAATCGAATTTCGGGAAGGATTGGTTCCGCGACAACGGTAATCTCGTATCGCCCGGTTGCCGTTTTGGGAACCGGCCACCTCAACATGCCGCGACGCACATCCAGAATGACTCCCGGTGGCGAACCTTCTTTCGTCCGAATTCGGATGACTCGCCCCAAAATCCGAGGCGTGCGTTCAAACAGCTGCAGCGTCAGCACCTCGCCAGCCTTGACGGTCTGTTCCGGAAACTGCGGCAGAGTAATGTTCATCATCCCCGGGCGAACAAGCAGAGTCAGAGTTCCGGTGGCGGCGATTCGCGAACTGGAATCCAAAAGCTCGACAGTCACAACATGCTTACCTGCATCGTCGTCACCAGGCGTCCATTCAAAGTTCCCTGTTGACGGTTCCAGCCGCATTTCCGGCAAAGCATCTCGCCCAAGTCGATACTGAAAACCAGCACCAGCCGGCGGCTCCGGCGATGCCGCCACCAGTTGAGTGAAACGCTCTCCCGGCTTCAGCACAATTGGTGCGGCCTGTGGCAACGAAAATCGCGTCGTATTGCTGGTGACTGTCGCGACGAGTTTTGCTTCGGAAATGACGACCGTCTTTCCCTCGTTTTCAAACAGCAACTGCACCGGGAATTCGTATGCGGCCGCTGTTTGATTAGACGGAATATTCCACGAGATCTTTCCGGAATCTGCATCGATCGCAGCTTCTGCGGGGACACCATCACCAAGCTGAAAAATCAATTTGCCAGCAGTCGGTTTGTCCGGCGCCTTTCCTTCAAACTGAGGCTCAATCACCATCAATTCGCCGGCTCGAACTGTGATCGGTTCCAGCGTCGCCAATGTTGCCACTGGCGCTGTCGGGACCTCTTTGGCTTTCTTATCGACCGGATCCGGATTCGCCGGAAGAGGTTGTGCACGATTGACGTAGAGGAACAAAGCCAGCAACGCGACTCCAGCACTCGCAGAAGCCATCGCCACGACGCCCGCGGCTCTGGATCGTGGGGGTCGACGGGGCCCGGCCAATCGCCGATCCACCTGTGGAATCACAGGCAAAGTCGGCGTCATCGCCTGCCCTGCGCCGGGATTTGTCGTCATCATCAAGTCCACGGCAGCTCCGCTGTCCATCTCTTTGAGGAACTGCTGATAGCCAGCATCCTGGGGATCTGCGACGTCATGACGGCTGGCAACGTCGAGCACGATCGCGTCGTCAGCTCCGGCTTCCTTCATGGCCTTTCGCAGACTTTCGACGTTCAAAGGAGTACACAGCGGCAGCAAGGCCTGAGCCAGTTCTGCTGGTGTCTGAAAGCGACCTTCCGGGTCCCGCAAAGTCATTCGTCGCACAATCGCTTCAACAGCTTCCGGCAGGTCAGGACGCAGTCCGCGCGGCGAAGGTGCGTCTTTTGAACAGCGAGCCATCAGGACCTGAAGCGGATTGTCGCCTGGAAACGGAACTCGTCCGGTCAACAACCGAAAGAACGTGCAGCCGAGACTGTAAATGTCCGACCGGATGTCGACCGTTGCGGTGTCCCACCCCTGTTCGGGCGACATATAATCCGGTGTTCCCATGACCTGGCCAGCGCGAGTCACGGCAGTGCGTTCTTCTTCGTCGCTGTTCAGCCGCACGAGTCCCATGTCCATGATCTTGACGGTTCCTCGACCGTCAGACGACCAGTCAACGATGAGGTTGCCAGGCTTAATATCACGGTGGACCATCTTCTGCTCGTGAGCATGCTGCAGACCGACAGCTGCCTGGCGAATGATGTCACAGGCGATCGAGACTGGCATTGCCGGAATCCGTGAAACGATTCGATCCAGCTGATCACCGTTCACATATTCCATCACCATGAAGTCGACTTTGCCGACACGCCCTGCGTCGAGAGTCCTGACAATGTTCGGGCTGTTAAGGAGCGACGATGCGCGAATCTCGCGCCGGAATCGGTTCACCAGCGTCTGGTTACCGGTCAGCTTTCGAGACATCACCTTGATGGCAACAACACTGCCATTCCGCGAGTCCTTTGCGCGGAACACATGGCCCATGCCACCTTTGCCAATCGGAGCCTGGAGCTGGTACTGCTGCAGGACAAACCCGGTTTGGCCTTTTTGCAGCTGGCCTGCCTGCCACGGTGTAAGGAACTCGCGTTTAATCAGTTCGGCACAAAGGGCGTCTACCGTTGCCGATTCACGAAGCAGTGGTTGCGCAGCTTCCCATTGAGAAGGCGTGAGCAATCCGCTCTTCTTCAACAGGGCCATTAGTTCTGTCACATGCATTCCCGGCATGGCAGAGTTGTATCCGCACGCATCGGCAAATTGAATTCCGGCGCTTGCAAATTCCTTACGCCGCGATCCGGTGATTCATGCTGTTCACCTGCCTTACGCAGCTTTCCCGAACCGGGACCGTCCGGCAGTGCTCAACACTTCAATAAGGTCCCGGACAGCGATATCGTACCCTGCTCATCCCATCGATCGGCGGCCCGGTTGCATTGCCAGGCGAGAGCTGCCGCAGAACAGACTATGGATCGTTACATGCGTCAAATCGCTTCCCTCCCGACAGCGCTGGCCGTCTGGCTTGCGTACTCCTGCTCCCCAGCGGCATCATTGTCTGCTCAGCAGCCAGATGATTTTGCTCACACGATTGCGCCCATTCTGAAGAAACACTGCGTGCCGTGTCATGGAGGTCGAGAAGCCAAGGGAAGCTTCTCCCTGAACACACGAGAACTTCTGGTCGATTCCGGGCATGTGATTTCCGGGAAGCCGGCGGAGTCACAGCTGCTGGAGCTTGTTCGTTCATCCGATCCGAAGACTCAGATGCCTCCCAAAGACCGTGAACGGCTGACGGACAAAGAGATCGCCTCGCTTGAAAAGTGGATCCAGGACGGGTTGATCTGGGAAGATGGACTGACATTCGCTCCTGTAGCGTATGAGCCTCCATTGAAGCCGCGTCGTCCGGATTTGCCCGCAGCGGTCAACGGTCGCGACAATCCGATTGATCGAATTCTGGATCAGCAGTTTCTTCAGACAGGCCGCGCACTGCCTCAGGATGTCGATGATCTGACGTTTTTGCGGCGAGCGTCGCTGGATCTTGTCGGCCTGCTGCCGACTCCGGAAGCTCAGGCCGAATTTCTGGCAGACCCATCTTCCGATAAGCGATCGAAGCTTGTTCGAAAACTGCTCTCAGACGACATTGCATACGCTGACCACTGGCTGACGTTTTTCAACGATCTGCTTCGAAATGACTACAGCGGAACGGGCTTCATTACCGGTGGTCGCCAGCAGATTAGCGGCTGGCTGTATGAAGCATTGCTGACGAACAAGCCGTACAACCAGTTTGCTCGCGAACTGATCGCTCCGCCCAGTGCGGCGAGTCAGGGCTATATCGACGGAATCCGCTGGCGCGGTGAAGTCAGCGCGGGGCAGACAGTTGAGATTCAGTTTGCCCAGAGCGTGGCTCAGTCTTTCCTGGGCATCAACATGAAGTGTGCTTCCTGCCACGACAGTTTTATTGACCGATGGAAGCTCGACGAAGCCTACGGACTCGCTGCCATCTATTCGACTCGTCCTCTGGACATTCATCGATGTGACAAGCCGATTGGCCGTCAGGCGGTTGCAGCCTGGATGTTCCCGGAAATCGGCCAGATTGATGCATCGGCGTCGCGCGAGGAGCGATTGCGGCAACTTGCAGACCTGATGACCCATCCGGAGAACGGACGGTTTACTCGAAACATCGTGAATCGACTTTGGTACAAACTGATGGGGCGTGGAATCGTGCATCCTCTGGACGCGATGCAGTCTCCACCGTCCAACGCTGATTTGCTGGATCAACTCGCGGTCGAACTGTCAGATCGCAAATACGATCTGAAGGAAGTTCTGTTCCTGATCGCTACGTCTCACGCGTATCAGGCTCCTACCATTGTTCGAGCAAAGGACTCAGGATCAGATGCGTCCACCTGGGCCGGTCCGGTGGCTCGCCGAATGACAGCAGAGCAGTTCATCGATGGGGTGTGGCAGTTGACCGATGCTGCACCGTCCGCCATGGATGCTCCGGTGCTGCGGGCTCGACCTGCAAAAGAAGGGCAATCACCTCTGGAACTGAAAGCCGCATGGATCTGGGGCGACAGCGCGAAGGATGGTAAGGCGCCTCCGGATGGCGAGAAGATTACTCTGCGAAAGTCCTTTACTCTGACGGACGATGTTCAGAGTGGCGGTGCAGTGATGACCTGCGATAACGGATTCGTGCTGTACGTGAATGGTCGCGAAGTGGAACGCAGCGACGACTGGACTCAGCCCAAAGCTGTTTCCCTTCGGCCTCATCTGAAAAAAGGGGACAACACCATTCTGGTCGTTGCCAGCAACGCAGGAGGCTCACCCAACCCGGCAGGATTTGTCTTCCAGGCGGAATTGAAACTGGCAGACGGCAGCCAGGCGACCTGGACTTCAGATGCTTCATGGGAATGGTCAGCAAAAGTTGCGGCCTCAAAGGAAGGACGATCCGGAGCACCCGGTGGACCCTGGCAGAAAGTCACGGTCGTGCCTGCTCTCGACGTCTGGAATCAAACGATGCAGGCGACAGGAAGAAACCTGTTGTCACAGCTGGCGAACGGTGAACTCAGAATGGTGCGTGCATCCTTGATGAAGAATGATTTCCTGATGCGATCACTGGGGCGGCCACATCGCGAACAGATCGTTTCAATGAGGCCGGATGAACTCACAACCCTCGAGGCAATTGACCTTTCAAACGGCTCCGTCCTGGCCGGCTATCTTGCCACCGGCGGCAGGTTGCTGAACGAACGCTGGAAAGATGATCGCGAAGGACTTGTCACGTCCATGTTCCAGTTTGCCTTCACTCGTCAGCCAACACCAGAAGAGAAAGCAGCCATCCTTGAAGCACTGAGTCCATCGCCAACTGCGGAGCAGATTGAAGATGTTCTTTGGGCCGTCATGATGTCTCCCGAATTTCTGTTGATTCGCTGACACAAACCCAACATGCCCCACCAAACCGTAGTGGAATTCACCAGAATTCCTGCCCAAAACCGTAGTGGAACTCGCCAGAGTTCCTGCAACATTTCGCACTGGAACTCGCCAGAGTTCCCATCCAATAACCTCAAGACGGCGACATTCATGATTGCCCCAGGTCATACCGTTGAAACCGATCAGAACGAAGTCGCTCCGACTCCGGAATGGATCGCGATTGCTCGCTACGGCAAAGTCCCCCAGGTTGCTCGCTTTGGAGGAGACGGGCCACGGCCCGATCGTGATTCTCTGGTTCGAGTTTCGACAGATCGCGGAGAAGAGCTGGCCGAGGTCCTTGGAGTGACATCAGCGCCCGGAATCAATTCCGGCGCCATGACCGGCCGCGTCCTGCGCGTTGCGATGACTGAGGATCGTCAGGAGGCCGAAGCACTTCTGGCGGAAACCGAAGCTCAGTTTTCTGCCTGGGAAGAACGAATCCGCGGCTGGAAGATGCAGCTGCAGTTGATTGACATAGAACGCACACTGGATCGTCGCCTGATCCTGTACGTGCTGAACGAACGCGGCCCCGAGACTACTCGGCTGGCTCTTCTTGCAGCAGCCGGCGGTCATGGCATCATTCACGTGCAACCCGTGACGTCGGATGGCATTCCGCCTGAAAAATCCAAAGGTGGCTGCGGTGACTGCGGCTGCTCCCATTGAAGCAGAATCGTCGCACCGGAATAATCGCTGGAACGGCCGACAAAAAAACCTCCTCAGTGCTGACTGAGGAGGTTCAGGACAGGTTGTTAGTGACGTTTCCGTGACCCTATTCGGTCTTGCCGCTCTTCTTTTCCAGCATCTTGCCGATGAGATCCTTCAGGCCGTCTCCGCGAAGCTGACGAGCGTCTGCAAGGATTTCGCCCGTGTCTCCGTCAACCAGCAGAACAAATGGGATGCCGCTGACGTCATGCTGAATTCCAAGCGACGTTTCCCACAACTTGCCTTCGTAAATCTGAGGCCAGGTGATTTCCTTTTCCTTCATGAACTCCAGGACCTTCTCCTCCATGTCCTTCTGATCGAAGCTCACTCCCAGAATTTCAAACCCCTTGTCATGGTATTCGGCGTAGGCTTCCTTCATATGAGGAATTTCGCCAATACACGGACCGCACCAGGTGGCCCAGAAGTCCAGCATCACGATCTTGCCCTTGAACGAATCCGGAAATGAGATTTCCGCTCCGTCCATGGTCTTGGCTGTAAACGTCAGTGCCTTCTTGCCGACGGCGAGATCTGGAGGCAGCGGAGTCATGTCAACAGGCTCTGCCGCCTTTTCGAGCGACAGTTCGCCGTCCGTCACGTTGAACACATAGGTTGTGCCGGTGAAGTTAAATGGTTTACCAACTGTGGCCACTTCCAGACGCGGGCTTACGCGGCCGTTTCCATCGCGGTCCAATGAGAGCCGACTCTTCTCACGCACTGACCCGGCGACGTATGTGGACATCTCTTTTCCGTCGAGTTTGAAAGAGAGCTGGTATCCATAATCACCGTAGTACAGCAGAGTATTCTTCAGCTGTTCACGTCGTGGATCTTTGGGGTCAAAGCGATACATCGAGATCGCTCCGGTGCGATCAGCGTCCAGCTTCAAACTTGCATTGCCGAAGTACTGCTTGAGATCTCCGACCTGTTTCGGCTGCCACTCGACAGCCGCATCGTTGGTGAGGTCTCCGTCGCCATCAGAATCGACGTAGAGTGTGGCGTCGCCTTCTTCCGGTTCATCCACGATGAACGCCCACTTCTTTCCATCGAGCTCCAGCTGGCCGTATTTTGGGGCCTTCAGCCCTTCCGGCGCCTTCGTCACGATCGAAGCATCTTTGTCCATTTCGGCACGAACCGGGCTGTAACCGCCAACCTTTGCGGTCAGGCCCTTGCCAACAAAGGTCTTCTGGATTTCTTCCGCCTGAAGAGTCGCAAGCGGCAACACACAGAGTGACAGCACAAACGCCGCTGTCCGGCGCGAACGAGGAATCATCGAAGGCTCCCTATCGAGCATAGAGGTGAGCAAACACAAGAAACGTGGGAACGGTAATTTATCCAGCGGATTCAGGAGTTGCGAGTCAATCGACAAGTGGAGAAAGTCATGCGGCAGGCCGAATCTCTGGTTGGCGCCGAAGTCGCTTGACATGCCGGTGTGTCATTCGAAGATTGCCGTTCGTTTGCAGAACCTGATTCAAAGAAGGGAAAAGCATGAACCCACGACGTTCAGAACCTGGTGCTGATCAGCTCCCGGGGCAACTAAGACGGGCGGCACGAAGACGCGCTGCTTCGATCATCATGACGATTCTCTTCACTTCGATTTCTGTATCGAACCTCCACGGGCAGGATTCGAAAGGAGCCGATCCCGTGTCGAAACCCAAATTGACCGACCTTTACCAGGATCAGACCATTTCGTTCACAGGCGGTGAGTACAAGGATGAGACATTTCATTACCGCCTGATGCGACCTGAAGTGGTCGAAGCCGGCAAGACGTATCCTCTTATCATTTTTCTTCATGGAGCCGGGGAACGAGGAACCGACAACGAACTGCAGTTGCTCTATTTTCCGGCTCAGATGGCCGAGGAAAAATGGCGCAAGAAATATCCGTGCTTCATTCTGGCTCCACAATGCCGTCCGGATCGGAAGTGGATGGAAGTGGACTGGGCAAGCCCGAACGATCCCGTGACACCGGGTGAAGTCAGCGAACAGTCGCTGGCAGTTGAACAGATGATTCAGAAGACACTGAAGGAAGAAGCCGTTGACCGAAGCCGGGTGTATCTCACGGGACTGTCCATGGGTGGCTTCGGCTCGTTCGATCTGGGCGCCAGACATCCTGAATGGTTCGCGGCTGTGGCTCCCATTTGCGGTGCCGCTGACCCAAAGAAAGTGACGGCTCTTCGAAATGTCCCCGTCTATATTGTTCACGGAGACAGCGACACTTTCGTTCCTGTGGCGCGCAGTCGCAGTGCCGTCAAAGCTCTGAAGGATGCTGGCGCGAGTCCGGTCTACAAGGAGCTCCCGGGCGTCGGCCACAATTCGTGGACTCCGGGCTATTCGGACGAAGAAGGACTTGTGCCGTGGATGTTCGCTCAGAAAAAACAGTAGCCCGCGACGACACGGCCTGCTTCACCTGATCCTGCACAATGGAATTGGACGATCGCATGAAGGATTTCAACCAGCTTCGCATTCGACCGTCGACGAAGGTCCGGCTTCGTGAAATCGAAACAGATGGGAAGGATCTGGTAAAGGATCGGGCGGAGTACGAGCAGTCGTTCCTCAAACTGCGGGAAGAACTGATCGACCTTCAGGCTCGCCTGTATGCCGAGTCACGCCAGAAGCTTTTGGTCGTGTTTCAGGCTATGGACGGCGGTGGCAAGGACGGAACGATCCGAAGCGTCTTTCAGGGCGTGAATCCACAGGGAGTCGTGGTCACTTCATTCAAAGCGCCGACCAGTCATGAGCTTTCCCATGACTTCCTCTGGAGAATCCACCAGGCGGTTCCGCCGAACGGCTACATCGGTGTCTTCAATCGGTCCCACTATGAGGATGTGCTGGTCGTTCGTGTCCATCAAATTGTCTCAGAAGAAGTTTGGAAACCACGTTTTGAGCTGATCAATGACTTTGAGCGGCTGCTGACTCAGACCGGAACCAGGATCGTTAAGTTCTTCCTGCACATTTCCAAAGCCGAACAAAAGCAGCGATTTGAGGAACGCATCAGCGACCCGGCGAAACGCTGGAAGTTTGATGCAGCCGATCTGGAGAAGCGAAAACTCTGGGACGAGTACGAAGCGGCTTTCGAAGACATGCTCGAAAAATGCTCAACGAAAGATGCGCCGTGGTATGTGATCCCTGCGGATCAAAACTGGTTCCGTGATTACGCTGTCTGCCGTGTCCTTGTCGAGACACTGCGGGACATGAAGCCACGATATCCCGATCCTCCGGACGTTTCCGGCATCGTAGTGCAGTGAAAGAACGAAGCGCGGGCCATGCTGCCGCGATTGCAATAATCTGTCCCTGAAACTTCTTCGACGGAGCTGTTCGATGTTCATAGCAGGCTTTGAACTGATTCAGTCCTCTGAACGTCGTCAGCGAATCTGGCGATCGATATTCGGATTGATGAACGCGCTGATCGTCTTCTTGTGTGCGACGGGAGTCGCCAGTGCTCAATCAGCAGGAGCGACTGCCGGGAAACCCAACGTCATTCTTGTGATGACCGATGATCAGGGATACCCGCCGATTGGGCGACACGGGCACCCATGGATTCAGACGCCGAATCTCGATCGTCTTTACGACCATAGTACTCGCTTCACCAGGTTCCTGGTCAATCCGACCTGCAGCCCCACTCGTTCAGCCATCATGACGGGGCGACATTCCATGCGAAACGGGATCACACACACGATCCTGGAACGCGAACGAATGACGCTGGATGCAAAGACGCTGCCGCAGGCCCTGAAAGACGCTGGTTACACAACGGGAATCTTTGGCAAATGGCATCTTGGCGATGAAGAAGAATACCAGCCACAGCATCGCGGCTTTGACGAGACGTTCATTCACGGTGCCGGTGGAATTGGGCAGGCGTACGACTGCAGTTGCGCAGATGCTCCTGGCAATTCGTACTTTGATCCTGTGATCCGTCACAACGGCAAGTTCGTGAAGACTCACGGATTCTGCACGGATGTTTTCTTCTCTGCTGCACTCGACTGGATCGATCGTCAGTCGCAGTCTGACAAACCATTCTTTGCCTACATCACGCCCAACGCGCCGCATGGCCCCTACCATGCTCCGGAAAAGTGGAAGGAGCGATTCCTGAAAGCCGGCTTCGGTCAGGATCAGGCTGGCTTCTACGGCATGATCGAGAACATCGATCACAACATGGGGCGGATGGATCACTTCCTGACGACGAAGGATCTGTATCGTAAGACGATCGTCATCTTCATGTCAGACAACGGCATGACGGGAGGCGGATCAGGCAAGCCAGGCAGCTCGCTCGGAACGAATCCTGAAGGCCAGCCCATGCCATTCTTCAATGCAGGGATGAAAGGGCTCAAGGGATCTCCGGAAGAAGGTGGCATTCGCGTGCCTTTTTTTGTGCGCGCAGACGGTCGATTTCCTGGCAATCGTGATGTAAATCGCATCGCTGGCGACATTGACATTTTTCCGACACTCGCTGCACTGACGGGCGCTCAACTTCCGGTCGGGCAGGTCGAGGGCAGGAATCTGGTTCCACTTCTGGAAAATCCGGAAGCAGAATGGCAGGATCGCTACCTGTTCACTCACGTCGGACGCTGGGATACGGGAAAGGAGCCGAACGACTTTCAATGGAAGACGTTCAGTGTCCGGAATCAGCGATTTCGACTCGTCAACAATACTCAGCTGTTTGATATGGAAGCGGATCCCGGTCAGACGACCAATGTGATCGATCAGCATCCAGCCGTTGTTGCGGACATGCGAAAGGCATGGACGGAATGGTGGCAGAAAACTCGGCCAATGATGGTGAATGAAACCGCTCCGATGTCGCCGGTTCGGCCGTTTCATGAATGGTACAAACAACAAGTGCAGTCTGAGGGACTTCCGGAATGGAAGCCCGCTCTTGCAGGTGCTCAATGAGTCTCGAATTTCTGAACCCGTCCGCCCCGCTGCGTGACTGGGATAATGCGCATGTCTGGCATCCCTTTACGCCGATGTCGGCCTATGTGAAGGAATCAGCGCCGATCATTACCGGGGGTGAAGGCTTCGATCTGATCGATTCCAGTGGGCGACGGTACCTCGATGGCATCTCATCATTGTGGTGCAATGTTCACGGTCACCGCGTACCGGAGATCGATGAGGCCGTGATTCAGCAGGTTCGCAGCATTTCGCACTCGACGCTGCTGGGACTTTCCGGCGAGCCTTCAATCCGTCTGGCAAAGGGACTGGTAGATCGAGCGCCGGCGGGATTGACTCGAGTCTTCTATTCGGACAGCGGTGCAACGACGGTCGAAGTCGCGCTGAAGATGGCCTACCAGTATCATCGTCAGAAACCAGGCGGACCGGAAGACCGCGATACGTTTCTGTGCGTCGGCAATGCTTACCACGGCGACACGCTCGGCACCGTCAGTGTTGGTGGCATCGATCTGTTCCATCGCTGCTATCGTCACTTGCTGTTCTCGACGGTCACGACACCATCGCCAGTCGCGCTGCGAGTTCCCGAAGGACATACTCGCCAGTCCTGGCTGCAGCATTGCTTCGATGAAGTCAGTCGGCTGATTCAGACGAATCACACTCGGCTGGCCGGTGTTGTGATGGAGCCCATCGTGCAGGGAGCCGCCGGGATCCTGGTTCATCCTGTCGGTTACCTCAAACACGTGCGCGACCTCTGTACACATTATGATGTTCCGCTGATTGCCGATGAAGTTGCTGTCGGCTTTGGCAGAACGGGGCGATTGTTTGCATGTGAGCATGAAGAGGTTGCTCCGGACTTTCTGTGCCTGGCCAAGGGCATTACCGGAGGATACCTGCCGCTGGGGGCCACTCTGACAACGGACAAGATCTTCGAAGCGTTCCTGGGCGATCCGTGGGAAGGTCGAACGTTCTATCACGGTCACACGTATACCGGCAACGCGCTGGGCTGTGCGGCTGGACTTGCGTCTCTGGAGCTGTTTGAAAAGAAGAATATCCTTGCCAATGTCACGGCCTGTGCGGACATCATCAGCCGAAAACTTGCAACTCTGAATGTGCATCCGCACGTTGCGGAGATTCGTCAGAAGGGACTGATGGTCGGGATCGAACTGGTTCAAGACCGAGAGTTGCTGACTCCGTTTGCCAGCCAGATTCGGCTTGGACATCAGGTAATTTTGGCCGCTCGGGAACGAGGCGTGATTATTCGGCCGCTGGGAGATGTGATCGTCCTGATGCCTGCTCCGGGAATGCCTCCTCAGCTGGTGGAGCATCTTTGTGACGTCACAATCGAGTGTATTGATCTCGTCACACGGAAAGTTGCTGCCAGCTTATGATTGGGCATGGAATCCGATAAAGTGTGCGGGAATCATGCCGGTCTCTGATTCCGGACATGCGTTGTTTCTGTCGCACTCTGAAGAAATTTGTGATCCATGCCTGTTCCCCAAGACACCATCTCCCGCATCACTCAGCCTCCGCGCCGGAAGGCTCCGGTTCTGGACACTGTCCACATCCGGACGACGGTGCAGGATTTCCAGGTGGAGGAGATTCCGGCGTATGAGCTGACAGGTTCCGGCGACCATGCATGGCTCTGGCTCGAAAAGAGCGGGCTGTCGTCCCCCCAGATGATCTCACTGCTCTGTGACACTCTTCGCTTCCGTCCGTCCGACGTTGGTCTCGCGGGACAGAAAGACCGATGGGCGCTGACTCGCCAGTTTGTCTCGGTCCCTGGCCGACTGGCTGCGGCGGCCAGCGGAATGGAGCTTAACGGCCTCAAGGTGCTGTCTGTCACGATGCACAAGAACAAGCTGAAGACCGGACATCTGAAGGGCAATCGCTTCATTCTGACACTGCGTTCTGCATCGCCGTTCACGGAAGATCAGTGCAGCAAAGTCAGCGAACGGCTTCAGGAATTGAGCGTCCAGGGGTTTCCGAATTATTACGGGCCGCAGAGATTTGGTCACGACGGAAATACGCTTCAGGACGGCCTTCGACTCCTGCATAACAAGCTGCCAAAGAACCACTGGCCGGAGAATCAGACGCGGACATTGAAGCGGCTGGCTCTCAGTGCCGTGCAAAGTGCTGTTTTCAACCTGGTTGTTGCGAATCGTGTGGAACAGGGAACTGTCGGAAGTGCTCAGCCTGGCGAAGTCGTGATTCGCAAGGGGGGCATCAAGCCTTTCGTTTTGCCGGAAGGAACCGACCCGACCGATTATGTTCCAGCGGGCCCCATGTTTGGCCCGGAAATGGTTGCATCGACAGGTGCAGCTGCAGATGCGGAACAACAGTGCCTGACAACTCTGGGGCTGAAGCCTTCCGACTTTCTGACGTTTGCAAAGCTCACGTCCGGTGCTCGCCGCAAGATGCTCGAATTCCCCGAAGAAACCGCTGCGACGCTGACGGCTGATGGAGGATTGCAGGTCTCGTTCAATCTGCAGTCCGGTACATATGCGACAACCCTGCTGCGAGAAGTCGCCGCTGAGATTCTGGATATGGGCAGCGATGATGCCGGAGCCCGAGATGACTCCGATTCGCCAGGCGCGTAGTGAACGTCGCCAGTCTTTCTGTCCTGTGTAGCGGAAGTCGCCAGACTTTCTGCGCTGCGTAGTGGAATTCGCCAGAATTCCTGTCTCCCAAACCTTTCGCAAAAGCCACCTGAACTTCTCAAACCCAGTCCGCAAAAACGGCAAGACTCAGCGAGAGTACGACGGGGGAACTGCAGGGAACTCTGGCGAGTTCCACTACGGGCAGAGGCAGGAACTCTGGCGAGTTCCACTACGGGAAAAGAACGGAATTCTGGCGAATTCCGCGACAGTGATGGCAGCGTGTTTCGGCAGGACTTGCCCGTTTGAGTGGTGGTCTTCGTAAACTGGGTAACCGTTGTCGCCAGGCTGTACTGTCTGCATCAAAGTCTCGGGCTGTGTCGATAATACCAACAGACGCTGAAACTCCATTTCGCAATTCCGCTGCTTCAGGGGAGTGCATGAGAGCAGAAACGTCGCCCGAGACTATGGCGTATGGATCCGGCACAGCAGATCGCAGAATTGACCCAGCGAGTTGCACAGCTTGAAGAAGAGCTGATGCGAGCACAAAGACTCAGCTCCGTGGGCGCGCTGGCTTCGTCGATTACTCACGAGTTCAACAACATCCTCACGACGGTCATCAACTATGCCAAAATGGGCGTGCGTCATCAGGATGAAGCGACGCGCAACAAGTCCTTCGATCGCATTCTCTCTGCCGCACAGCGAGCCGCCAAGATCACGACGGGAATGCTCGCGTATGCCCGAAACACGACAAACCGCATTGAGCCAAACGACCTGAAGCGACTGCTCGAAGACGTCCTGGTCCTTGTCCAGAAAGATCTCCAGATGCATCGCATCGGAGTCGATCTGGTGGCTCCGGAAAGCGTCTGGGCCATGGCCAATTCGAGTCAGATTCAGCAGCTGCTCATGAATCTGATCGTCAATGCTCGACAGGCGATGAAAGAGAACGGCCGTCTGCGACTGATCGTCCGTGACAACAAGGCAGAAGGCTGGGCCGAGATTGTTGTCAGCGATTCAGGCTGCGGGATCCCTCAGGAGAAGCTGCCGCTGATCTTCGAGTCGTTCTATACCACCAAGGCGCCGGATGAACGGGGCCAGGGAGGAACAGGCCTCGGCCTTGCGCTTTGCCGCCGAATCGTGGAAGCTCACAAGGGGCGAATTCGAGTTGAAAGCGAAGTCGGAAAGGGAACGACGTTTACGCTCAAGCTGCCTCGATCAGAATCCCCCGCAGGGTTCATTGATACGTCTGCAGCCTGACCGCTGTTCGTAGTCGAGATCGGGATCACCGGCCGAGGCGTGACCGTTACAGTCCAAGGACATCGGCCATCGAGTACAGTCCCGCGCCTTTGTTGACCAGGAACTTTGCGGCAGCCAGTGCGCCGTAGGCATAACTGTCGCGGGTATGGCCCCGGACAGTCAGATCGATCGTCTCACCCATCATTCCGAAGATGATTGTGTGCTCGCCGACGTTGTCACCGGTTCGAACAGCGTGGTAACCGATCTCATTCAGAGGTCGCTTGCCGATACGGCCTTCGCGGCCATGCACATGGTTCGTCTGCCCCATCTGTTCCGCAACAATCCGACCAAACTGCAGCGCTGTGCCGCTTGGTGCGTCTTCTTTGAAGCGGTGGTGACGTTCGATGATCTCAACGTCAACTCCGTCAGCATTATTTCGCAGGACGCGTGAGGCTTCTGCGACGAGCTTCATCACGACGTTGACTGCCATGCTCATGCTGGGAGCCATCACGATGGGAGTCGTCTGAGCAGCAGCCGCGACCGCATTCTTCAGCTCCGGGGAGACACCGGTTGTCGCGACGACCAGAGGAATTCGGCGGCTTTCACAGATGGCAAGAACGGACTTCAGGCCTTCCGGGGTTGAGAAATCAATGATGACGTCAACCGGGGCACCGAGGTCCGAAGAAATCAGAATGCCGGACTTTCCAGCTCCTGCCAGTTCACCGGCGTCTTTGCCAATGGCTGGACTTCCGGACCATTCCAAAGCCGCGGACAGTTTCAGTTCCGCATCCTTCATCGCCAACGCGACAACTCGCTGTCCCATGCGGCCAGCCGCGCCATTAACGCCGACAGTAAGAGCCATTTCCACTACTCCGAACTATTCGCTGACTGCGATGAAACTACTTGCGCTGATCCAGTGCTACGTAATCACGGATCGTTGAGCCCGTGTAGATCTGACGTGGCCGGTAAATGCGGCTGGTTTCATCATCGCGCTGTTCACGCCAGTGAGCCAGCCAGCCGGGGAGACGCCCGATGGCAAACATCACGGTGAACATGTTCGTTGGAATCCCCATCGCCCGGTAGAGAATACCGCTGTAAAAGTCGACGTTCGGATACAGCTTTCGGCTGACAAAGTAGTCGTCTTCCAGAGCGACCTTTTCGAGGTTTCGAGCAATCTCGAGCAGTGGATCGTTGATGCCAAGTTCGGTCAGAACCTGCTCGGCCATCTTTCGAAGAATGGTCGCCCGCGGGTCGAAGTTCTTGTACACACGATGACCGAAGCCCATCAGTCGGAAGCCGCTGTCCTTGTCTTTGGCCTTCAGCACGTACTTCTTGTAGTCACCACCATCGTCGTGAATCATCTGGAGCATTTCCAGAACGGCCTGGTTGGCACCGCCATGCAGTGGTCCCCACAGAGCACAGATTCCCGCAGAGATCGACGCAAAAATGTTCGCTCGGCTGCTTGCGACAATTCGAACTGTGGACGTACTGCAGTTCTGTTCATGATCCGCATGCAGGATCAGCAGCATGTTCAGAGCCTTCACCAGCACCGGGTTGATTTTGTATTCTTCCGCAGGCACTGCGAACATCATGTGCAGAAAGTTTGCACAGTAGGAAAGGTCATTGCGAGGATACACCTTTGGCTGACCAATCGACTTCTTGTAGGCATAGGCGGCAATCGTGCGGACCTTGGCGATCAGACGTACGATATTGACGTCTGACATGTCGTCTTCAGTGCCGGGATAGTATGTCGACAGTGATGCAACCATCGCCGACAGAATCGCCATCGGGTGAGCATTTGGCGGGAACCCCTCGAAGAACTTCTTCATGTCTTCGTGGATCATGCTGTGGTAAGTCAGTTGAGCACGAAAGCCCTTCAGCTGTTCCGGAGTCGGCAGCTCACCGTACAACAGCAGGTAGGCTGTTTCGACGAAATCAGACTTTTCCGCCAGCTGTTCGATCGGGTATCCACGGTATCTCAGAATGCCCTTGTCACCATCAATGAAGGTGATCGCACTCTTGCATGCACCGGTGCTGTTGAAACCCGGGTCCATCGTGATGGAGCCAGACTGGCCGAGCAGCTTCGTGATATCAATGGCTGTCTCGTCTTCAGTGCCTTTGATGACAGGCAGGTCGTAGGATTTTCCGTCCAAAGTCAGGCTGGCCGTTGCCATGATGATGATGGTCCCTGCGAACGAATTTTGGTGTGAAGAGTTTGCTGCTGTCACCGCACCTGCCAGGCTCACCGGTATCGCCACGGAAGACAGCTTGCTGAGGAATGGATTACGGTATCACGAGCATTGCAAAAGTAAACTCTCCCCGGCCTGTTGCTCATTTCCGGAAGCGTTTTATTCTGCGTGCACGGCTCATAATCATCCCTGTCGGCCCCGGATCAGCCATCGCGATCGAAAACGATCAACCTTGAGTTTGCGATGACCTGGGAAATCTGAAAAAACGCTTGCGATCCGGCCAGGTTGGCACGCTCCGCCGATAGCATAGTTTGAACGGTCACTTCGCCGTGTTACGCGTCCCAGAGTCCCCTGTCAGAGCTGACTCTGCATCTTCGCAGCGGCAATAACAGAAGGGGCTGAGTTGAATCACTCCAGGGAGTGTATTAGATTACTGCCCGTATCACCCGTAGAACATTCGGGTTCGTTCAAGGTTCAGAAAGATCTTTCTATGGCAGATGCTTCCATTACCGGGCAGGTTCACCTGATCGAACCAACCAAGTCCTTCGGCCAAAAGGGTTTTCGAAAGCGCCTTGTCGTGCTTGAACAGGTCCGCGGAAAGTTCACCAACTATGTTCCGCTGGATTTCATCGGAGACGCCTGCGATTCCGTGGATGATTTGAAAACCGGCGACACGATTCGGGTGACGTACCGTCTTTCCGGTCGCAAGTGGCAGAGAGATCCTGACAGCGAAGTGAAGTTTTTCCTGAGTGCTGAAGCTGTGGGGTTTGAATTCGCGGACAAGCCAGGTGCAAAGAAGTCACCCACCAAAACGGCACCCGCTGACGAAGAAGATTTCGAAGACTTCGGTCCCGACGATGGCTCAGCGCCGTTTTGAAGTCACACACCGTTTCAAACATGCATGGCACCGACACGATGAGCACAGACAGCTCCAAAATGGCCTGTCTCGATACCAGCGCGTCGGTTTCTTCAGATGTGCAGTGCGATGGTCCTCGACCTACGCTTGTCCAGTCTGCGGGGAAACTGTTTCGTCGAGTCGGCATCGCTGCTGTCGATTTTCTGATTCCCTCTCGTTGCTGTCTCTGCGGCATATCTGATTCAAAGTTCTCGGCCACGGGGATTTCTTACTGTGACGACTGCGCTTCCTCGCTGAGTCCTGATCCGATCAACCGTTGTGAGCGATGCGGCGCAGAAGCGGGGCCGTTTGCTTCGACCACCAGTGGATGTACTCATTGTCGAAACCGAAATTTGAAGTTTCGATCCGTCGTGTGCCTCTCCATGTACGAAGGGAACATGCGGAAGGCCCTGCTGTCTGCGAAATGGTCGTTTTCCGCTGTTCCCATGAAGTCTCTTGCCAGGCTTCTGGTTTCTGCTCGGTTCGAAGAACTCAAGGATCTGAATGTCGATCGAGTCATCCCAATACCTCAGCATTGGCGCCAAAGGCTGGTTCGAAATTTCAATCCGGCGATTGTGATTGCTGAAGAAGTCGCCGGAAGGCTCGGAGTCCCGTGCGATATTCATCTTCTAAAACGGGCTCAACGGACCCGTCCGCAGAAGCGGGTGTCGGTGCAGCAGCGGTTTGAGAATCAAAAAGGGACACTGTCAATCCGTGACCCACCTCTCGTCAAACGGGAACGAATCCTATTGATCGATGATGTTTTGACAACAGGAGCCACGTGTTCCGAAGCCGCTTCCCTGCTCCGACGCGCCGGAGCGGCGGAATGCCATGTGGCGGTGCTTGGCCGCGTCCTTGATCACTCCGCATAGTCTCGACTATGGCGATCTTCCTGAACTGAGTTCCGGATTCCATCGCTCCGTTTTGCTTTGCCCCGCGCGTTGTGCCAGAATCCGACCGTGGCGGATTCAGCCGACACGATTGCAGGCATCAGTCAGTTGTTCACGGAATGAGTAGTGGCAAGCAGTCACGGGGAAACGACAGGCAGCGACGACGGCTCGGCAGAGCCCGGTCCGGTGCTTTTCCCTGCGCCGGAGATGGTGATTCTGGGCACCGGAACGAGCATCGGTGTTCCGGTTGTGGGCTGTGAATGCAAAGTCTGCCAGTCGAACAATCCTCGGAATCGTCGCATGCGAAGCGGCGTGCTTGTCCGCGCACCGTACGGAGAATTCGTGATTGATGCAGGTCCGGAACTGCGACTGCAGCTTGTCAGGGAACGGGCCAAACTGGTGCGAGCGGCCATCATGACGCACGCTCACGCTGATCACATCATGGGCATGGATGATCTGCGGATCTTTGGATATCGCCTTGATGCAGCCGTTCCCATTTACTGCGAACAGGACGTGGAACAGTCGATTCGGCAGACCTTCTCTTACGCATTCACTGATCCGGAAACTCATGCTCACAAATACGCTGCCCCTCGGCTGCAGTTCGAGCGAGTCACGGACCAGGTACCCTTCCGGCTTTTCGGGATGACTGTCCTTCCGCTGCGAATGAAGCATGGCCGACTGCCCATTCTGTCTTACCGCTTTGGCAATGTGGCGTTTTGCACCGACGTGTCCACGATGCCTGCATCCAGCAAGGAACATTTGCGGGGACTGGATGTCCTTGTGCTGAACGCGCTGCGAAAGGAACCTCATCCCACTCACCTGCACCTCGACGCGGCGCTGAACCTGATTCATCAGCTCCAGCCAAAGCAGGCCTGGCTGACTCACATGTCCCACGAAGTCGACTACGAAGACCTCGAACGAGAGCTTCCGCCGCATGTCCGACCTGCCTACGACGGCTTGAGAATCCCCATCAAACTCTAGCCCCCCAACGTGGCTCGTGTCTCCGACGCGAGAATCTCTCATACCGCCGCAGCCCTAAACAACAACGTCTCTAGGAAGATGAACGCAGCGAGGGGCGTTATCGCGTCGGAGACGCGAGCTACTTTTCTTTCATTCACAGATCATCAGATCGACGTGAGGCCTCGGCACGCTGACCTCGTTCTCTCGCCAGCGGCAGGAGAAACTGAGCGACGATGAAGAGCACCAGCGGGGTCATCCACAGAACTCGAATGACGTACCATGCCCACGGAGGAAGTTTGAGCAATGCACCAGCCACAAGGTAAGCTATGGTGCTCACAAACAGCCACGTCAGCACGCCACAGCCAATCGCTGTCATCTGGCTTTTGAAGACGCTCTTCTCGCTGCCTGTTTCAAAGTGAACATCGACCGTTCGTCGCCTCCGGATCGATTTCTCAACCGCCTCACACAGTTCCAGCGTCGTGGAAAACGCATCGAGTGTTGCATTGCAGGCTTCCCGGCTGCCGCAAAGAGTCTGAATTCGACTGACGCGGGACATCGAGCTCAACGCCAGCTGCTTCGACTGCCCATTCGCAAACATCACGTGAAGAACCGGTGCCGCCTGGGAGCCAGGAGACCCGCCGACAACAACCGGGCGAAGGGTCAATGTCGCCGGCGGCAATGCGGACTCAGCCGCCGGCTGCGCGCTCAGTGTAATCAATCTGGACAGCAGACCTCCATTGGGAGCTCTACTGTCGAGGCAAGTCACCTGCGAGTATTTGAAACCGCTGGCCGCAAGAACGTCGAGCCCGAATCGAACGCCGTCGCGCAAGGACGCTTCGTCCGTCGCAGCCAGCTCCATTTCCAGCCGCAGCTGAACGACGTCGTTCGGATTAAGGTCCAGTGAGTTCGACGTGAACGCAAGATCCTGAAGCTGCCATCGGCCGAGGCATGGAATGATGGCCGTCTGCGATTCATCAAACACGAGGTGCAGCTCAAACGACAGCGCCGGTGACGATGTGAGTGCCGGTGGAATCACCACCACATGCTGGTCAGCCTGACAGGCAGCCCGCGCGAGTCGCAGGATCTCGTCCGGATCCGTGACAGCAAGCACCAGAACGTCAACACCGCTTCCGGTCAGCAGATCTTCCGGCTGAGCAACCGTTCGAACGGGCAGCCCTGCACCGGAGACTCTCTGCAGCAATTCACCGGAAAGCACCGCAGCCGATACCGTCTGAGTTCGATCCTGAAGAAGTTCCTGCACCAGATCGAACGCGGCAGGATTGGATCCGATGATCGCAAATTTCATGACTCGCCCGTTTGTTCAGCCAACCATCGATGACAGGTACTGATTCCACTGAGGGCAGCATAGGACGGGCACGTCGCGGCGGCATCCTTGTGGTCTATCATTCATTGAATTCGGGAAATTCCATCTCGTCGTCAGCGGCCTTTTCCGGCTCCGCGTCTTCTTTCGACTCCGGCTGATTCCTGTTCTGAACAGACTTTGCATACTGAATGACGGGGGCAACAAAGAGTTTTCCGAGTCGAACGACTTCCTTCACCACGAGCATATTCTGGCCAAAGAGGGCGTGAGTTTGTTTTGCCGGGATCGCCACAACGTCCAGTTTCCTGCGGGAAGCGAGCAGTCGGATGGTTGCCAGTTCGTGCCAGTGACTGACAAACGCCAGTCTGCGTTCTTCACCCAGTCCATTAGCGTCCGCCGCTTCCAGTGCGGCGTCCGGAGAGACTCCGCCGCTGTTCTGGATCACGTCTCCTTCCGGAACCCCGGCCGCGATCGCCGCGTCAGCCAGCACAGCCGCAGTCACCGACTCATCTGCGGCCGCCGAACTGCAGATCAGGAGTTTCTGAGCCCAGCCATCTGTGACCAGCCTCGCTGCTGTCTCGATGCGGTCCTTCAGCGCCTCTGAAATCGAGCCATCGCTTTCCGCAGGCAGGCTCGTCACAACAACAATCGGAAGGGCTTTCTGAGGATTCGTATCAGAGACTCCGCCCGACTGGATCGACACGACGAGGAATGCGAGCACGGAAATCGTTGACGCAAACAGCATCGCAAGCAACGACGATCGCCCTCGAACATGAATCGAATTCCCCGCGATCACCCCAAAGCCCGCGACGGAACAAATCAACATTATTCCAATGGGTTTGAGCATCGCAGTCGTTCGATCGACTTCCGGGAGTTGCTTCTGGATCACCCAAATCCGCCACGCGCAGAAGCCGCCAAGAGTCAAAAGAGTTCCCATCGTCGCCAGCTGAACAGGCCCCGGCAATGCAGGACGCATCGCGAACAAAAGCAGCGACGGCACAGCGATGGCAAGAATCGCCGTGCTGGCAGTTTGATTCAGCGGACTGAAGGAACAAAACCAGTTTTGAACCGAACTTGTGCCAAGCGTCAGCACTTCGACCAGGTTCAGAACCAGCAGCAGAGCCAGTCCGAGCGCAGCCCCGCGCGATACGGCCATCCAGCCCGGGGCCGGAGCGTTGTAGAATCGATTCAACTGAGCACGATCGTTCTTCAAATCTAGATCACCCGCACGCAGATAGAGCAAAGAAGCTGCAGATCACGGAAAACACGCGTCAACAAGTCCATCAGCGCCTTCCCGGAAAACACAGCAGACCATTCCCGCAGCATAGTTCATGGAAACCAGCAGCAAAAGAGTGATCCAGATTGCTCGTCAACTGCACGGACTAGCGAAAGCAGGAGAGAATACTGTTGGGCTGCTTCTTCTGGCTACGGATGATCTCTTTCACCTCGTTCAGCAATGGCCGGAAACTGCTGTGAGCCGATGGCCGCATCTGCGTGTCGTACATTTCAACATCCCTCAGACCTGTTCGAATGGCCGCAATCAGATCAGAGATCAGTTTCCGGTTCTCAGTGGCCCCGGAGCGATGTTCCAGCGGCATGCGCTGCAGATGTTGAGTCAGAAATTCTCTGGCACTGACAAAGAGGCTCTCAACGGTCGAGTATTGCGCAGATCCGTGGTAGGCAAAACTGAGGTTTGCCGGAAAGCGATCCTTGATTCCATGCCGTTGCTTCAATTTTCCAAGTACACAGAGTCGAACGCGTCGATCATCACCGGAATACAGGCCTCGATTGTAGAACGCGTCATAATAGGCGTTACTGATCGCTCGATTGACCTGCTTTTCTATCGGCAGGACCAACGGTCGCGGCCGCCGGATTGAGGGGCGAGGACTCTCCGGGACGGGGCCAACGCGAGGAACATGTCCTCCAGGCATCAGACCACCGGCTTGAATCAATTCGAGTTCCGTCTTCGCACCGACCCAGCCGTCATCGGACAAGTTGTGATACGATTGGAACGCCTTGATACAGTCGGTCGTTTTTCGGTCAATTACTCCCGTTATCGCAAGCTCAGGCGCAACTCCGCTGCTTCGAAGTGATTCCTGTAACCAATAGACGTAAGACCGTTCGTCGTGATTGACTCGAACCATAGTGTTCTGATCATTTACGCCCACCTGGCCAGTCACAGCGAGATCGTGGACAAGCTGGAATGTTTCGACAGCCTCCCGATACTCATCCGTGATGACTCCATCGGTAATCAGGACCGAATCCAACTCACGATTCAATGTCCGCTGTACCCATGCAACGTAGTCTTTTTCTGAGATTCCCATGGCGTGCCACCTTCAACATTGTGCCGTTGCAAAATTCATCGTTCGAAACGAACTCGTTTTCTGTTAAAGAACTGCGACAGGGAATTTTGAGAATCCAGTTGCCGCTGGAATTTCTGTTTGCAGTGTCCAGATGAGCAAAGCTGAGAGGGCTCATGTGGACGAGTCCCGAGTGCATCGTGTGGATTGGAGAGTCTCAAGCCTGCGGCCACGCAATGGTGGCACTTCGCATCGTCTGGACATAGCATCTTCGCATCAGCCCGACCAAACCCAGTCGACTACCTCATCAAGCTTGAGCCATGGCAAAGAAATCCGCACGGAATGACGACTCACAGGCTGCCAGTTCGCAGTCCGGCGTTCAGACTGAAGCAAAAGCGACCGGTCAGCGTCAATCTCCTCCGGCCGAAGAACGGTATGTCCAGGAACTGGCATTCCTTCGTCAGTGGGACAGCGGACCAAAGCCCGCAGGCTGGGTTCTCTCACCACAGGCGATCGTGACCTTCATCTGTGGCAGCCGCGGCGAGACACTCAGACGGCAGGGAGGTCCCGATGGAGAAATTCCCGAATCGATGGTGATCCCGGAGAGGTTCGTCGGCGAACGCGCGCTGGTGGAACGGTGTGTTGTCACGCTCGCTGGCGAACGAGGATTGTTGCTGACCGGGGAACCCGGCACCGCGAAATCCATGTTGTCCGAGTTATTGAGCACAGCGATTTCCGGCAATAGCGCACTCACCATTCAGGGAACAGCTGGCTCAACAGAAGAGCATCTGCGTTATTCGTGGAACTACGCGATGCTGCTCGCCCAGGGGCCCGGCGAAGCTGCTCTGGTACCGTCTCCGATGCTGACAGGGATGAAGCGGGGGCAGATCGTGCGAGTTGAAGAAGTGACTCGCTGCCTTCCGGAAGTGCAGGATGCTCTGATCTCAATCCTTTCCGAGCGTCGGATGATGATTCCGGAACTGAGCGGTGATGCTGGCTGTCTCTTTGCCGCTCCTGGATTCAATGTGATCGCAACGGCCAACCTTCGGGACAAAGGAGTGTCCGAGATGTCCGCGGCGTTGAAACGCCGATTTAATTTTGAAGTGGTCGCTCCGATTTCCGAACACCATCGGGAAGTCGCGCTCGTACAGCGTCAGGCGGGAAGCCTGCTCAGCGAATCCGGGATCTCGTCCGAGATCGATGAAGGTTTGCTGGATGTCCTCGTCACGACGTTCCGCGATCTGAGAGAAGGCAGAACGGTCGAAGGATGGGCGATCGAAAAGCCCGGCTCGGTCATGAGTACCGCGGAGGCGGTAGCCATCGCGGCGTCGATTGGCAGGCAGACCGTGTACTTTCCGACGCAGAAGGATCCGCTAAGCCTTATCCCCGGAATGCTGCTCGGTGCCGTTCTCAAGGATGACCCGCAGGACCGCGCGAGGCTGCTGGCTTATTGGGACAGTGCGGTGAAGCGGCGAGCCGAACAGTCGCGCAGCTGGCAGAGGATGCTGGAACTGCGAGGCGACCTGATGGCAAAGTAAGCTCGTGCGCATCGATGCGTAGTGGATCTCGCCAGAGTCCCCCCAACTTTCGTCGCTAAAGATCCCTCCATTTCCATGAGTGAAAGGAACTCTGGCGAGTTCCACTACACAGGGTTGAGTCCGGAATTTCGCTTTGAAGCCCCTTCACAGTGAGTGAAACAGCGGGGAGTTGGCTCGGGCATCTCCGCCGAAACGCTCAAATTCCCGCAGTTTGGTTCCCACGGGCAGGAAATTCCGTCAGTCAGCCCCCAAAATCGCCGATCATCCCTGCCGAGGTGTATAGCCGGAGATACGATCCTGCGGTACTCTTCCCATCCGCCGCATGCGGAACGATTTACGATCTGAATGCGGCCCGAGTTGACAGGTTTTTTCCACGGATTTTTCGCTTCACGGAGCGACGGCTCGATGACGATTTCCATGACAGATTACTTCCGCACCCGACAGTCGGACCGGAAGAAGGAAACTCGATACATCAACGTGATCAATAAGGACAACTGCACGTCGTGCAATTCCTGCGCGACCGTATGTCCCGTTGATTGTATCTATGAGGTTGTCAGTCCGATCCCGTCGGAAAGCTACCACCAGATCGATACCAGTCGATGCATCGGCTGCCAGATGTGTTATCGATCTCCCAATGACAGCTCTGACTTCTACCAGCTGACGATCTGCCCATGGAACGCGATCGACATGCTGCACAACCCGAACATGAAGCCGGACGACGTTTCTGTCTGGGCTCCCTACTACCGTGGAACTTCCAGCGACATTCCTTGGTCGAAGCTGGAGGAGTATGGCTACCAGCTGTTTCTGGACGGTGAGGTTTACCTTCCAGCAACCGAAAAGGCCTTGCATCGAATCTTCCAGCTGTTTCAGGAAGAAGCGTGGATGTACAGCGAAGCGGACAATATCCGAATCGTTCAGGTTGAGACGAAAGAAGGCGAAGGCTTCATTCGCTACCGCGCGACGGAAGAGGGACGCGAACTGCTGGATTGCGTCTTCAAAGGCTGGAAGCGAATCTTCATGGACTAGTCCCGTCTCATGTAGCCGAACTCACCAGAATTCCCTCCCGAGCGGCATGAAACAGGAAGTCTGGCGACACAAAGCGGCCGAACGGCCAACGTAGTGGAACTCGTCAGAGTTCCTTCCCGAGCAGCGTGAAGCAGGAAGTCTGGCGACTTCCACTACAGGGACACGGAACTCAGCCACACCCTTCCGCCATTTACGCGAGATCGCGTTTGGATATGATTGTCCGTCCGCCGGTGCTTGCCTGGTGGGCAGGCGATTGCAGACACGGGCGAATCGGGAGCGGTTGGATGAGCAGTGAGAATGAGCCGGAAATTGATCAGCAGCTTCAGGATCTGCAGCGGCGAGCAGGAGACTTAATTCCGGAATGCAAATTTGCCAGCTCCTCAAAGCTCTACGGTGAACTGCGACGCAGGGGACGTTCTGAGCACCGGGCTCATTCGTACGTCTGGGGGACATTCTTCCAGATGGACCAGGCTCAGTATCTGCTCGATTTCCAGACTATGCGGGAACGGGCCATTGAGCTGATCGCGCTGCTGGAGGATGAAGAGAAACTCCGGCAGATTCAGGCGGATTTTCCTCGCGAGCAATACGATTACCTCGTGTACTCCATGAGTTCCTGCGCTTACGAGAATCTGGCTGAGGCGACGGGCCAGCTTGAGGGTTACAATTCCGAGGGGATGCATGCCTGCATCGCGGACGGAATTCAGATCTGTCGACGAACTGGAAAAACGGGCTGCGTTAGCTGTTTTCGCGAGTATGCCTGCGACGTTTACATGTCGGCGGATGATGCCGACATCGCGGCGCATCAATGTCGGCTGGTCCGTGATCATGAAGGCAGCTGGTCAGACCGCGGTGATCGTCGATGGCTTGCGACGGTCAAACTTGCCTGGCTGGACGCTCTGAATGGAAAGCTCCAGGAAGCGCTGGCAACCTGCGAAACGGCCCTCGAACTCGCGACGGCAGAATCGGTCTCGCTGAAGTACGAAGCACGCGTTCGAATTCTTCTGGTTCGGGATGCTCTTTTGATTGCGTCCGGACAGCCGCCAAAGCTCAGAGAAGACGAAGCGTTTGCCACATTCCCCGGCCCTGGGGAATGTCCGATCTTTGAACTGCAGATGGATCTGAATAACGCTTTGCTCGCGACCCATGAAGGTCGATTTGAAGAAGCCGCGCGCACTCTGACTCAATGGGATCAGCGACTTCAGAAATGTGGCGGCACCCATTTGTGGTTTGAAACCCGATTGCGCCTAATCGCGAACAAGCTTCTGTCCGGTGACCGAAAGCAGGCGGAAACTCTGGCAAGGCAACTGGAACAGCGAGCACGAACGGCTCACGACTATCTTGCCCTGCGTCGTCTGCAGACGTTGCTGGATGCAGACACAGCTTCGCCTCTTGCGCCGCTTGTCATTCCGAAAGCCTCGCGAAAGATTTCAGCTGAACCGACGGCGGCGGACGATCGGGCTGCATCCGCAGCGTCGCCACCGGACGAGACTTCTTCTCCCGAACCGACTCCGCTTGCAGCAGAACTTGAAGATCTGCGAAATCGCATGACGGCGTTCATGCAGGATCCGAGTGAAGAGGAGTTCAACAAGATTCGCAATGATGTCCTTGCCTTCGACGCGACACTGGCAAGCCACGCGGACGATGCGTGCGGTCTGATCCATATCATGGGCTACCTGGTGGGAGCCGGTGATGATGGCGAGAAGGTCTGGAAATGGGCAAATTCCCTCGTCGCGCCTCACAAAGAACACGCCGTTGCGCTCTCAGTCCTTGCCACCCTGGGCGATGCTCTTCGCGGCAGCGGGAATGAAGAAATGGCGGAGAAGATTACCGCCGAGCGAACTGAACAGTTGCATCGAAGAGCGATGGAACTTGATCCGACTCGCCCCCGAAATTTCCTGCGGGCTGGCGATCACTTCATGAGTCTCGACAACCATGGCGAAGCAGAACGCTGTTACGCGCGAGCGTTCCGGCTGGATCGTCAGGATGGCAACATCGTGCGTCGCCTGGCAGAACTTTATAAGGGCACCGATCGGCCGCGCGATGCTCTCCATGTGCTCGACCTCAGCCTTCGCGAAGGTTGCGAAGATGCTCAGGCAGCATTCGATGCTGCGATGCTGGCCTTTCGACTCCAGCAATACGATGCCACACTGACGTACCTTGAAAAATACGAGTCGACCGCTGGTGAAGTGGCGTGGACGAACTACTATCGCAGCGTTTGCCATTACGAACAGTCCGACTTCGAAAAGGCCGTCGAATGCGCTGACCGTGAATGCAGGGTCGTTGAGTCAGATGGATGGCACCTTCAGCTGATGCGCGGGGTTTCCCTCGCACGAATGGGCCGCCGTGATGACGCAATGAAGCAGATTCGAAGCGTCATGGAGACACCGCTCTACGAAGTGGATTTTCTGTCTCCGATCGGACTTATGGAATTGCTTCAGCGTCTGGCGGTTGTTGCCGAGGATGTTCTGCAGGATGCCGAACTTGTCGCTCAGATTGAACGACGACTGTTGCGCGCGGGCTTGATGCCGGAGTCCTGGTTTCAGCATGCTCGGGAATCGGCAGGCAATGAACCGGTCGAAGGGATTCGGCTGTTTCGATGCCTGGTCTTTCAGCCACTGAACGAACGCTGGTCGACAGATCCGGACCGTCAGTTTGATCAGGAACAATGGACCAGTTATCTGACCGAATGGGGAGTCCTCGCGACCTCAGAAGAAGAAGCCTCGGAAATCGCACTGAAGTATCAGGCCATGTGTGCAGATCTTCCTGCCGAGGTCCGTGAAATTCTTCCCGGTGACGACACATATACCGACGTCGTCGGTCCCGTCTGGCAAGCCGCTCGCTTCAATTCCGACGATGGGGAGATGACGATCACCGACGACTCAGATATGCCCTGGGACGAATCAGAATCGGACGACGAATAACGTCCCATCAGGTTCAACAAAGTGCCTCGTGTCTCCGACGCGCGACAACATCCAACACCACCACGTAACACATCTTTCCGTCTACTTTCGCTTTTTTTCGGCCAACACCAAAAGGCGTTTGGAAGTACAACCAGGTCACCGGCATGTTCAGTCCGTGTACAGTTCCTTTCCGGGCCGGACCGCTCGCGTCGCCAGGGTCACGAGGTGTCAGAACTTTGTGACACTCATTGCTTTTGCCCTTAATCTCGTGAAAATAGGAAACAAATTCGGGGTGTGCAGGGCTTCTGACTGAAATTGTGCCTGCTGACCCAGTTCGTGTTTCCGGTAACGCAGAAGCAGCCCTGTCTCTTTTGTGACTGGTAAACAGCCGCAACCTTCAGCTGACTGGCGGGCTGATGGCATGTTCGTTCACCTGCCGGAGTTTCCACTGTGCCTGGCAACCGAATGATACTCTGGATTCTGCTAGTCGTTGCACCATCCGTGGTGCCAGCGGCAGCTCAGGAAGCAACGAAAGCGGAATCGGTTCCTGTGGCGATTCCGGGCATCGTTGTGCAGGACGGGACGGTCGTAGCAACTCCCACAGCGCCGGCGACAGTAACTGTGTCGCAGGAAGCAGAAAAGAAGCCGGACGAAACCGCCGCGACTCCCGGTTCTGCACCTTCCGCCGAGAAGAAACCTGACGATGCATCAACCGCAGTAACAGTGAGACGGCCGCCTGCGGAGAAATATGTGCCGCAGCCCATAGACCGGGAGATTCGAAAGCATCCCGACGGCACAGTCACCTTCAATGTCGTGGGACAACCCTGGGAGCCAGTTCTTCAGTGGCTTGCTGATGCCTCGGCACTGTCGCTGGACTGGCAGGAACTACCGGGAGATTCGCTGAATCTGATCACCACGCGCGAATACACGATGGAGGAAGCAAGAGACCTGATAAATCGGCACCTGCTGACTCGCGGGTTCACCATGATCGTCAATGGCGAGATCATGTCGATTGTCCGAACGAAGGACATCAATCCGGCGATCGTCAAACGAGTCACTCCGGACGAACTGGAGACGCTGCCGGACCACACCATTTGCAAAGTGTCTTTCGATCTGGACTGGCTGATCGCTGACGAGGCCGTTGACGAACTGAAGCCGATGCTGAGTTCTGCGGGGCAGATTCACAAGCTGAGCCGCACCAATCGCCTTGAGGTGATTGATACGGCAGTCAGCCTTCGCCAGCTTTGGGACCTGCTGAAGGCCGAACAGTCCGATCAGGGGGAAGAGCAGCTGGTGCAGGCGTTCCGACTGAAGTATCGCCGTGCAGAAGATGTCATTCGGATGCTTCGAGACCTGCTCAAGATCCAGGATTCCTCCGGCGTGCCGGCCGAAGGCATGCAGGGAATGGACCCCAATATGGTCATGCAGATGATGCAGCAAATGCAGCAGGCCATGCAGCAGGCCTCCCAGGCAGGTGCCGGCGGAAATCAGGCAAAGCAAAAGGTTGAAACGCGTCTGGTTCTGAATCAGAAGGAGAACATGATTCTGGCTCAGGCAGCGCCGGATCAGATGGCCGTCATTCGAAAGGCGATTGAGCAAATCGATGTCGAAGCTGACGCGGGTTCAACGCTCCTTCAGAACATCAATCGCATGAAGGTTTATCGCCTCGAGTCCATTGATCCTCAAACACTGGCAGACCTCCTTCAGCAACTCGGGGATCTCGACCCGGGAACGGTGCTGAAGGTCGACAAAAAGAAGCGATCGATCATCGCCTGGGCAACACTTGCCGATCATCTGACAATCACAACACTCGTCGAAAAACTGGACCAGTCGTCACGTGACATCGAAGTGGTCGCACTGCGTCGGCTCGACGCAGAATATGTCGCGGGAACGATTCGCCTTCTGATGGGCAATCAGGAGGACGATGATGACAGTTCCTCTCGATCTCGCTACGGCTTCTTCGACTTTGGAATGATGAACCAGCAGGTGGCGGAAGAGCCAAAATTCCGAGTCGAAGCGGACATTGAAAACAATCGCCTTCTGGTGTTTGCAAACAACATTGAAATGGATGAGATTCGCAGGCTGCTTGTCAAGCTGGGTGAGCTGCCTGATCCCAACGCGGCTGACGAAGGGATTCGAGTCTTCGAAATTGCTCCGGACGAAGACCTCGAGCAGATGAAGTCGCGGATTCGTCAGTTCTGGAAGCGAGGAAATCAACTGGACTTTGATTTCCCGATACCTGAGCCGGTGGAGAATTCCGGAGAGTCGCAGACGAGCGTCTTACCTGATTCACAGGACCTGATCACGGCAGCCGCACGACAGAGTGACAAAGGTCTGCCGGGAGAAGCTCGAAGCCGCGTTCGAATCTGGAATGGCCGCCGGACTCCATCCGCCGCTGAACGTCGATTCGACGCGTTCGTGCAGGCGTCCGAGAAGCAGGCCAAAGCGACAGCATCGAACGTTGAACGATCGGCAGGGAATGATGTGGCCGATGGGCGTTTGTTGACCAGCTTCAATGGCACACGCGATGAACGAAGCTCTGCGGCAGTTTCCAACGGCGTTCGAACGGAGTCTCCCGGGACGGTGTCTGATCCTGACCCAAAAGGCAATGATCGGTCCGAACTTCCGCAGAAGGATGATTCGATTCGCCTGTCGTTGACGCCTGACGGAAAGCTGCTGGTGTCGAGCAGTGATCCGGAAGCTCTGGCTGAAATGGAGTCGATCCTGCTCCAGCTGGCACAGCCACGTCGAAATTACAAACTGTTTCGGCTCAAGTATGCAACGCCGTCGTGGGTCGCTTTGAATCTGAAGGACTTCTTCAAAGCGGACGAGCAAACGAAATCGTCACTGGACTTTGATCCGTTCTGGGGCCTTGTGCCGTCACAGAAGAAGACCCGAGGGAAGGCAACGCTGGGACAACGGCGTCAGCCTCAGTTTATTTCGGACAATTTCACCAGCACCATTCTGGTTCGTGATGCCGATGCGCGACAATTGAAGACGATCGAAGAGCTCATCGCGATTTACGACGTTCCGGAACCGGCCGACAGCCGTTCCATGCGAGAGACAACGATCTTCCGCCTGAAGAACGCCCGGGCTTCTGTTGTTGCCGCAGCGATCAAAGATGTCTTTCGCGACCTCCTGAGTTCCAATGATAAGGCGCTCGAATCCAACGACAAAAGTCAGCGACCATCCAGCAGTGGTCTGGTCACGTTTCTCCCAGGCAGCTCAAAGAAGGAAGGCGAAGACGACGAAGAGCCGATCCGGTTCAAGGGGCTGCTGTCCATAGGGATCGATGACACATCGAACACGCTGATAATCTCGTCTGCCGGATCATTAATGGAAACGGTCACGGAACTGGTCGAAGCCCTGGACGAGGCGGCAGACACGTCTTCAGTGGTGCAGGTGATGCAGGTCGACAAGTCAGTCGACGTGAAGCTGATTGAAGAACGGCTGAGAAAACTGATGGAATCGCAACTCTCTCCAAAAGGCCCACAACCCGGCCAGCCCGGAGCCCCTCCGCAGCCAAACCAACCTGGTGCCGACCCTTCAGGCGCCATTCAGGAAGCAGCTCCCGGCGTTGTCGTCCCCAATTGACGCAGAATCACTCGAAATAATGCCTGTCGTCCCGGCGGGACTGTATCGCAACAGGTTCGCCCTGATCTCACTTCGCATCCGGTGGCTTACGCACACCGGCAGGGGGTGTGACGGCCCATCGGGCCTGAATCGCGATCCATCACCACACCGAATTCCGACGAAACATGAATCCGCCCCTCGGTGGGCTGACGCTCAACCGCTCGCCTTTGATGTCCGTGGCCTTTGGTATCGTTCAGTTGAGGAGCCAGTCAGATTCTGTGAGGGCAAGGTCGATGGCTTCGGGGCTGAGTGGAGGCTCGGCGGAAGACAAGGACGCTTGCGGGTTTGAAGAAACTGACGGATTGCCCGTTGATTCCGCGATGAGGGACACTGTGCGGTGAACTGGTTCCGTGGTTTGGCTGTTGGTTCGAGCCGTGGAGGCTGCGACCATGACCTTGCTCGAAACTTTCTCTTCGCGGTTTTCCCCTGTTTCCAGCACGGCCAGATGAACCTGCGGTACAAGGTTGCCAAACTGGTCTCGCAGATGCGGCTCATCGATTCGGGCGACCGTGAATGTCACAGCGTTGCTCCAGATGCTGACTTCGCCGGTGATGCTGATGGCTCGAATCCATGCTCGATACGTTCCGCCAACAACCAGCGGGGTCGTTGCTGTGAAGCTGTTGGTCGTCAGTCCCGAGTTGCGGACGACGTTGGTCAGCGGCACATCAATTCGGTTGATCTGAAGTTCATAGCGGACTGCTCCCAGGACGTTCGTCCATGTCAAAGTCGGCAACGTGCCGCTCGGAGTATTCGTGAACGTTGGTCGTCCACCGACATAGATCTCGACCGGTGCTGACCAGTTTCCTGCGAGTCCTCCGATGCCGTAGGCGACGACCTGCCAGCGGTACGAACCGTCCGCCAGATCGGTTCCCGGAGTCCAGTTCGTCGTGGTCAGTCCGGTGATGTTATGAACGACAACGCCGGTGTTGACGTTTCGCACGGTCAGTGAGTACGACAGTGCTCCTGCAACGGCATTCCATTCAAACGTCGGTGTTCGATCGAATGTCGGGACGAGCGGACCGGTCACCGTTGGAGCCGTGGCGACTCGGAAGGTCGCCATCGTGCTCCACTGGCCCCAGCGACCGCTGGCGTCAATGCCTCGCACCCAGACTCGGTAGTTGCCGATCGGAAGATCAGAGTTCGGAGTCCACGAAGTTCCCGTCACGTTCATATCGCGAAGGTACGTGGTCTGACCGGTTGATGTATTGGCGAGCCAGACATCATACTTCACAGCTCCTGCCAGAGCGCTCCAGCGAATTTCCGGACGGCCTGTTGTCTGGACTGCATCCAGTGGCTGAATCGTCACAGGAGTTTCAATCTGGAAGCGGCATGGCATTGACCATGCCCAGCATTTTCCATCCGGCATGACGGCTCGTACCCACACATCGTACAGGCCGATACCAAACGACATGCTCGGCGTGCAGCTGGTGCCATTGACCGTCATTCGGAAGTAGTCATTCTGCTTTGTTGAAACATTTGTGACGGAGATCTCGTACGACGCTGCTCCTGCCACGCCTGTCCATGCGAACGTCGGACTCAACGCTGTGGTTCTCATTGCCGGTGCCGTGATAATGACGGTCGACGATTCATTGTCGCGATTGACGACGGAGATCGTCCGAGCTGCTACGGTGCTCCATGCGGCGTCGGACTGTGCGGCCGTGACAGTCAGAGTCACATTGACCGACTTGTCACCATCGGCAATCGCATCATCCACACCGGTCAGAATGACTTCCTGAGGAATCGACCAGTTCAGTGGCGTAAATGTCAGCGTTGACAGGTTCACTCCGACTTCGTTCGTATTCGCGGAAGAGACTGTCACAACGACGTTGCTCTTAGGAGGTGAGCTGAGGGAGACTCGGACGGACTGGCTTGTGCCGTCTTCTGACACCTGCACAGGTCCCGCGTTCGACACGACAATCGATTTACCAGGCAGTGTTTCGAAGCCGCCCAGAGTATCGATGCCCGTCAGAATGTTCTGTGGCAGAGGATCTCGATCGAGCCCGATCCAGACGTTGGCAAGATACAGGTTGGTGTCGTCTTCGATCGTGAAGAGTCCCAGTTCCGTATCGAGCAGATTGGAGACTGGATCGATATCGCCATCGATGCCGCCGGAGACCGCGAGTCCTCGAATCAGGTCAATAATCTGAGCCGATGGGTCTCGCAGAATCGTTGGAGCCGCCAGGATCGCTGCGGGCAAAGACATCTTGATTGGAACAACGTAGGTGTTAAATCGCTTGACCCAGTCAAACAGGCGATCAGCCCCCGTGTTTCCGATCAGCACGTCGTAGCCAGCACCGCCGTAGACAAAGTCGGCATCCGCATACAGCGCGTTGTCGGTCATGTTGTTGAGACCGCCGTTGGTGTCGAGGTTATCGTCCGCATTCAGCAGGTCGTCACCCATGCCACCGAAGAGTCGGTCGTTGCGAGTTCCGCCGACGATCCAGTCATTGCCTTCGTTGCCGAAGATGTTGTCCATTCCATCGTCGATCTTGTTTCCATTGCTGTCCGTCGCATCGAAGTTCAGAACGAAGTTGTTGATCTTCGCCAGAGAATCTCCCGGACGATAATCCGCGAACATTCGAGTCGTCGGGTTGTAGCCCAGAACCGAGTCTGCACCGAGGGCGGTCGTGATGAACCAGAGCGATGTGGCTTCCGCACCGGAGATCGCATCATCGCCGAAGCCGCCGTGGATGAAGTCATCACCCAGACCGCCGTAGATCACGTCATGGCCGCCGACAAAATAGGTGGCCAGATCGACGCTCTTCTTCAGGCGACCGCTGATGTTCAGCTGAGCTCCGATGAGCGTGCTGGGCAGATTGATTTCGCCCTGAGACACCGGCGTTGTGATTCCGTGCAGCAGTTCCGTCATGCCGTTGCGAGACGTGAAGATGCGGCCGTCGTCACCGAGGATTCCGTCTTCTCCGGCACCGCCGAAGATTCGATCGTTGCCCTGACCGCCGATCAGGTCATCATCCTGACCATCACCGAAGATCACATCATTTCCGGACATGCCATGGATGATGTCATCGCCGGCTTCGCCATGCAACTGGTCATTGAAGGCCGTGTTGCTGGCATCACCGAACGCGTAGTCGAGGTACTGAATCGTGCGAGGCACGACGTGCTGAGTCCCGTAGGTATCCCAGGTGAACTGCAGGTAGTTGCCGCTGGCAACCCCGTTCACGCCGACGATGCGAAAGATGTTTCCGTTATCGCCGAGGATCACGTCGGCATCACGAGCATGGCCGTTGACGGATTCATCACCGAGGTCGTTGCGACCTGCTCGAGTCCCCGAGCCACCGTAGATGATGTCCTGCCCGTCCGGGCGAAGGATTGCACTGGTCGCACCGAACAGGCTGGAACTTCCGCCGATCAGATCGTCCTGACCGAGGTTTCCGAAGATCGTGTCGTTGCCGCCACCGCCTTCCACATAGTCGTCGCCGTCACGGCCCGTGCCAGCGTAGTCATCCGCTGACAGCAGTGTGCTGGCGATGTCGTAGATCATGGCGCCGGACAGATTCAGCAGTGCACCGTCGCCCTGAATCGCATCGTTCCCGAGCTGACCAAAGATCATGTCATTTTCGGCACCGCCTGCGATGGCGTCGTTGCCGTAACGAGTCGACGCGGTGGAAGCGAGGTTATCAAACTGAGTGACCGTGCGTTTCTTCGTTCCGGCCGGATCGACCTGAGGCGCCGAAGTTACGGAGCCGTTGCCATTCGCATCCAGCAGCTGGGTTCCGCTGAGCGTTCTCCAGCGAGCATCCGTCGCACGAGGTTCGCGATGGATCCAGGCGTTGTCACCCGCGATCACATCCGCACCAGCTCCGCTGTCGATCCAGTCGCCGCCGTCGTCTCCTTCAGCCACCGAATGGCCTCCGATGATGTCGTCATCACCGTCTTCGCCCAGAATTCGATCGAATCCCTGTCCACCGATGACGATGTCGTCGCCGGCACCTGCCAGGATCAGTTCATCACCGCCGAGATCGCTGTTCTGAGTCGCGATCGAGGTGAACGTGAAGTCCGGAGAGAACGAATCCAGAGGCAGCTGAGTCAGACGAATGCTGCCGGTGACTCGACCGTGATCGCCAAAGATCAGATCGTTGCCGCCTCGAGCATTAATCGTGTCGCTGAGCGTACCGCCCATGATCAGGTCATTGTCGCGGCCCGTCGCGATGATGTCCGCACCGCCGATCGTCGGATCGGTGATCTCGACGCGTTCCAGAGTACCATCCGCACTGAACGACGCCTGACCGTTGTCACCAAGAACGATGTTGTTTCCATCGCCGGCTGTGATCACATCCGCAGCAGTTCCACCGAAGATCAGGTCGTGATCATTGCCGCTGGTGATCAGGTCGTTGGCTCCGATCGCCGGGCTGGTCGTCATGATTGTGCGAAGCTGACCGCTGGCATCGAATGTCGCCTGGCCGTTGTCACCGAGCAGAACATTGTTGCCAAGATCCGCAGCAATCTGATCGTTGCCAAAACCGCCGAAGACCGTATCGTCGCCCGCGCTGGTGGTGATCACGTCGTCGCCGCCGACCTCCGGGCTGGTGCTGAAGGCAAGCAGAGCCTGCCCAGCAGAATTGAAAGTGATGCTGCCGCTGTCACCGAGCACCAGATCGTCGCCGACTCCCGAAGCGATCGTGTCGCCAGCCGTACCGCCGAGGATCGCGTCTGTGCCTTCGCCGGTGGTGATGGAATCAATGCCACCGGTCGAGGTCGCAGTGCTTTCGACGAGCAGCCATTGTCCCTGACCATCGAAGGTCGATTGTCCGTTGTCGCCGAGAACCAGATTGCGACCATCGCCGGCATTCACAGTGTCTGCACCGCTGCCCGCGAAGATCGCGTCGTTACCTGAACCGGACGTGATCGCATCGTTACCGCCATCGGCCACATTGGTCGTTGCCAGGAACAGAACCGCTCCGGTCGCATCGACGTCCATCACACCGTTGTCGCCGACGACGATATTGCGGCCATCGCTGACGGTGACCGTGTCATTTCCAACCCCTGCGACGACGATGTCGTTGCCACCAAGCGAGCTGATCGTGTCATTCCCGCCGACGGACGAATCCGTGCTTTCCATGCGAATGACTGCGCCGGTCGCGTTGAGCGTCACAGCTCCGTTGTCACCCATGACGAAGTTATCACCGCCGTTGACCGCGATCGTATCGCCGGCCGTACCGCCGAGCACCACGTCGTTTCCGGAGCCTGTCGTGATGGAGTCGACTCCGCCGCTCACCGCACTGGTTGTCGCCAGCGTCAGAATCTGTCCTGCCGCATTAAACGTGGCTCGAGCATTATCGCCCGCGATGACATTTCGGCCATCCGCTGCGTTGATCGTGTCGGCACCGAAGCCACCGAAGACGACGTCGTTGTCGATTCCCGTGTTGATCGTGTCGTTGTCACCGTTCGCTGGATTGGTCGATTCCACTGTCAGCCACTGACCGAGTCCGTTCAGAGTGATAGAACCGTGATCGCCGAGCACCAGATTCGTTCCGTTGCCTGCCGTAATGGAATCTCGAGCCGCACCGCCGAGCACAATGTCGCGGCCTCCGCCCGTTGTGATCGAATCCGCCGCGCCGATCGTTGGGTCCATCGTGGCCAGAGTCAGCATGCCGCCGGTCGCATTGAACGTCATCACGCCGTGATCGCCGAGCACTGTGTTGTCACCCGCACCAGCATCGATGGTGTCGATTCCGAGACCGCCCACGACGATGTCATTGCCCGTCGTCGACACGATGCGATCGTTGCCGCCGGTTGTCGTGTCGAGCGATTCGAGGCGAGTCAGGAAGCCTGCTGCGTTGAACGTGGCTGCTCCGTTATCGCCGACGATGACGTTGTTTCCTCCGGTCGTTTCGATGGTATCTCCGAACGAACCACCGAACAGAACGTCGTTGCCGGTTCCGGAATTGATCGTGTCAACACCACCGGACGGCACGCTGTTGGTCGTTGCGGTTAGCAGCTGACCCGCGGAGTTCGATGTGAGGCTGCCGTTGTCGCCGAGCACCACGTTGTTGCCATTGCCCGCCGTGATGCTGTCCGAGGCAGCTCCGCCAAGAATCGCGTCATTGCCGGAACCCGTCACGATGGTATCGACATCACCGACGGACGGATCCGTTGTGTCCATCGTCAGCCACTGCCCCGCGGTGTCGAAGGTCGCGGATCCGTTATCGCCGAGGACCACGTTCGTGCCATCGCCCGACTGAATGTTGTCCCGGAACGCACCACCGAAGATCACGTCATTGCCCGTGCCGGATGTGATGACATCATTGCCACCAATCGCCGGGGATGTCGTGCTGACGGTGCGAAGAGTTCCGTTCGCGTCCAGCGTGGCGGTTCCATGATCGCCGAGCACAATGTTGTTGCCGTTGCCTGCCGTGATTCGGTCGCCCGCAGAACCTCCGACGATGACATCATCACCCGCACCGGTCGTGAGCGTGTCGATGCCGCCGTAGCTGGTGTCGGTACTGGTGATCGTGCGAAGCTGTCGGTTCGTGTCGAAGGTGGTTCCGGCATTGTCACCGGCCACGATGTTTCGACCACCTGCGTCATTGATCGTGTCTGCTCCGGAGCCACCAAGGATCACGTCGTTGCCTGTGCCGGACGTAATCGAATCGTTCCCGCCAACCAGTGGATCCTTCGTGTCGACAGAGACGAGATTGCCCAGAGCATCCGATTGAATGCGAGCATTGTCGCCGATCAGGACATTGTTTCCTCCGAGTGCCGTGATCACGTCACTCGCCGCACCACCGATGACGACGTCATTGCCCGTGCCGACGGTGATCGTGTCCACATCGCCTTCCGCCGGATCGGTTGTGTCGAAGTCCACAAGGAATCCCGCCGTGTTGAAGATCGCCTTGCCATTGTCACCGAGCACGACGTTGTTGCCGTTGCCGCCCTGAATCGTATCGCGGCCGGAACCACCGAGCACGATGTCATCGCCGGCTCCGAGTGTCACACTGTCGTTGCCGAAGTTGATCACATCCTGAGTCACCGCGCTGATCAGACGACCCTGATCATCGAACAGAACCTGACCGTTGTCGCCCAGAACGATGTTGCGACCGTTTGTAGAAGCGATCGTGTCGCTGGCTGCTCCGCCGATGATCAGATCGTTGCCCGTTCCCGTGCTAATCTGGTCATTGCCACCGATGCTGTTGGACGTCGTGTAGACATTGCGAAGAATGCCGGTTGGGTCCCATGTCGCATGTCCACTGTCGCCCAGCACGATGTTGTTGCCGCCGGCATCGGTGATCGAATCACCTGCCGTGCCACCGATGATCACGTCGTTGTCCGAACCGGTGTTGATCGTGTCGACATCACCGTCCGCGTCGGAAATGCTGAAGGCATCCAGCAGCTGTCCCGCTGCAGAAAATTCGGCTCGGCCGCTGTCACCGATCAGAACGTCGCGGCCGCCTGTGGACGTCATCGTTTCGCGACCGAATCCACCGATGACAATATCATTGCCTGTGCTGACGGTGATTGCATCGTTGCCACCGGACGTCGTGTCCGTACTGTAAATCTGCCGCAGCTGACCGCTCGCATCGAACGTCGCACGACCGTGGTCGCCGACGACGATGTTAGTTCCGCCACCGGCATTGATCGTATCACCTGCGTCGCCACCGAAGACGATGTCATCGGCACTCACCAGGCTGATCGTATCGGCCGCTCCCGTATTCGCGGACTTCGTGAAGACTTCCAGAGCCTGACCTGCTCCATTGAATTCTGCTCGTCCCGAGTCACCCAGAACTACGAACTTCGGTGCCGGACCGCTGGCAGGCAGAGTTCCGGTGATGGAATCCGAACCCGCACCGCCCATGACGATGCTGCTGGCTCCGTTCGCAGTGATCGTGTCATTTCCACCCAGTGCGTCCGCCATGGTTTCGACGAACGATGAACTGACGGTGGATGTCCCCGCAATACGAGTGA
>VFQT010000631.1_pt1 | contig 49819 bp, 45 predicted proteins | sample 3512381 | NCBI WGS metagenome assembly VFQT01 (sample SAMN10412376, study PRJNA504923) | tailings metagenome | isolation source: Relicate 2 Philex TSF3 active mining site | place: Philippines: Tuba, Benguet | collected 2017-08-29 | reverse complement strand
CGATCGCTACTTCGATAGCGCTGTCATCGAAAAACTAACTTCAAAGACCGTTACCGACGAGGACGAACTCCGCGCCATCATCAAGCAAGTCGGCAAGGATGGCTATGCGATCGTCTCTGAGGAATTAGAGGATGGCGTGCAATCCGTCTCGGTTCCGATCCGCGGGAAGGACGGCAAGGTCATCGCCGCCGCCAATGTCAGCGCACACGCTTCTCGTATCTCGGTTAGCGACTTGAAGGAGACGCTGCTTCCGCGCCTTCAAAAGTGCGTCGCAGAGATCGAGCACGATCTCAATCTGCAGAACTAGTTCAGATTCTCTTCTTACTGAATCTGATCGATACAGAGGTACTTGATCTCCAAGAACTCTTCGATACCGTGCTTGGAACCCTCGCGACCTACGCCTGATTCCTTGACGCCGCCGAATGGTGCGCCTTCATAGGAGATCAAACCGGTATTGATTCCAACCACTCCTGCCTCGAGAGCCTCGGCGACTCGCCAGGTTCGCGCGTTATCTTTGGTGAAGAAGTAAGCAGCCAAACCGAATGGAGTGTTATTCGCCAACTCCACCGCTTCTTTCTCACTCTTGAACTTCACGATTCCCGCCAATGGACCGAATGTCTCCTCTTGGCAGACCAACATCTCTTCCGTGACATCGGTGAGGATGGTTGGGATGAAGAATGTGCCACCTAGGTCGGATCGGGATCCTCCGAAGATCACCTTTGCTCCATTGTCGACAGCATTCTTGATGTGGCTCTCCACTTTGACGACTGCGTCCTCATTGATGAGTGGACCTTGCTTGGTCTCTGGATCAAGTCCGCTTCCGACTTTGAGTTCACTGACCGCCTTGCTCAACGCCGCTACGAAGCGATCATGGATTCCTTCTTGAACGATGATGCGGTTGGCGCAGACGCATGTCTGGCCACTATTTCGAAACTTAGAAGCGATGGTTCCGGCGACGGCGACATCGATATCGGCATCATCGAAGACGATCAGTGGCGCGTTGCCACCCAATTCCATTGCGACCTTCTTCACCGTCTTTGCTGACGCTGCCATCAGCGCCTTGCCGACTTCAGTCGACCCAGTGAAGCTCAGAGCTCGAACTACAGGTGAAGAGGTGATCTCCTCGGCGACCATCCGTGGATTTCCGACGATCACATTGAGTACGCCAGCAGGAACTCCGGCGCGATGTGCGAGTTCGGCCATCGCAAGTGCTGATAGCGGTGTATCAGTTGCGGGCTTGATGATCATCGAACAACCGGCAGCAAGTGCAGGAGCAGCCTTACGAGCGATCATCGCCATAGGGAAGTTCCATGGTGTGATCGCGGCAGTGACGCCAATCGGTTGCTTGATGGTCAAGAGTCTGCGCGAAGCGACGTTGGTTGGGATGGTCTCACCGTAAAGGCGCTTACCTTCCTCTGCATACCACTCAATGAAGCCCGCTCCGTAGGTGATCTCACCTTTCGCTTCTGAGAGCGGCTTTCCTTGCTCTCCCGTAAGGATCGTTGCCAAGTCGTCGACGTTATCCATGATCAACTGGTACCAGCGACGAAGGATCTTTGCCCGCTCCAGGGCGGTCATCTGCTTCCAGACTTCGAAACCTGCTTGTGCGGTCTCGATCGATTCCTTGACGTCCTCCAGGGTTGCCATCGCGACATCGACGATGGTCTTGCCTGTCGCTGGATCGATGACAGCGCGAGTCGCTCCGTCACGAGAATCTCTCCACTGACCATTGATGAATAACTTGCTCTTGATCAACGTCGGATCAGAGAGGTACTGGTCAAGGTTCTTATCTGTGGAGTACATCGATGACTCACTTTCGCAATTCTCGAGATTTCGTCGTGGCCGACTGAGCAAAGTCTATGACTGCGTAACGCTCTTTTCGACGGCCCGAGAACACTGTCGCCAAACACACACGGTGCACGTGCTAGACACTCTTCCTCTCCCTCGCTACTGTGACGGTGCTAGCAAAATAGAATCTCTTAGAGGATTCGCCATACGAACAATCCATACCAAGATCGATGACGGGGAGTTAAGAAAGATGTCTCAGCAATCGTTGTCCGAGAAGGATCGTAAGTACTTCTTCCATCCCTTCACGGCGCTGAAGGCACATGAAGAGACCGGCGGAAAGATCATCGTCTCTGGTGAAGGTTCAACACTCAAAGATGCGAGTGGTGCGAGTTATCTCGATGCCATGGCAGGACTTTGGTGCGTCAACCTCGGATATGGAAATCAACGACTCAAGAACGCAATCGCTGACCAAGTAGAGAAGCTCTCTTACTATCACTCGTTCTCAGGAATGAGTACCGACCTTGCCGCGATGCTCTCAGAGCGAATCATCGCTCTTGCTCCACAAGGTATGAGCAAGGTCTTCTATGGCAACAGTGGTTCAGATGCGAATGACACCAATGCGAAGATCGTCTGGTTCTATAACAATGCACTTGGTCGTCCTCAAAAGAAGAAGATCATCTCAAGACTTCGTGGCTATCACGGCGTGACCGTTCTCTCCGGAGGACTTACCGGGTTGAAGAACTTGCATGAGGGCTTCGACCTTCCACTTCCGATGATTCGTCATGTGCGACCACCCCATCGAATCTGGGAGAAGGCGGCGGGAACAACCGATGCCGAGTTCGCACAAACACTTGCGGATGAACTAGAGGCGACAATCCTCGCTGAAGGTCCAGATACCGTCGCAGCATTCATCGCTGAGCCGATCCAGGCGGCAGGTGGCGTCATCGTTCCACCAGCTGAATACTTCCCTGCGATCCAAAAGGTCTTGAAGAAGTATGACGTCTTGATGATCGCTGATGAGGTTGTCACTGCATTCGGACGACTCGGGAAGATGTTCGGTTCCGATGTCTTTGGTATCGAGCCTGACATCATCACTGTTGCAAAGGGTCTTACCTCTGCATATGTCCCACTCTCTGCTTCGATCGTCTCCGAGAAGATCTGGCAGGTCCTTCGCGACGGCTCGGAGAAGTACGGTGCCTTTGGACATGGTTACACCTACTCCGCGCACCCGATTGCGATGCGCTGTGCGCTCGAAACTCTCGACATGCTCGAGGAGGGAAACTACCTCGAGATGACCGTGAAGAAGGGTGCCTTCTTGCATGAGCTACTCCAAGCTAACTTCAAGGATCATCCACTCGTTGGTGAGATTCGCGGACAATCTTTGATCGGTGCCATTGAATTGGTATCGAGTAAGGATCCGATGACTCCATTCGATCCATCAGAGAAGATCGCCATTCGCGCTGCACGTCGCTCGATGGAGATGGGTGTGATCACTCGCGCACTACCTGCCTCCGACTCACTCGCTTTCTCTCCACCATTCGTCGTCACTGAGAGTGAGATCGAGAAGATGGTCACCACTGTCCGGGCTGCAGTCGATGAGATCGCGAAAGAGATCGGCCGTTAGTTAAAGACATCATGGCCCCCTCCGCTCTTCGCATCGGATTCCTCATCAATCCGATTGCGGGTATGGGTGGGCGAGTCGGGTTGCATGGCACGGATGGTGATCTCGCAACAAGGGCCATTGAACGTGGCGCAACCTCGCATTCCAGGAAACGGGCGCGCATCACTCTGGCCGAGCTCTCATCGGTAAGCAATATCGAATTCCTCACTCCTACTGGAGCTATGGGTGGCGAGCTTCTAGTCGAACTCCAAAACGAAAAGACCTATCTGCCCCACGTGAGCTTGACCGACTTCACTCCCGGGTCGGATACCTCGAGTGAAGACACACGTTCAGTCATCTCTGAATTCCAATCGGAGAATGTGGATCTCATCCTCTTCGCTGGTGGAGATGGAACGGCACGAGATATCTTCAACGTGGTTGGTGATCGAATACCGATGTTAGGGATTCCCTCAGGTGTGAAGATGCGAAGCGGTGTCTTTGGTCTTCATCCAGGAGATGTCGCCGAGATCTTGAAACGATTGGTGGCGCAGGAGAAGCCTCAGTATTCAACGGCAGAGATCCTTGACCTTGGTATTGGCTCCACCGATTACTCCGCCTCAGAGTTCTTCGGCGTCGCACGAACGCCTTCTGCACCGGATTTGATCCAACGCTCCAAGAGTTCACACTCTTCAACGAGCGAAATGGGCCTTAAGGAGTTGGCGATTCACTATGCGAACAACTTGAAGCAAGAGACGCTCTACCTCTTTGGGCCCGGTGGAACGACTCAACTCATTCTGCAGGCCGCGCAGCCCGACCAGAGATTCGACGCAGCGGGTGTTCACGCCCTCTTCAATGGTCACGTCGTAGGAAGCGATCTTGGCGAAGATGCCATCCTTGAACTTTTGGACCGCTATGCGAACGTGCAACTCGTAGTGGGAGTCATCGGCGGACAGGGATATCTCTTCGGTCGCGGTAATCAACAGCTCAGTGCGGCAGTGATCGATCGAATCGGTTGGGATCGAATCTTTGTCATCGCCTCCAGTGCAAAACTCCTCGAGTTGATGCCGGTGCAACTGCACGTTGATTTCACTGAAGCCTTGGCCACGCCTCCCCCTTCATTCCTCAAAGTGAACACAACCATCTCAAGATCTGTTGTCTGCCGATTACTCCATCATGTAGCGTCACCCGATAAGTAGCGCATCGAGCGCTTACCGTGACGAGGGTAAGGGAACGATTCATGGCAACAAGCAATTCACATCTGCCAAGTCCTCATCCATATATGGCCAATAGCGCGCCGGGTAGCTTCAAAGAGTTGTTGCGCGTTGCAGAGGTCACTGACATTGAAGAGGTCTTCGAGCAGATTCCGCAGGATCATCGTTTTCAAGGTGAGTGGAAGGTTCCGAAGGCGCTCAAGTCAGAGGCTGCACTCTCGAAACATCTGACCTCGATACTTAAGAAGAACATCTCTGCCCATGATTACACCTCCTTCCTCGGCGCAGGATGCTGGCAACATTACGTTCCAGCGATCTGCGATGAGATGGTCACGCGAACCGAGTTCTCTACCAACGTCTGGGGAACACCATCCTCTGATCACGGACGTAATCAAGTCTGGTTCGAGTTCTCCAGCCAACTTGGTGAACTCGTTGGAATGGAGTTCGTAGGTCTGCCGCTCTATAGCTATGGAACTGCTGCGGGCCACGCACTTCGCATGGCAGCGCGTATCAATGGACGCAACCGAGTCGTCGTTCCAGCCTCCCTCGATCCAGAGCGAGCCAAGGTCATCCGCACATACTGCGGCTATAAGGAACTCAACGGCCACCTCGAGATCAGTTATGTGAAGTTCGATCCCGCAACAGGACGGATCGATCTAGCGGACCTCAAATCCCATCTCGGTCCCGATGTCTCGGCGGTCTACTTCGAGAATCCCAACTACTTCGGTGCCCTGGAGAGCGAGGCTGCTGAGATCGCGCGCCTTGCCCGCGAAGTTGGAGCTGAAGTCATCGTGGGTGTCGATCCCATCTCGCTTGGAATCGTCGCACCACCATCGGAATATGGTGCAGACATCATCGTCGGAACCACGCAGCCGCTGGGCGTACATATGAATGCTGGTGGTGGCGTCGGTGGATTCATCGCAACGCGAGATGAAGAGAAGTACGCACGTGAATATCCGACGCTTCAAGTCAGTCTCACCGGAACCATAGAGCCAGGTGAGATGGCATTCGGTCTCACTCTCTTCCATCAATCCTCATATGGTTCTCGTGAGGATGGCAAAGACTGGACTGGTAATTCGGTCTACCTCTGGGCGGTTGCGAATGCCGCTTACATGTCCTTGATGGGGCCTCAAGGTTTCGTCGAAGTTGGAAACTCGATCATCTCTCGCGCGAGATACGCGGCGAAGAAGATCGATGAGATCAAAGGAGTCAAGGTCACATTCAAGGACGGCTTCTTCAAAGAGTTCGTCGTTGACTTCAATGAGACAGGCAAGAGCGTCGCCCAAATCAACAAGGCGCTCCTTGCCGAGAGCATCTTCGGTGGCAAGGACTTGAGTGAAGATTTCCCTTCCCTCGGTCAGTCAGCCCTCTACTGCGTCACAGAAGTCCACTCGGTGGAAGATATTGATTCACTTGTTGCAGCTTTGAAAGAGGTGACAGCATGATCAAGTCAAAGATCCGCAAGTACCACGCCGCTGTATGGGATGAACCCCTTGTCATGCAGTTGAGCCAGCCGGGTCGTCGTGGCGCCTTTGCACCGAGTGTCGAAGGTGAGATTGCGAGCGCTGTCGGGGATTCAGCTTCACTGCTGCCTGCAGCCCTACGCCGAAAGAGCGCACCAGAGCTTCCGGAGATGAGCGAGTTCGAAGTACAACGCCACTATCTCCATCTCTCACAACAGACGCTTGGAATGATGGGTATCAGCCTCTTCGGTACCTGCACGATGAAGTACAACCCTCGCCTCAATGAGCGCCTTACCTACATGCCATTCGTTGCCGAGATGCATCCGCATCAAGATCCGGAGACGATGCAAGGGATCCTCGAGATCGTCTATCGATTCGACGAGATCCTTCGCGAACTCTCAGGTCTTGATAAGTTCGTCTTCCAAGCTGGTGGCGGTGCAGATGCTGCCTACACGATGGCAACGATCACTCGCGCGTATCACGCCTCTCGTGGTGAACTCGATCAGCGAACCGAGATCATCACAACTGCACAAGCGCACCCTTGCAATCCTGCAACGGCTGCTGCTGCCGGCTTCAAAGTCATCACCATCCCATTGGATGAGAACGGCTATCCCTCGCTCGAGGCGCTCAAGTCGGTTGTCTCCGAACGAACCGCAGCGTTGATGGTCAACAACCCCGATGACATCGGTATCTACAACCCGAAGATCAAGGAATGGGTCAAGCTCGTTCATGATGTTGGTGGCCTCTGTTTCTACGATCATGCGAACTTCAATGGCGTCATGACCCGCATCCGCGCTGCTGACCTTGGCTTCGATGCCTGTATGTACATGCTTCACAAGACCTTCGGTGGCCTCAAAGGTGGTGGCGGACCAGCTGTTGGTGCATTCGGTTGCAACAAGAAGCTCATCCCCTTCCTCGCCGGTCCTTATGTCGATAAGAACTCCGATGGCACCTTCTATCTGAAGAAGGAAGAGGCAGGAAGCGTCGGTCGCGTCCGTGAATTCTTTGGAAACGTTCCAGTTGTGATCCGTGCTTACTCCTGGACTCGCGCCATGGGTATCGATGGACTTCGCGATGCTGCCAACATCTCGGTCCTGGCCAATAACTACATGGAGAAGCGTTTACTAGCGATCAAGGGAGTCACGAAGGGACTTCCAGAGCACACCCAACGGCGCCTTGAGATGACTCGTTACTCGCTCGGTGAATTGACCGCAGATACTGGCGTCACTGTCGTCGATGTACAGAATCGAATGACTGATTACGGTGTCGATGCATTCTGGCTCAGCCATGAACCATGGTTCATTCCAGAGCCATTCACTCCCGAGGCTGGGGAGCTCTGGTCGATCGAAGACCTCGATTACTGGATCGATGTCCTTGAAGTGGTCTGCGAAGAGGCTCGCTCTAACCCTGAGTTGGTCAAGAGCGCACCACATAATCAAGTAGTCCATAAGCAAGGTCCGACCAATCTCGATGATCCGAAGAATTGGGCGACGACCTATCGTGCCTACAAGCGCAAGCATGGGTAATCTCGCACGAAGCGCAAGTAACGCAAGGATCGCAATCGTCGGTGCCGGAAGCATCGGCATCGGTTGGGCGCTTCACTTCGCGGCTCATGGCCACGAAGTACGGCTCTTCGATGTTGATGCTAACCAGCTCGCTCTCGTTGACCAGCGAATCGAGGAGCGCCTCGAAGCGCTCAAAGCTCATGATCTGCTGCGGGAAGAGATTTCGATCATTGCTGCACGGATATCAACTCACGATTCATTGGCGAGTGCAGTAGCCGACGTTGAATACATCCAAGAGTGCGGCCCAGAGAAGGCTGAGTTCAAGGAGTCGCTCTTTCTTGAGATCGAGAACCTTGCAAGCGAGAGGGCCGTCATCGCTAGCTCCTCTTCTGCTATTCCCGCTTCACGCTTTACAGAGAAGATGAAGCATCCAGAGCGAGCCCTTGTGGTCCATCCTGGTAATCCGCCCTACCTTCTCTTAGTTGCGGAACTCGTTCCACATCAAGGCACTTCTCAACTGGTCATCGATTTCGTCAAGGATCTCCTTGAAAGTTCGGGGATGAGCGCGGTCGTTGTTCATGGTGAACCTGAAGGTTTCGTCTTCAATCGCTTACAAGGCGCTCTACTTCGTGAGGCTTATGCGCTGGTTCGAGACGGCGTGATCTCACCTCTCGAGATCGACGAGATCATGATCCAAGGGCTAGGAAAGAGGTGGGCTCTCATCGGGGCCTTTGGAACCTCAGCTCTCAATGTCAAAGGTGGAATCGAAGCCCATGCGAAGCGGATGGGAACTTCCTATCACCGCATGGGCCTTGAGCGCGGACAAGATGACCCGTGGAGCGAAGAACTCGTTGCGCAAGTAGCCGACGACATCAAGAAGAAATTTCCGGTTGAAAGCTGGGAATCGGATGTCATCAAGCGGGACCTAGCGTTGATGAAGTTGACTGCGTTGATGAAAGAACTTGGGCTTTAGAAGACTTTAAGACTTCTTGCGAGAAGAAGTCGCAACCAAGGCTCTTACTCGCTCAAGTTCACTCTCTGTGGGGGCTTCAGTCATCGCTAGAGAATCACTAATTTTCAAGTTCCAGCCCGTGTTCTCTTTGACTTGATCCAGAGTAACGCCTGGGTGTAGTGAGGTCATCACCAGCTCCTTCGTCACAGGATCTGGCTCAAGGATTCCAAGGTCGGTGATGACATAACGCGGTCCGCCACCGACGAGCCCATTCTCCTTACGAGAATTCGGACCTTCTCCATATCCAAGCGAGGTGATGAAGTCGATCTCGGAGACGAAGGTTCGTAACGATTGTTTGATGATGATGATGACATCCTTGCATGCACCAGCGATCTCGGTTGCCCCGCCTGCACCTGGAAGGCGAACTTTCGGCTTCTCGTAACTCTCACCAATGAAAGTGGTGTTGATATTGGCAAAGCGATCGATCTGCGCCGCACCAAGGAAGCCGACATCGATCCTTCCTGGCTGGAGCCAGTAGTTGAAGATCTCGGGCATGCTCACGACAGTCAGTGCGCGATTGGCAAGCTCTCCATCCCCGATTGAGAGTGGAAGCTTCTGTGGATCGGTGTTGACAGTCCCGGACTCGTAGATGAGTACCAAGTTCGGTGCATGGGTCGCCTTCGCAAGGATCGCAGCGGTGCTTGGAATTCCAATGCCGACAAAGCAGATCATTCCGTCCTTAAGAGTTCTCGCAGCAGCGATTGTCATCATCTCGTTGCTGTTCCACTTGATCTCGTCTGCGGGTAGGTCTCGCTCGATCTCGCTGATGGCCATGGCTACCTACTCCCGCTCATTGAACCGACCTGATCGCTGTCAGACTTCTTCGAATAGACCTCTTCATCGAGCCACTTTTGGAAGCTCTCGCGCTCCTTGGATATCTCATCCCAGGCGATATATGCATCGTTATCTCGCTCGTAGTAGCCAGAGGCGTAGGAGGGCCACGCTCCTCGAGGGGCATGGGCGATAGCGGTGATGAGCGCTTCGGGGTAGATGACGCTATTGAAATGTGGCTCGAAGTGATCAACGATCTCTTCAACGGTAACGATCACTTTCTTCGCTGCAAAGACGGCCTCTTTCGATGATCCCGTGATCCCCCAAGCCATGACGTTTCCATTTCGATCTGCTTGTTGTGCGTGAACGATCGTGACATCTGGATTGATCGCGGCAACTGCCAAGACCTTCTCATCCGAGAATGGCGAATCAACTGTCGCAATGTTCTTCGTATGCTCGATGAGGTCGGAACCGAAATAGCCACGAAGGATCGCAAATGGCATTCCGGAAGCGCCCGCAAGGTATCTATTGGTCATGCCGGCATGCGTGTGTTCTTCAATCTCAAGTGGAACGGGCCAGGAACTTTGATAGGCATCCCTGAAGCGATGGAGAGATCCAACGCCAGGATTTCCTCCCCAAGAGAAGATCATCTTCTTTACGCATCCAGCTCCGATCATTTGATCGTAGATCAGATCGGGAGTGAGTCGAATTGCGGTGAGATTTTTCTTTCGCTGTCGGATGATCTCTTGACCAGCAGCGAATGGGATCAGATGGGTAAAACCTTCCAACGCGACCGTGTCACCATCTTTGACATGCTCACTGATTGCTGACTCGAGAGTCACGAATTTGCTCACTTGCACTCCCATACATCTATCTCGAGATCAGGTTCTTCAATAACGTGGATATTCTAAGTAAGGTCGGGCATTGATGGGAAGCCGTCCTTCTCATGGAATATCTTTTTGTTTCATTGAATCGAGGTGTTCGTATGACGAACTCAGAGTTAACTGAATCTTCAGTGATCGTCATTACTGGTGGTAGCTCTGGATTTGGCGAGGCACTCTCTAAGTTCTATCTGCAGAAATCTCAAAATGTTTATTCACTTGACATCAATCAGGGCAAGACTGATGCGCATCACATTATTTGCGATGTTCGAAATGAAGATTCAATCCAAGCAGCCATGGGAAAGATTCGAGAGAGATCTCAACAGATCGATGTGCTGATTGCGAACGCAGGGGTTGTCCCCTCGTGGCAATCGACGGAATCACTCGATATTTCGGATTTCCGAAGGGTAATGGAGATCAATCTGATCGGAGTTGCCGCGACACTCAAACATGCAGCTCCCTTGATGCGCTCTCCCGGCGGCTCGATCGTCATCACCGGCTCGATCAACTCGTGGAAAGGTGATCCAAACCTTGCGAGTTATGTCGCGAGCAAGCACGGCGTCCTAGGGCTCATCAAGAGCGCAGCGATCGACCTCGGGTCAAAAGGAATCCGCGTCAATGGCGTTGGTCCTGGTCCAGTTGCCACAGAAGCGCTCAAGAGCAGAATCCTCGCTCGCAACAATGGCGATGAGAGTGCGGCAGGAGAATATTTCAAAAGACTTGCAGAGTCGACAGCTCTTAAACGTATTGCCACTGTCGATGATGTCGTCCATGCAATCGACTTCCTTGCCTCTCCCCTCTCCGCAGGAATCACAGGAGAGCTGATCAATGTCGATGGCGGAGTCCTTTAAGGTTCCTTCCATGGCGATCTCCAACTCTCTGGCTGGAAAGACAGTCCTCGTCACCGGTGCATCGCGCGGCATTGGCGCCGCAATTGCTCGCTCCATGTGCGAGGCAGGGGCGCATGTCATCTCTCACTACAGCTCTTACGTTGATGGCGCCAAGGAAAACCTTCAAGACTTTCCGGACGAGAGAAAGACATTTCTTGCAGCGGATCTGACGAAGCCCGGAGCCGGGAGAACTCTCTGGCACGATGCAATCGCTCAGGTGGGTCAGATAGATATTTTGGTCAATAACGCGGGCGTGAATATTGAGACCGCATTCGAAGGTGATGAAGAAAGTTGGGATCGTGGCTGGCAGGAGACTTTTCAAGTCAATGTCTTCGAAGCTGCCAATGTCATGAAGGAAGCGGTCAATCACTTCCTTGAAATCACTGACGGCAAGCCACGAGGTGGCATCGTCATCTCATTATCGAGTTGGTCTGGTCAAAAAGGTTCTGCTCTTCCAACCCTGCCCGCATATGCAGCCTCAAAAGCAGCAGTCAAGGCGCTGACCCAAACCGTTGCTTCGAGTTTTGCGAAGCAAGGCATCTACGCCTTCATTATTTCGCCAGGAATCGTCAAGACCCGCATGGCAGATCTCGCTGCAGTCAAGCGTGGTGGCGAAGAGAAAATGAAAGCAGCTCTTGCAATGGGTGAACTGGTTCCACCCGAGGAAATCGGTGAGCTCGCAGTCTTTCTTGCTTCAGGTCAATGCCGCCATCTCACAGGATCAACGATCGACATCAACGGCGCGAGTTACGTTCGTTAAGTAACTCTAGCTTTCGAGAATCTCTCGGAAGTCGTGCATTCGACTCCTATGGAAGTCTTTGGTTCCGCTTGCAAAGAGTTTGAGATCTGAAATGCGCCACTGCCCATACTCGTAGTTGAAGCGATATCTGTAGCCACCCCAAAGATGTCCTATGACTTCGCTACCGAAATACTTGTGCCAGGCGTAGAGATGGCTCGTTCCATGAGCGCTCTCATCGCCATCGAAGATAACGATCTCGTTACAAATCTGATGGTTCGTTGATTCGAAACGAGATGAAGCTCCCGCTTTGACCATGGCTTCAAGATTCGCTCGACCGACAATCGGCTCAACTTCAGGGCCATAATCGATCCGCGCATCTTTCGTAAAGAGCGCTGCGAGAAGGTCAGGGCGTTTCGTATCGAAGTAGAGACAGTAACGCTTCATGAGTAATTCAATCTCGACTCGATCTGCCAAGCGCAATTCAGCCGACATACTCTGCAACCTCTCTAGTGATGCTCAGTTTCCTACTCGAACTGTAGGCGTGATCTTCACTCACTGGAAGGAAAAAACTGTTCGCTATAAGAACAGTTACGCAAAAATCGTTTCTCAAAGTTGTTCTGAAAGCAGAGGGGTTATGTAAGTATTTCGCCCTACGGCGACCAAAGTGTGACGCTTCGGTAAGCAAAATGTGAACGAAAGGTGAGCCATGTCAAACGCAGCATCAAGCGGTCAAGCTTTGATGTCTCTTCGTGGCATTAGAAAGTCTTTTGGTTCCTCGGAAGTTCTTCACGGAGTGGATCTGGATATCTATACCGGAAGCCACACCGTTATTTTCGGACCATCAGGCTCTGGAAAATCCACAGTACTTCGCACCATGAACCTTCTTGAAGAACCAACTGAAGGTTCGGTGATCTTCGAAGGTGTTGAGTATGGACCAGGATTGCCAGGAAGCTCTGCAAAACGTGGCAAGGCAATCGAACTTCGCAAGCAAGTGGGAATGGTCTTTCAACAATTCAATCTCTTTCCGCACTTAAGTGCAATCGACAATATCGCTCTCGCGGTTCACTCTGTTACCGGTAAATCAAAAGATGAAGCTCGCGAACGAGCTGCAGTCGAATTGAAGAAGGTCGGTTTGCTCAAGTGGGCTATGAATCACCCCGCGCAACTCTCAGGTGGACAGCAACAGCGTGTTGCGATCGCTCGAGCACTTAGCCTCGATCCAAAACTCATGCTCTTTGATGAACCAACCTCTGCCCTTGATCCAGAGCTTGTTGGTGAAGTACTCAGTGTGATGCGCCAACTCGCCGAGACTGGAATGACCATGGTGGTCGTCACTCACGAGATGGGCTTTGCAAAGGAAGTTGGCGATCAATGCATTTTCATGGAAGATGGAAATATCGTCGTTTCCGGTGGGAATGACTTCTTCGATACTTGTCAGAATGAACGTGCTCGCCAATTCATAGGATCGGTGCTCTGATGGAAGATACGCCCAGACTCAATTTCATGTGGCATTTGGTGTGGGATTTCCGTGCCGAACTCTTGCAGGGACTACTCACCGCCGTTAACGTCTCAATCACCGCACTATTCACCTCAGTGCTCGTCGGTCTGCTCTTTGCCATGATGAAGTTGAGTAGGTATTCAATTCTGCGTGGTATTTCCACTGCCTATGTGAACATATTCCGAGGAATACCCGCTCTTGTCAGCGTTATTTGGGTCTACTTTGGATGGTCACTCCTCTTCTCTTACAACTTCACCGTCTATCAAGCCGGCGTTATCGCTCTGACATTGCTTTACTCTGCGTTTTTCTCCGAGATCTTCCGCTCCGCATTGGAAGCTATTCATAAAGGGCAACGTGAAGCCGGTCTGGCCCTCGGAATGTCGCGTCTTCGAATCTTCCGGTCGGTTGTCATGCCGCAAGCTTTGAAAATTGCGATTCCAAATATTGGAAGTATGTTCATCGGCATGATCAAAGACACATCAACCTTCACTGTCATCGGGTTGGCTGAATTGGTCTATGTCATGCAGAACATCAACTCCCAGTATTTCCAACCATTCGTTCTTTATACAGCGGCCGCTGGACTCTATGTAATTGCAGCATTCGTCGTTGATTTCATTTTCCGCAATATTGAAAACGGACTGAGTTATCAGAAGCAAGGAAAGATAAAGAGGTTTCTCACTCGCAGGAAGCGAGCTCAGGTTCAAAGATTGGTGGAGACCAATGCTTGAACCAACTTCCTACAAGTGGGGAAAACACCATCCAACGTTCGGAAGGAAAAAAATGCGAAAGAAGTTATCGCTTCTCGTCGCGCTTGCGATGTCCCTCACTGTGGCTCTCACAGGAAGTGGCGCTGCATCAGCGGCGGAAGACACCTCTAAGCTCAACCTCGTCAAGCCTGGAACTCTCGTTGTGGGCATGACTTTGCAGTTCCCACCACAGATGTACCTCAACGCGCGACAGAAGCCAGCTGGTTATGACTATCAGTTGCTTCGTAAGCTCACTAAAGATCTCGGCCTCAAGCTCGAGATCCGAAACATGGCTTTCGCAGGTTTGATTCCAGGTCTCGTTGCAAAGCAATTTGACATGGTTTCCGTAGGTCTCGGTAAGAACCCAGATCGCGAGAAGTCAATGACCTATGTTGGTGAGTACATGCCTTACAGCACCATTCTTGTCTCTGGCAAGAATGACAAGACTGCACCAACTATCGCTGCATGGAACGTCGCTGGCAAGAAGCTCACAGCTCTCCAGGGGTCCCTTGCTGCTCAGAAAATCAAGGAAGTTTTCCCGAACGCAACACTCGTTGAGTTCCCAACTCAGGATGCAGCGTTCCTCGAAGTTGCATCAGGCCGTGCAAACGGCATCGTTGCAGAGGCAAACCTCTTCGGATATTTCAATAAGAACAACCAGGGTCTTTTGAAGCAAGTTGCACTTCCACAGGATTTGCGCAACTACTTCGGACATTGGACCGTTCAGCTCGGAAACACCGCCCTTCAGGCTCGCCTAAAGACATGGCTATGCGAGAACAATGAATCTGGTTGGCTTGCAAAGACATTCCGTCGCGAGATGGGCTACAAGATGCCGGCTTTGCCAGCCTGCTAAAGAAAAGAATCTAGCTTTCAGCTATCAAAGTTCACTTTGTGAACATGGATAGCGGAAAAGTGGATTGATAAAGAGGGGTAACTCGCCAGTCGAGTTGCCCCTCTTCTCTTTGTAAGATGACCGGATAGAAACAATGAAGTAGATTCTCAGCTGACCTTAGGAGCTCTTCGTATATGGAGACGATAAACGATTTCGACGTAGTCGTCATCGGTGGTGGACCAGCAGGCATTGCTGCTGCTTCAACCGCGTCTTCGTTGGGAATCAAAGTTGCGCTCATCGATGAGCGAGTGACGCTCGGCGGTCAGATCTTCAAGAGAGTCGGACCTGGTTTTGATGTCACTTCAAAGAAATCACTCGGCAAGGATTATTTTCGCGGCAGCGAACTTATCGCAGAACTAGATGGTCCCAACATTGAGGTCTTCACCGCTACAACCGTGCTCACTATTGATGACGGCAAAGTGATCACCTCGCATCCAAATTTTGGCGTACGCGCCTTTCACTTCACATCTCTGGTGATCGCACCTGGTGCCTATGATCGACCAGTTGCTTTCCCTGGGTGGACGCTTCCTGGAGTAATGACAGCTGGCGCGGTTCAAACCATGGTAAAAACTCAACGGGTCTCACCTGGGAAGCGAATCTTCTTCGCAGGAAGCGGCCCTCTCGCATTGGCTTTCTCTGCCCAACTCATCTCTCTCGGTGCCCCAGTCTTCAAAGTGATTGAGAGCGCGCCATTCCCCTCTCCTATCAATCTCTTGCGACTCGCTTCAAGAGTGCTCGGCAACCTAGACCTCGCCCGTGATGCAGGAAAGTATCGAACTGCGCTCTTGAAGGCGCGCGTGCCTTTTCACTATGGACGCATCATCGTGCGCGCGGAGGGAAATGGCCGAGTCGAGAGCGTCACCCATGCCAAAGCTGATCGGGACTGGAATCCAATTCTAGGTAGCGAAATCACCGAGGCAGCAGATGCCATCTGTGTTGGTTATGGCTTCTTTCCTTCACATGAACTCTTCCGCCTTCTGGACTGCGAATTCGATTATGACGAAAATCGAGGTGGTTTCTCGGTCAGAAAAGATCCTTGGGGTGAAACGACTACACCTTCGACATTTGCTGTGGGAGATGGGACCGGAGTCACTGGTTCCTATTCCGCGACTGCGCAGGGCCGACTTGCTGCGCTCCGCATTGCTCAAAAGCACGGGCTCATCGATGAAGACGAGTTGCTCAAGAGATCTAAGCCTTATCGCAAGGAACTTCGGGCAAGAAATGGATTCCAGCTAGCTCTCAACAAGATGTTCAACGTCGGATCCGGCATCTACCGTCTTGCAGATGAAGAGACTGTGATTTGCCGATGCGAGTCGGTCAAACGCAAATCCATCGATCCGATCATCGATTCGACCGACGATGTCTCGGTGGTCAAGGGAATCTCCCGTGCCGGAATGGGACTATGCCAAGGCAGGAACTGCCAGCGACATATCGCAGCCATGATCGCCGATCGTCACCAGAAGTCAATGGCAGAGATTCCATTCCAAACACCACGTTTTCCAGTCAAGCCAGTTGAGATTGGCGCGATCGCTGATGAGACTATTCGTGATGAGAAGTACTTCATCACATGAGTGACTTCCTGGTTGGTTACCTTTCACATACGAAGAATCATGCTGAACCGCCACGTGAGTGTGATGTCCTCATTATTGGCGGCGGTCTCTTAGGCACCTCACTCGCCTACTACCTCGCCAAAGAAGGAACCGAGGTAGTGCTCATCGAACGAGATGAGATCAATCGCGAGGCATCGGGTACCAATGCTGGCTCTTTCCACTTCCAGATTGCTCTGCACCAACTCACTCCCAATATGACTGATTCCGAGAAGTCGCGACTCGCTTCTGAGGTGAAGCTGCAAGTAGATGCTGCTTCACTCTGGGACTCTCTCGAGAAGGAGCTCAACGCGGATCTCGGCGTCCACTTTGATGGTGGGATCATGGTTGCCGAGACTGAAGAAGAGATGCGGGTGCTCAAAGATAAGGAAGATATTGAGAAGAGCGCTGGGCTCGAGAGCCACATCCTCACCGGCGAAGAGATGCGTGCCTTCGCACCGTACTTAGCTCCTGATCTGGCCGGTATCGCCTTCTGCCCACGAGAAGGGCACGCCAATCCTCTCCTAGTGGGCCCGACATATGCCTATCGTGCAAGCGAGCGTGGCGTGCAGATTCGAACCGGATGTTCGGCGCAATCCATTGAAGTGAATACTTCAGGCGCTCATCGCTTCACAGTCAAGACAAACAAGGGAACGATCAAAGCACACCGGATCGTCAATGCCGGCGGCGCGTGGACAACAGAGTTATCAGCACAGCTCGGCCTCAACCTACCGATGGGCCTCAGTGGACTACATGTCAACGTCACGGAGCCACGTGAGTACTTCTTGAAATCGATGATTCAACATATTGGCAGGCGCCTGACTTTGAAGCAGACCCATAACAACACCTTCATCATCGGAGGTGGCTGGCCATCACGGCAGGAAGCGTTTCCGAAACGCTACTCGAATATGTGGAGTTCGACGGCAGGAAATCTTGCTGTTGCGCTACGAGTCTTGCCGATGCTCAAAGATGTTCGCCTGGTTCGAACCTGGAGTGGAGTCTGGGCATACACCAAGGATTTCAAACCTATTCTCGGTGAATCGGAGAAGATCCCTGGTTACCACGTAGCAATGGTCCCAACTGGTTTCACACTTGGACCAATGGTGGCGCAGATGCTTGCTGACTATATGACTGCCCCTCGAGGATCAGTCGCACTCCCCCATGAATTTCGAGTCGATCGAGAAGTTCCAAACTAGAGAAGACGAGAAAGAGCAGATTGAGAGGCGAAGAAATGGATCGTAATTCTGTTGACTGGCGTGGTTATTGGCCAGCGGTGCCCACTCCATTCAAGGAGAGTGGAGAGATCGATTGGTCCAGTTACGATGCCTTGATCGACTGGTATCTGGAGCGAAAGATGCAGGGCCTCTTCATCAATGGAACGACTGGAGAATGGTTCTCTCAGACTCATGACGAACGACGCCAAGTTGCCGAGTTCATCGCGAAGAAGGTCGCAGGACGTGTTCCAGTCGTCATCGGCGTCACCACTTTCACGGCGAAGGAATCAATCGAACTGGCAAACCACGCCCTTTCAGTTGGCGTAGACGGAGTCTGTTCCTCAGCGCCCGCGTATGTAAAGACTCTGCCCGACGAGACAGTCGCCTATTTCCAGACTCTTTCAGATGGCATCAATGGCCCGATCATGATCTACAACTGGCCACACGGCTCCGGAATTGAGATCTCTGGAGAACTCGCAGAGCGCCTTGCTGAGATCGAGAAAATCGTTGCGATCAAGGACTCAACACCGAACGCCGATCAATTCCTCGATACGACCAAGCGCGTTGTGGGCAAGGTAAGGATCTTTGGAAATTTCATGGTTCCTTCGAACCTCGACTTCATGTTGGCCAATGGCGGAGATGGAACCATCGGCGGCGGAAGCATCTTTGGTAGAGCGGATTCGCTCTACTGGGAACAGGTCTGGAGTGGAGATATTGACTCTGCAAGAGAGCACGCAGAACGCAATCTCCGCCTCCTTGAGGCGCTCTGGCTTCCTGGTGGTTGGGCAGGCAAGTGGGGGGCGTACCAGAGCCAACTGAAGGCGATCATGGCGATGATTGGTGCACCTGGCGGGACAGTAAGAGCGCCACGACTTCCGATAACCGATCCTGCGAGTTTGACCGCAATCCGAACAGTCTTGAAGGAATTCGATCTCGTTTAATCTTCATTGAGAAGTACTGAGGGTGAATAATTTGCCCGATACTTGTCAATGAGTTCGAAGAGGCAATGGATTCTGTCGATGAAAGGAAACCGTAATGAGCAATTTCCAAGGAGTTGATCACGCAGGTATCGGCGTTGCCGATATGGATGTCGCATTCGACTATTGGATGCACAAGCTCGGTTTCACTGAAGTCTTCTTCGATTACACCGGTCCCGTTCCAGGTCTTGAAGAAATCACAAAAACCAAAGCCACCAAAGCTCGCATTGTGATGCTCGGCCATAAGAACACTACTCGCCTTGGTCCAGGTAAAGTGAAACTCGTTCAACGCCTCGATACCGATCAGGCGCCGCCATATCCAGCCGGAATCGGTTATGGCGAAGTTGGTCTCGCTGAAGTCTGCCTCCACACACTGCATACCGAGCAGATCTTCCGAGATCTCGTCGATAACCATGGCGTGAAATCGCTGATGGAGCCACTCTCAGCAGCTGTGGGAGAGCAACAGATCGAACTCGATATTGCTTACTTTGCTGACCCATGGATGGGCAAGGTCGAATTGATCGATTGGAAGGGACTTTGGACATCACGTCCGGCAAAACCACGCATTGAAGGTGTCAATCACGTCGCTTTCGGTGTTCATGACATGAAGGTGACCACCGATTTCTATCAACAACTTGGCTTCACTGATCGAATCTTCGAATCGACCGAATTTTTCGGCCCGATGGCGCCCTGGTACCAAGTGGGTCGACCATTGCCGGGCCACCACATGACACTCTGGTTATCAGGACAAGGAGCCGGCATCGAACCAGTTCGACTTACTCCGCTTTGGGAAGATTGCCGAGGCGAGTGGGGTCACGTTGGTCCCATGGACTTTGGCATCGGCGTGCAGAACATCAAGAAGGCTGTTGAAGAGTTGAAGCGACTCGGAATCGAGATGCACTCAGATATTCAAACTCTCGATGTTGGCGTCTCTGAATTCAAGTACCTCTACTTCAAGGATCCCGACGATCAATACGTCTCGATCGTTGAAACTTCTTACTAGTCGTACCAGCTACGGCGAAGTCTGAAGTTTAGGCGCTCAATCCGCGCTGCGACTTGATCTGCATTCCATCTTTCACCCAGGTCATGCAGGCACGTGTATTAGGAACACCATCAACGACGACGAGACAGTCGAAACAAACACCCATTCCACAAAAGACGCCACGTGGTTGACCTTCGGTAGTTGTGCGCATCGCGACACTTCCCTCAACCATCATCACTGCTGCAACGCTCTCCCCTTCAAATGCAGTGACGCTCTCGCCATCAAGATCGATCGTCACTTCTTTTCCGCGGAGAACACTTCCATCTTCGATCCTGAAGCTATGCGCTGCATCCATGATTCGAGTCTGCCAACTTAAGATAAGATTTTCAACATGGCTTCTCAACTCTTCTCACCACTGAAGATTCGTGGAATTGAATTCAAGAATCGAGTCTGGGTAAGTCCAATGTGCCAATACTCGGCCGTTGATGGAGTCGTTGGGTCGTGGCATCTCGTCCATCTAGGTTCATTTGCAACCGGTGGCGTTGGAATGATCATGGTCGAAGCGACAGCAGTGATGCCTAATGGACGTATTTCAATCGGTTGTGCCGGAATCTGGGACGATCGACAGGCAGAAGCCTTTAAACCTTCAATTGACTTCGCCCATAGCCAGGGATCCCTCATCGGAATCCAATTGGCTCATGCTGGCCGCAAGGGATCGACGATGAAACCGTGGGATGACCACGAAATCGCAGCTGCCAACGAGGGTGGTTGGGAGACTATTGGGCCGAGTGCGATTGCCTATAAGGATTTCCCCATTCCTCATGAGATGACCATCGATGAGATCAAGGAAGCAGAGAAGGCATTCGTTGCCGCGGCAGTTCGGTCAGAGAAGGTTGGCTTTGACGTGATCGAGCTCCATGCAGCGCACGGCTACCTCTTCCACCAGTTCTTCTCACCGATCACGAATACCCGCACCGACGAATACGGAGGCTCCTTTGAGAATCGGATTCGATTCCTTGTGGAGACTGCGACAGCGGTGCGAGCAGCCATCAAGGAGAGCACACCGCTCTTTGTCCGCATCTCTGCCTCCGACTGGGTGGAAGGTGGATGGGATGTTGCGCAGTCGATCGAACTCTGCAAGATCCTCAAAGGAATAGGCGTCGACTTGATCGATGTCTCCTCTGGTGGATTGGTCCACGACGCGAAGATCACGACTGGACCTGGATATCAAGTGCACTTCGCCCAAGCGGTAAAAGAAGGCGCAGGAATTCTGACCTCAGCGGTCGGACAGATCAATCAGGCTGAACAAGCTGAATCAATAGTTGCCGAGAAGAGATCAGATGCGGTCATGATCGGACGTGAAATGCTTCGTAATCCTCGTTGGGCGATCGCTGCTGCAGAAGAGTTGGGCGAGAAGATTCCATGGTCTCTGCAGTTGGAGAGATCGAGGAGAATCGGAGCGCGGAAGTCTCCTCAGTAAGAATTCTCTAGAAACGCGAGAGCGCAAAGGGCGAGATATCTCGCTCTGTCTTTCCATTGAGCACCAACTCTGAGACCAATCGACCCATCAGCGGCGACGCCGTGAATCCCATATATGGATACATTCCAACATAGATGCCAGGCATGCTCTTGATCTCATCGATGATGGGATTGTGATCCGGAGTTCCATTGCCGACACCGATCCATGTTCTGATCACTCGAATATCTGCGATCTTCGGAACGACTTTGAGGGCGACGCGAAGGTTCGAGCGCAGCGAATCAGGATTGAGAATCGGAACGCCCTGAGAGTTATATCGAGCGGGCCAGCCCCCACCGATCAAGAGGGAACCCGAGAGCGCTTGCTTGAATGTCAGTTTCTCACTGGTGAAGTAGACGAGGTGATGGACGAACTTCTCGATCTGCTCGGTAACGGAGACTTGAACTGGGGCATCATCGATCGGGATGCTCACGCCGATTCCTTGACCTAAGGCTGGGATTCCAGCGTTAGCGCAGATCACTACCTTGCCTGCTCTGAAGGAGCCAGCAGCGCTTTCTATCCGATATCCACTTCCCTCTTTGCGAATGGAATGGACCTTCGCCTGGGTGAAGAGCTTCGCTCCATGATTTTTGGCCGCTGCTGCAAACGAGGGTGCCAAAAGCAGTGGGTTCGCCTTGCCCTCTATTGGACTGATGGATGCACCGATCATCTTCTTTGAAATATAAGGAGCGACTTCTTGCAACTCTGAAGCACTCATCAATCGAGAGGGAATGCCGATCGAATTCTCCAGCTCGACCTTCTTCTCTAGGTGTCTCATGTTGTTCTCATTTTCAGCGATCATCAAACCGCCATTGCTGGAGACTTCAAGGTCGACACCGAGTTCATCCGAAAGTGTCTTCCAGATAGCAAGGGAATCAGCGAGGATTCCAAGTCCATGTAGGAACGTCTTTGCCCACTCCACACCAAGTTCCTCGAATGGTTCATACTGGATCTGTCCGTGCAAACTTCCAGCATTTCTTCCTGATGCTTGAGTGTTGAGATCGAACTCTTCGAGGAGTGCGACATTCGCACCAGACTTCGCAAGGTTGTAGAGAGTGGAAGTTCCAATCGCTCCGCCACCGATGACGATGATGTCGAATGATTCGTTCATAGCCTTAGCGGTGGACACGCGACTATGATAACCAACAGTCGTAATAGAAATTGTCGAAAGGGTCGCCCTGATGGCTGAAGAATTTCGTGGAAGTTATGGTGTTCTTGTCACGCCATTCACCGAAGGTGGAAAGTCAGTCGATGTCGATGCCTTGAAACGACTTCTTGATTGGCAGATTGCAAGCAACTCTCCTGGTGTGATCATGCTCGGTACGACAGGCGAATTCTTGACCATCTCTGATGAAGAGCGACGACTCATCGTTGATACAACAGTGAAACATATGGCCGGTCGTGGGAAAGTCTTGGTCGGCACGATGAATGCCTACACACCGAATGCAGTCCGTTACTCTGCTGAGGCGGAGGAGCTTGGTGCAGATGGATTGATGATCCTGCCCCCCTACTACTACACCCCAACACATGATGAAGTCCATGGCTACTACAAGGCGATCTGCGAGAAGGTCTCCATTCCGATCATGGTCTATAACAATCCCTTCACCTCCCGCATCGATATGCCGGCATCACTCATCGCGAAGTTGGCACGTGATTTCGAGCAGGTTCGCTACATCAAAGAGGCAAGCAAGGATGTCGCCCGCGTCAAGGATGTGATCGATGAATCCGATGGCCTCGTCAAAGTCTTTGCGGGCGAGCGAGTGGTTGAGTCCTACATGCTCGGAGCGACCGGCTATGTGAACCCGTACGCAAATTACATCCCTGAGGCTTCAACCTTGATCTGCGATCTCCTTGCGAAGAAGGAGTATGAGAAGGCAGAGAAGATCTCGCACTACATCAATCGAATCGATCATCTGATCGCGAAGGGTCATCCCCTTTATGGCCATCAGTGCTATTCAAAGGCGCTTGCGGCAGCACGTGGCTATCCCGTTGGCGATGTTCGTCCACCTATCACCACATTCGCATCCCTTGGCGATGAGGGTCGAGATCGATTGAAGTCTTTGATGTCGATGATCGACGAACTCAACGCTCTGCTTCCAAACCTCTAGTCCGCGTCAGAAGGAACTCGAGGGAGCTAGAGCGAAGAAGTAACGACTCGTCCTGCTTGAACGACGAGATCGATATTTCGAAGATTCTGTGGGTCGTCGAGAGGATTTCCAGAGAGCGCAATGAGATCTCCTTCGAAACCTTCGCGCACCTGTCCTAAGGAATTCTCTTGACGTATGAGAGCTGCGGCCGTACTCGTAATCGACTGCAGGGATTTCAGAGTACTAAGGCCCGCGCTATGCATCAGGAAGAGTTCGTGCAGCGCAGCAGGAACTCCATCGACCAGATCACCCGGCGGGTAGTCGGTTCCATTGGTCATTCGTAGCTCTGCCTTGATCGCGAGCTTGACGCTTTCAAGATGGCGTTCACTCGCCTTGAGCGCATTTTGAATCGATGGCTCCTCGAAACCCTTTTCTCGCATCCATGATTCAGATCGGGTCACGCAGAGCGTTGGTGAATAGAAGACATTCTTTGCCTTCATTGCATCCACTGTCTCTTGATCCATCACATAGCCATGCTCAAAGGAAGTGACACCCAGGCGGAGTGCCTGCTGAATCGCCTTTGACTCACCAGCGTGGGCAACCACGTAGGTTCCATGCTCCTGGGCTGCTTTGACGACGCCGCTGATCTCCTCATCGGTCATCTCGGGAACATCAGGACTCTCCCCGGCATGCGCGAGGCCACCAGTGATGAAGATTTTGATGTGATCTGCGCCTGCGGCCAACTCTTCACTCGCTGCGCGATAGAAGCCCTCGAAATCCTTCGCATAGGCACAAGCAGAGCCTTTTCCATGTCCATCAGGCGTAGAAATTGCTCGCCCCGCACCAAATATTCGCGGCCCCTCAAACCAACCTGACTTCGAGGCGGCACGGAGCATCAAATCCGCTTGGTTCTGCTCATGAACTGACCTCAACGTTGTGATTCCAGCCTTCAACGCTTCCGTAGCGCGCTGGGCTGAACGATATGCAGTGACCGCTGGATTCTCATTGGGATCGGTTAGAGAGAACGGGAAGACGACAGATAGGTGTGTGTGACAGGAGATCAAACCTGGAAAGAGGTAACGGCCACCGAGATCGATGACCTCTTCACCCTTTTCGAGGCTACTTGCAATGCGTGTGGACTCACCTATCGCGGCGATCTTGCCAGAGCCATCAACTCGAACTGCTTGATTCGCGATGACGCGACCCTCGACGACATCAACAATGTTGGCATTGGCATAAACGGTCATTGAAGATTTCCTTAACGGTTGTTGAAGAGTTAAAAGGTGAGCTGTTTGACTGAAGAGCCTGCCTCTTGCAAGACACAGGAGACCTTACGGCCATCACTCAAGGAGATTTGTAACGGCTCGTTGGTAGCGCACGAGGCTTGTGCGAGTGGACAACGTGGGTGGAAGCGACATCCCGTCGGAGGAAAAGCAGGATTTGGAACATCACCTGGAAGATCGAGTGGCATGAATGCCTTGCCATCGGCATGCGGAATCGCTGACATCAAAGCTTTCGTGTATGGGTGTGAAGGATTGTTCCAAATATCCTCAGTCTTGCCGGTCTCTACGATCTTTCCGAGATACATGACCGCAATGCGATCTGAGATTCTTCGAACGATCGAGAGATCATGGGAGATGAAGATCATTCCCATCTGGAACTCTTCGACGAGATTAACGAGCAAGTTAGCGACCGCTGCCTGTGACGAAGTATCGAGCGCTGAGATCGGCTCATCTGCAACGATGACGCGAGGTGAGATCGCTAGCGCACGAGCAATCGCAATGCGTTGGCGCTGACCGCCAGAGAATTGATGTGGGAAACGATCCACGGCATTTGCAGGTAGACCTACGCGCTCCAGAAGAGCCCTCGCCTTGTTGAGTGCTTCCTCTTTGCTTACGCCTTGGATGATCGGACCATCAGCGATCTGATCCCCAATCTTGCGACGAGGATTGAGAGAACCGTATGGGTCCTGGAAGATCATTTGAAGGCTGAGGAAGTGAGCATCTCTCTTTCCGCGACCGATCTTTGTGACCGACTTGCCGTCGAAGGAGACATCACCAGAGGCGCGATCAAGGATTCCAACGATCGCCTTGCCCAAAGTGGACTTGCCGCAACCAGATTCACCGACGAGACCGACGATTTCGCCTGCTCCTAGTTGAAGATCAACGCCAGCAACGGCACGAACTTTGAGGTCACCGCGCGTGTACTCCACCGAGACATCTTTGACATCGAGGATCTGATTGGAACTCATCGTGACCCTCCACTCTCGACGAAAGGATTGACTGAACAGAAGATTCGTCGATCGGCAGAAACTTCAACCTTTGTCGGATCAGCCTTGGAGCAACCATCTTGCGCGAACTTGCATCGTGGATGGAAAGCACAACCGGTTGGGAACTTACCTAACTCCGGTGGCATGCCTTCAATAGCGAGGAGGCGCTTACCGCTCGTCTGTGAATCGGGAAGCGCATCAATGAGGCCGCGGGTGTATGGGTGACGTGGTGCGGTTAGGAGTTGTCCCGTAGGACCTGTCTCCACTTCAGCACCGGCATACATGATCAGAAGTCGATCAGTCAGCGCAGAGAGCACTCCAAGGTCATGGGTGATCACCATGACGGAGAGGTTGTTCTTCTTTCGTAGGTCATCAAGAAGAGTGAGAATTCCCGCTTGAACGGTCACATCGAGCGCTGTTGTTGGTTCATCAGCGATGAGAAGCTTTGGATCACAGGCAAGCGCCATCGCGATTGCGATACGTTGACGCATACCACCCGAGAACTGGCTTGGATGAGCCTTGAGAGCGGCAGCTGGATCCGGAATCTTGACTGTATCGAGAAGTTCTAACGCCTTTGCGCGAGCGGCATCCTTGGAGACCTTGCGGTGGTGGCGCAGGTGCTCGGTCAGTTGAGTCTCGATGGTGAGCATCGGATGGAGAGAAGTCATCGGATCCTGGAAGATCATCGCGACATCTCGACCACGAATCCTACGAAAGTCCTTCGGTTTGAAATCGATCAACTCTTCACCGTTGAATCGAATCGATCCGCTCGCCTTACCCTTATAGGGAAGGAGGCCGAGAATGCTCAGTGCAGTCATCGTCTTACCGCTACCGCTCTCCCCTGCGATTCCTAGGATCTCGCCAGAATTGACATCGAATGAGAGTTTACGGACGGCATCAGCAGGGCCGCTGCCCGTCATCAAGGTGACCGTCAGGTCACGTACGGAGAGAAGTGTCATTAGTCGCGCAGCGCCTTCGCAGTACGAGGATCAAGTGCGTCACGCAGCGCGTCGCCGATGAAGTTAAAGGCAAGAACAGCACTCAAGATAGCGAGGCCTGGGAAGAGCCCGACCCACCAGCGATCGAAGTTCACTGCACCCATCGAAACCATCGAACCCCATTCCGCTGCTGGTGGTTGCGCACCCAGACCGAGGAATGAAAGACCCGAGAGAAGAAGAAGAGCATTTCCAACTTCCAAAGAGGCCAAGACGAAGACCGGTCCAGCCAAGTTGGGGCGAAGATCGACGACCAACGTTCTTACCGAGGACGAGCCCAATAACGATGAGGCCGTGACATAGTCGTTCTGTTTGGCATTGAGAATCAACCCGCGCACCAGACGTGCATAGACCGGCCACGAGACGATCGTGATCGCGATAACCGCATTCCTGATCTCTGGTCCAAGCGCTGCCGCCACTGCCATAGCAAGGACGATCGCTGGGAAAGCGAAGAACATGTCGGTAAGGCGCATGATGATCGCATCCACTCGCCCACCGAAATATCCAGAGATGCCGCCAATGACGGAACCTAAGAGCGCGGAGAGAACGACTAAGAGAATCGAATATGGAAGCGAGATTCGAGCCCCGTAGATCACGCGGCTGAGGATGTCACGATTGAGCTCATCGGTTCCCATCCAATGAAGTGCACCAGGCGTTGCAAACTTCTCAGCATCTTGTGAGAGAGGATCATATGGAGCTAACCACGGGGCAAAGATCGCAGCGAAGATCCAGAGAGCGATCGTGACCACGCCAACAACTGCCAAGGGTTGTCGCCAGATGGAGTTGAGATTTTTCTTTCGCTTCAGCCTCATCACTGTTCTGCCTTACGAAGTTGGGGATCGATGACGCGATAGAGAATATCGACGATCAGATTCATCGTGATGTATACAGTCGCAACGACCATGCTCACGCCCATGATGCCTGGAAGATCGAGGCCGACTGCTGCGCGATAGGCATACTGACCAAGCCCTGGCCAGGAGAAAACATTTTCAACGAGGACAGATCCAGCCATGAGGCTGGCAAAGGAAACGCCCGCGACTGTGATGATGGCAAGAAGCGCTGGGCGAAGAACGTGGCGACGAATCACGGTGAACTCGGATAGTCCTTTGGCTCGAGCAGTCCGCACATAGTCGTTTCCAAGGATTTCTAGAACGGAAGCACGCGTGAAACGAGTGAGAACACCAACTGCGTAGATTGCGAGGACCAACGCTGGCAAGAGTAAATAAGAGAACGCCTGCCTGAATGTCGAAAAATCACCAGCAATGAGCGCATCGATAGTAAAAAGTCCAGTGACGGTTGGAGGAGCTTCTGCACCCGGGTCTAAACGACCGGTTCCAGGCGCCCATCCGAGGACGAAGAAGAAGACATAGAAAGCAACAAGCGCAGTCCAAAAGGTCGGCATCGAAACACCGGTAAGACTAAAAACTCGAATGATCTGATCTGGGATGCGATCTCGCGTCACTGCAGAGATTGTTCCAAGAACTAATCCCATGAACAGGGCGAATATGACCGCGATCAATGCGATTTCCATGGTTGCTGGGAAATATTCCTTGAGATCCTCGGTTACGGGTCGCTTACTAGAGAGCGATATTCCAAGGTTTCCCTGCACCAGGTTTTGTACATATTTCACATATTGAACAGGCACCGGCTGATCGAGCCCGAATTCCTTCTCAAATGCAGCGACAATGGTCGGATCGCTATATGCGCTTTGACCGAGATTGGCTGCGACTGGATCACCCGGTACCAACTGAGTGATGGAGAAGGAGATGAACGTCATTCCAAATATCAAGAGAATGCTGGTGATGATTCTTTTGATGATAAATGGAGCGAAGCCAGTGCCCCGGATGATCTTCCTTACGAAAGAAACATTCGATGACACTGGCTTCACGTCCTTTACTTGGTTTACCTAATCGAGATTACTTCACCTCGGCGAGGTTGACCTTCCAGATTGGGTGATCAGAAACGCCAATGACCGACTTGTTGGCCACGACGATTGCTGCTGGCTGGACGAGAGGGATAAGCGGGCTGCGCTTGTTCATCTCGAGCTGCCACTCACGGAAGATAGCTGCGCGCTTCTTAGCATCGGTTGCAACCGCTGCCTTTGCACGAAGGTCTTCAATCACCTTGTCCTTACCGGCAACCCAACCCATGCGGAGACCAACCTTGGTTCCTGGGCTGAAGCTCTCGGTGTAGTTAGTTGAGTCTGGCCAGTCTGGACCCCAGAGCCATAGACCCATTTCTTCCTTATTCTCACGGTAGAGAGGAAGTGAGACAGCGATTGGAGCACCTGCGAGCTTGGTCTTGAAGCCAACTGCGCGAAGATCCTCGTCGACAAGAGCTGAAAGCGAAGCGAATGAAAGACCATTCACTGCGCCACCATCGCCCCAGAAGCCGATCTGGATTGGAGTGTCCTTGACGCCGCAGGCATCAAAGGCAGCCTTTGCGCGAGCGGTATCTTGCTTGATCGCATCCTTCTGCTTGAGAGCACCCGAGAAGAAGCTTGGGATGATTCCAGGAGCCTGGATCGCACCCTTACCTGCATAACGGACGATCTTGTTGTAGTTGATGCCGTAACGAACAGCCTCAATACACTTTGGATTCGAGGTGAACTTTGTTGCCTCAGAGAATGTTGGGTTTTGGCTCAAGTAGACGAAGAAGACGTTTGATGCCTTTCCTTCGATGACATTGACTTTATTGCCCAATCCTTCAGCCTGATCTGGGGAGAGATCTACCGCAATGGAAGAAGTTCCCTTGATCGCGTTGAGGCGCTGGACGTTGACCGGAACGTTGCGAACAACGATTCGATCATACGCAGCTGGAGTTCCCCAATACTTCTTATTCTTCTCAAGGACAACCTCTGTTGTGAGGTTGAATGACTTGAGGACATATGGACCGCTACCTGCTGATTGCGTCTTGAGGAACTCAAGAGCCTTGTCTGCAGTGTTTGCATCGGCAGCATCAGATCCGCCATTCGCCTTCACTACCTTGCTGTTGAGAATACCAAGAGCAGGTGAAGTGACGATTGCAAGAACCTGTGGTGCTGGATTCTCAGTGGTGAGAACAACAGTCTTTGCATTCGGTGCCGAGACAGTGATTCCGTTCATCAAGGAAGAAGGATTGCCCTTGACGTTCTTGAGTCGGTTGAGTGAGAAGACGACGTCTGCTGATGTGATCTTCGATCCATCAGAGAACTTCGCCTTTGGGTTGAGAGTGAATGTGAACTCTGTTGCATTTGCGTTCACCTTCCACTTGGAAGCAACACCAGGAATTGGTGTTGATGCATCTCCACCCTTGTAGGTGAGGAGCGTCTCATAAAGAGCACGATTGATCATGTTTCCAGTTTGTTCGAATGATCGTCCTGGATCAGTCGAAGTCAACTGGAAGACAGTCTCAACTGTGAGTGTCTTGGCCGCAGCATTTACTGGACCGGAGACAGCAACAGTTGAAACGAGTGCTGCTGAGAAAACAATTCCCAACACTCGCTTGAAGGTTACCTTCATCTGTTATTTGTCCTTTCAGGTTTTCGGGTCACACAGTGCGATCACCCGAATGGATCACAAAGCGTGTCGAGTGGAGTGAGTCTGCCGATTATTGATAGAGAAATCAATAATCTTCATGTTCGTTATACGGACTCTCGGTAGGTTTTCAGATGTAACGAAAACTTTATAAAGTCAAGAACTCATCAGTAAGCGAAGCAAAACTAGTTTGCAATCAAGTCCGTCGTGAACTCATTGATCTTTCGGCCACCGCTCTCTTCAACGACGATGATGTCCTCTACGCGAACTCCAACTCGTCCCGGCCAGAAGACAGACGGCTCGATGGTGAAAGTCATTCCCACTTCCAAGGGAGTGTCATCTTCTTCAGAGATATAGGGATACTCGTGGACATCCAATCCGATGCAATGTCCGGTGCGGTGGCGGAACCAATCTCCATAACCACCTTCGACGATCACATCGCGAGTCGCCTTATGTACCTCAGATGCCAACGCCCCTGGTCTTGTCGCTGCGATTCCAGCAGCTTGCGCATCCATGACCAACTTGTAGACCTTCTCATATTCCGCGTTGGGATCTCCGACGTGGATGGTGCGACCGAAGTCTGCGCAGTAACCATCGATCACTGAACCGAAATCGAAGGAGACTCCCATTCCGGCTTCGATGGGATTGCTGGTTCGACGATCCGAGGCATCGCGCTTGTTCTTCGGTCCCATCGACCAGACCGCGGTATCGAAAGATTCAGTCTTCGATCCAAGGTTGTTCATCTGGAAGTTGATCTCACTCTTGAGGTCGAGTTCGGCGGTACCTGCCAGGACGCGACCTTTGACGTTATCGAGGACACCGTCGACGAGATGGCATGCCTTTGTCATCAAAGCGATCTCTTCAGGGCTCTTGATACGGCGAAGCTTGTTGACAACCTCTTCTGCATTGACGATCTCTGCGTCTGGAAAGACCTTGATCAAGTTGATCATCGTCTCGCTCCAGGTTCGCGCAGAGACTGCGATGCGCTTGACCGGTCCGAACTTCTTGGCTACCTGCGAGAACTTTGCATAGGCATCATCAAGTTCAGAGACTGTCGTTGTATTGGTATCGACGCCATTGGGTGAATCGAATTCGACGATCATTCGAGGTAGAACGAAGTGCGGGTCGTGGTTTGGATGCAAGAAAGCACCTGCTACCCAGTGGTGGGTATAGGCGACGTTTCCGAATGTCACCACTCGTCGCTCAGTGCCGGTCAGATAGTCAAGGTCGGCAGAATGCTTCGGGAGGAAGATCAAATCAATGCCTCGATCTTGCATCAAGGCATATAACTTCGCTCTACGCTCTTTGTAATCAAACATTCTGCTGACCTCTCTCGTAATTTCTTCTTGAGTTCTCTTTTTCTATCCCTTGTTCTTCAATTACTCTGCGAGTGGAAGTTCGTCCTCATGATTGTGAACGAGCTGCCATCCTTGATCAAACTTCTTCCAGACGCCGGTGTTTCGAACCTCGCGCGCCGGAAGGGCGTTGTTCACATAGATGACATTGAGGTAGTGACGGGCAACTGCCATATCCCCGTAGATGGTGATCACAGGGTCGGTCGCATCGATCCGCTCTACCTGTGGTGCGCTTGGATCTTGCGGACGGCGAGCACGTACTTCATTGAGACCTTTGAGTCCAAATGCGAGATCGCGTTCGCTTGAATCCCAGACGGTGCAATCCTCGTGGATGAATTGGTCGATCTTCGGGCGGTTCTTCTCGATGAAGCCTTCGTACATCGTCAAGACACCGTTCCAGATATAGCGCTGATCGTCGTTCATTACTTGCTCCCTTTCGCTTCTGAACCGGTGCGCGACTTGCGTTCTTCGATCGCGACCAGATCGCTTACATCGCCGAGGTATTCGAGTCGCTGCAACGAGATCGGCACATTCCCGTTGAGCCATAGGTAATCATGGAATTCTTGGATCTTGAATCCATCTCTGAGCTTCTCGATCGCATCGGAATAGAACTTGATGATCTGGGTCTTTCCGATTTGATAGGTCAAGGCTTGGCCAGGACTGGAAGCGAAGAAGACGGCCTCGTCGTAGGCGGTGCCATGATCCATAGGCACCTTCTTCTCGAGGTAGGCGGTTGCGGTCGGGATATCGATCTCACCGATCGCGAGATTGACGTCAACGATCACGCGCATCGCACGCAACTTCATGAAGTTGTACATCAAGGTCTGCGAATGCGGCGCATCGTCGAAGAGTCCCGCCGCCAGCATCAACTCCTCGTTGTAGAAGGCGATTCCTTCGTTGCTCCCTGAGTCGTAGTAGTAACGACGCAGTGGGCGCGGATGGCGCCATGAGAGGGCAAGCTGTTGATAGTGCGCGCCTTCATGGACGATGCCAGCGCGGGTATCGCGCGCGTTGGCGATGTAGAAGTATGGAAGGTCCTTATGTGGATTGGGCACGTACGAATATCCATCTTCATCGACACGAGATGGTCCGGTGAGGTCATCGGTGACGCCTAGCCAACGAATAGGAACCAGGTAGGCAGGGATCGGAGCATTGAGGTAGTGCTTCAAAGTATCTGGTTGAGAGAGGATTCCTTCTCTTACATAGAACTCGCGCACGCTCGCCTCTGCGCGCTTCTCATTCGCAACCTGTTCTTCTGCTGTTGCGGGGATAGCGGTCACGGGCTGAGCGCGATGCTTATTCCTAGAGAGCGATTCAAGGGTGACAGCACGCTCCCATTCGATGAAGCCGACTGCTCGCATCTCTTCAGGGGTGTAAGGAACCAAAGCGATATTGTCGAAGAACCACTGATACATCTCACGTCCAATGGCTCGAATCGGAGCCATTGATTCCTTCGACGCGATCAGCCATTCTCGATAGGCGACGAAACTTGCGATGGCAACTTCACTGCGCTCCTCTAACTCCTTGCCTAGATCAGAGGATGCGATGGGAAGCAGGTGCGTGATGGTCTCCCTTACTTGAGATTCGATATTTCCCAAGAGTTCGATCGCTACCTCTGCATATGCCTTGATTGCATGGCCGTCAAGATTTGCTCGCCCCTCTTCAAGGATTCGTGGCGTCTGAGAGAGTACGAGCGAGACCTCTTTAAGGATCGCCTCTGTGATTCGAGGTGGCAAGAGATGATCGAAGAGGACGCCAATGCTCTGGTCGATATAGAACCGTGGTTGCTCTTGCCAGATCTTCAAGTGATCGAGCTCCCAGAGCGCACGATGGATTGCGCTACCGATCAATCGGTATTCAACATAGCTCTCGATATCGACCTTCGGCGCGGTAGGAGTTCCGGCATTGATTCCATTGAATCTGTTTAGGAATTCACTGACATCCTTGCGGTAACGAGCAACATCATCTTTCGACCAGCGAGGAGTCCAGCCTTGTGGCCGCTCGATACGAGGAATGTCATCGTGCGAGCGTGGTTGTTGCTCTCTGCGCCAATTCCAAAAATCTTCACCTAATCGCGCGATCTCTTCACTCAGTGACATTCTCTGCAACTCTCTTCTTGTATTTACTCTCTGGCCCGCTCAGAGCATCACTCTATCTAGCAACTCATCCGTAGTGATAGAGGCGTATTGGATTGCAGATTGGGATTCGTATTGCGAACAGGGAGAATTACCAGCCGAGATTAAGTTTCGGTCTCCCATTGAGATATTGGTTGGGCCAGGCGATGGAAATCTCTTCGGCTGGGATCAGATCGCGCAACTCGATCGCAGCATTGAGTGCCCAATTCGGATTGCGAAGTAGTTCACGTCCCAACATCACCGCATCGGCCTCACCGCCCACGATGATCTGATTGGCAGCTTTCGCATCGGTGAGCAAACCCACTGCAACTGTCGGAACGCCGCTCACTTCACGAATCTCCTTCGCGAAGGGAACCTGATAGCCAGGTCCCAAGGGATAGGTGATCTCGGTCTTGATTCCTCCAGAGGATGCGTCAATGAGGTCGACACCAAGCGGTAAGAGTTCCTTGGCCAATTGGGCGCTATCCCCTACGCGCCAGCCACCTTCGATCCAATCGTCAGCAGAGAGGCGAAGGAAGAGCGGATGTGACTCGGGCCAGACGCTTCGAATCGATGCCACGACCTCGCGCAGAAAACGAGTTCGATTCTCGAAACTACCGCCGTACTCATCACTTCGCTGATTCGTGATCGGAGATAGGAAGGAGTGGATGAGATAGCCATGGGCCCCGTGAATTTCGACCACGTCAAAACCGGCATCGAGAGCATGTGAGGCTGCGTTGCGATAATCAACGATGATCTTCTTGATCTCATCGATCTCAAGGGCCTCCGGCTTGGGAAGCTTTCCGAAGGCGATGTCGGAGGGGGCCTTTGCCACCCAACCACCTTCAGATGGAGCTACATACTGCTGGCCTTGCCAAGGAGCGGTGGTCGATCCCTTCTGCCCAGCATGCCAGAGTTGAATTCCGATCTTTGATCCTTGGGAGTGGACGAAATCAGTGATCCGTCGCCATGCCTTTGCTTGATCGGAGTTCCAGATACCGGTATCCATCAAAGTAGAGCGCGCTTCAGGAGAGATTCCACTTGCCTCAGTCATCAAGAATCCAACTCTTCGTATTGCGTACTGAGAGAGGTGGGCGAAGTGCCAATCATTCGGCATGCCGTCTTCCGCAGAATACATACACATCGGCGAGAGCCAGATTCGATTGGGAATGAGAAGGTCGCGAATCTTCATTGGTGTGAAGAGATGCGGCATGTGGTTACTATACAAGTAGATGATTACCCGATTATCGGGGCGGAATCTTTTCAATATCTAGGCCGAGGAGAATGAGAACCATGACAGTCGATAACAAAGATCTGAAAAAAGTCGGTGCGCATGTCGTATCTGCAGCGGATGAGCTAGCAAAGGTCCTCGCCTCGACTACGTCCATGGATTGGGAATCACAGACTCCTGACTTGGCATGGACACAGACCCAAACAGCGATTCACACGATGCGTGCCTGCCTTGAATACTCCTATCAAGTTGTTGGCAAGAAATTAGATACCTATCAACCGGTGCTCTTCGAACGAAAAGAGAGCGCAACTCCAACTGACTATCTACTGATGATCCCAACCGCTGCACGAGTGCTCTCTAGAGTAGTCGCGACTGCAGAGCCCGAGGATCGCGCATGGCATGCCTATGGTGAATCCGATCCGATTGGTTTTGCTGCGATGGGCGTTGTGGAAGTGAGCGTTCATACCTATGACCTTGCCAAGGGCTTTGGCATGGAATTCACTCCGCTCGATGCTCCAAGTGAATTCGCGATCACGCGGCTCTTCGCCGATACCGTCGAGACCAATGGTGAATTCGCCAAGGAGAGTTGGGGCAAGCAATTGCTCTGGTACGCCGGACGAATCGAGCTTGCTGGCCTTTCGCGTCGTGAAGGTTGGAAATGGAATGGAAGAGTTCGTTAACTCGCAGCTTTAGTTCTCCATATCCTTCCTCCGACGAGGAAGAAGAAGATGGAGATTGCAAGGAGCGGCAGGATCAAAGCTGCGAAGTCATTCGGTGATGCACCTTCGATCGAGTATCCAAGAATCGGCGGGAAGATGAATCCTCCGCCCATGACAGCGAGCATGAGAAGTGTCGTTCCACCCGGGAATTCTGGCGTGCGTTTTGCTACCCAACTCGATGTGTTGGGAAATATGGGGCCAAGGAAGAGCCCTGCGATGATGAGGGCAACCAACGGAAATGATTCACTCCCCCATGCAAGTGTGAGTGGAACTGAAGTGGTCGTGATCATCACCAAGACGATCGATTCTGCAGAGGCTCTCGTTGAGAGCCAAACGCCGAGGAATCTGCCTGCAGTGAAGAGAAGATAGAAGACCGAACTGAAGAGAGTCCCTTGCTCCAGAGTCAAACCAGTGTTCACCGCAACCGTTGGAATCCAAGCGCCGATCGAATTCTCAAGTCCTGAGTAGAAGACGACTCCGATGACCACCAAGATCAATGGGATCGGTTTGTGATTGCTCTTCGTTCCACTCTCGCGCTTGGCAAATCTCCAATGGGCATCGGGAAAACGCCAGGAGGTGGCTAACGCTCCGAGGACCGAGAAGGTCACAATGAATGGAATCCGATCAGCGCCCAACAGAGAGATCATCAACGGTCCAGCAAGGGCACCGACTCCTGTCGCAGCTGATACGACATTCATTCGAAAATGTGAGGCGTTGGCCGAGCGGGTGATCAAGAGCAGGAATGCAATTCCAGTTCCGCCGTAACCAAATCCACCCAGAGCGGCGAAGAGCGCCATCACGATCTCATTGGGGCTTAGGAAGATTCCGATGAATCCGATCAATGTGAGAACGATGCCGTTGCGTACGAACCAATGGAGGTCGTGCGACTTGCTCATCGCTTGAACCGTGAGCGTGCCGATCAGGGTGTGGAAGAGGTAGAGACCATAGATCACTCCCATGGTTGAGAGCGGGATGTCGATCTCTTTCGCCAACCAAGGAACGATCGCGCCCCAGCAGGTGCTGGTGAACCCCATCATTGCGAAGGATGTTGTGACTTTGCCGAATCCAGATCTCGTCAATTCCTTCGCGCCACTCATGATGCGCACCATAACAAAGAAAAGAATTTAGATGACGAAAGTCCCTACGAAATCCTTCTCGGTTCTCGCTGCAACATCGTTGGTTACTAGCGCGTTCGCTCCGATCTTCGCACCATCTCCCACCGTCACTGCGCCAAGGACTCGAGCTCCTGATCCGATGATCACTCGATTGCCGATCGTCGGATGACGTTTGCCGCGATCTTGCGACCTCGCTCCAAGTGTCACATCGTGATAGAGCATCACATCGTCACCAACGATCGCAGTCTCTCCGATCACAACTCCCATTCCATGGTCGATGAAGAAGCGTCTTCCGATTCTGGCACCGGGGTGTATTTCGATTCCGGTCTGACGGCGAATGTGATTCGAATAGATCCTCGCAATCAGATAGAGCTTGTGGCTCCAGAGCCAATGCGAGACTCGGTGGCCCCAAATCGCGTGCAAGCCGGGATATGCAAGGAAGACCTCTAAGCGATTTCGAGCGGCAGGGTCTCGCTCCATCGCATTGTCGATATCTTCCAGGATCCGACCGATGATCGGGATTCTCTTCATCATTGATCCATCAAGTCCTTGTAGAGGATCGTGGAGAGATAACGCTCACCGAAGGAAGGAATGATCACGACGATCGTCTTGCCATTCATCTCGGGGCGCTTGGCAACTTCAGTCGCGGCCCAGAGCGCCGCTCCTGCTGAGATACCGGCGAGGATCCCCTCTTCGGCCGCAGCGCGACGTGCATAAGCCACCGCATCATCTGCTTCGACATCGATCACTTCGTCATAGACCTTGGTATCGAGGATCGGTGGAACAAAGTTCGGACCGATACCTTGGATCGGATGGCCGCTTGGCTTTCCACCATTGAGGATCGGCGATGCGGCAGGCTCGACTGCGAAGACCTTGATCGAGGGTTTACGTTCCTTGAGGACTTGGCCGATTCCGGTGATGGTTCCGCCGGTGCCGATTCCGGCAACGATTGCGTCGACTGTCCCATCGGTATCTCGCCAAATCTCTTCAGCGGTGGTCTTTCGGTGGATCTCAGGATTCGCTTCGTTTTCAAATTGGCGAACCAAGACTGCACCTTCACGGCCCAACTCTTCCGCCTTGGCGATCGCACCCTTCATGCCTTCTGCTGCTGGAGTCAGGACAAGCTCCGCTCCGAAGGCGCGCAGTAGTGCTCGACGTTCTTTCGACATCGAATCCGGCATGGTGAGGATGGTCTTGTAACCGCGAGCGGCACCAACCATGGCGAGCGCGATTCCGGTATTTCCTGAGGTCGCCTCAACGATCGTTCCACCGGGCTTGAGTTGTCCGCTCTTCTCTGCGGCATCGACCATCGCGATGCCGATGCGATCCTTGACAGTGCTGGTTGGGTTGTAGAACTCCAACTTCGCCAACACCGTTGCACCTGCACCCTCGGTCATTCGATTGAGCCGAACGAGTGGCGTGTTGCCAAAGATTTCTGTGATGTCGTTGTAAATCTTCATTTCTCTCTCCTTGAATTCTCTCTAAAGACTTCCTTGCGGATTGGATATCGATGCGCAACAAGAACTCGGCTACTGATCAGCCGAATGAGTCAATGAATTAACAGCAACTATCGGTGCCGACGCGACCGAAGTCGATGATGCGACGTCGCGTGAAATACCAATTCGGCAACGAAAACATGGCGATATTCTCTCGGGGGAAAAGAATTTTCGCTACTCGCGAACTCCTTGCAAGTAAGCCGGCTCTAGATTTGCTCACGCCAGAGTGAAGTCAATGGCAACCTACGATCCTTACCGAAGGCCAAATGTGAGACTTTCGTACCTGGCGGATATTGCCTTCGTTTGTATTCAGCGCGATCGACCATGGTGATGACCCGTTGCGCCAACTCCTTGGCGAAGCCAGCGCCGGTGATCGCCTCGATCGAGCCGTTCTGCTCTATATATATAGTCAGGATCTGATCCAAGATCGGATATTCAGGGAGTGAGTCACTGTCCTTCTGATCGGGCCGCAGCTCGGCACTTGGCTCCTTCGTGATCGAGCTGACCGGAATCGGTGGCACCTGACCATCTTCTTCTGCAAAAGCATTCCGCCACTTCGCCAACTTCCAGACATCGCTCTTGAAGATGTCCTTGATCGGGGCGAATCCTCCAACGGCATCGCCGTAGAGAGTGGAGTAACCAACCGCCAACTCTGATTTGTTGCCGGTAGCCAAGACCAAGTGGCCTCGCTGATTGGAGATACCCATCAAAGTCGTCCCTCGAACCCGAGCTTGCACATTCTCTTCGGCGAGACCAGTGAGTTCAGTGGCAGCGAGAAAAGCATCAACCATAGGTTGGATGGGAACTACTTCATAGTTGAGACTGAGATTGATAGCGAGTTCTTTTGCATCATCGAGCGAATGTTGTGAGGAGTATCGACTTGGCATCGATACGCCATAGACGTTCTCTGCACCAATGGCATCTGCGGCCAGCGCAGCGACGAGAGCAGAATCGATTCCTCCGGAAAGTCCGAGTAAGACCGAGGTGAAACCGTTCTTGCCCGCATAATCTTTCAGCCCCATGACGAGGGCAGACCAGACCTCTGCTTCATCCGAAAGATGGATCGCAACTCCCGGTACCAACTTTTCATAGGGAGGAAGTGGTCCATCCGTGATGACGAGATCAGGAGTCGAAGAGAAGGCTCTAAGGTCAAGGTCAACGACCATCAGCCCTTCTTCAAATTGCGGAGCGCGAGCGATGACTCGACCTGCTGCATCGACCACGATGGAATCTCCATCAAAGACCAGATCATCCTGTCCGCCGGTCATATTCACGTAGCAGAGGGGCGAGCCCATCTCAATCGCTCGACGTTGTACTAAGGCAAGTCTTTGGTCGTCCTTACGACGTTCATAGGGCGAGCCATTGATGACTGCGAGCAGACCCGGAGATCTTTCGGCCAACTGAGACATGGCATCGCCTCCTTGCCAGATGTCCTCGCAGATGGCAATCGCAACATCAACCCCGCAATGGCGAAAGATCAGAGTGCTGTTGCCGGCTTCAAAGTTTCGATATTCATCAAAGACGCCATAGTTAGGAAGGTGCCTCTTGGTGTATCGAGCCCTCACCTCTCCACGATGAAGGACTGCGGCGCAATTACGTGCCAGGTTGCTCGTGCCCCGATCAAGGTAGCCGACCACGATAGCCATCTCTCCCAGACCTTCTCCCACGAGGGTGGAGGCGAGTTCCTGTAAGGCCGCGCTCGAAGCCTGTTGCAACGATGAACGCAAGCTCAAGTCTTCGACTGGATATCCAGTGACCACCATCTCTGGCAAGAGAAGTAGATGTGCACGATGAGCTCCCGCCTTTCGCGCGTTATCCATGACCAGATCGAGGTTGTACTTGATGTCGCCCAACCGAGGGTTGATTTGAGCAAGAGCTACCCGCATCTGCGTCATCGCAGTACTTTCCACTCGAGATGCAGAGTTCGAATCAGGCATAGATTCAAGAGTACTATCTCGACTGAGATCACTAGAGTTCTTAACTAGTTGCACCCGGAGACCAGAGCCTGGCTTCGAGGATAGGGAGTCAGATGAGCAATTACCCCAGCCACCGTCGCGTCACGATCCATGACCTATCTACGTGGAAGCGCGAGGGCAAGAGATTCGCTGCACTCACTGCATATGACGCACTCACTGCAAGGGTCTTCGATGAGGCCGAAATCCCTCTCCTTCTCGTTGGCGATTCAGCGGGCAACAACTTCTTGGGTGCGCTCGACACCATCCCGGTCACCATGGAGGAGATGATCCCGCTCGCACGAGCAGTCGTTCGAGGCAGCTCTCGTTCGATGGTGATAGCGGATATGCCATTCGGCTCCTATGAAAGATCCAATGATCAAGCCCTCGAGAATGCGATCCGTTTCATGAAAGAGGCGGGCGTCAATGGAATCAAGTTGGAAGGTGGGGTACGCGTCGCCTCGCAGGTGCGCGCCCTTGTCACTGCCGGGATTCCAGTGATGGGACATATCGGACTCACGCCGCAATCTGTCAACGCTCTCGGTGGATATCGCGTCCAAGGCAGGGGTGAGACTGCTCAAAAAGTGATCGATGATGCGCTGATTTTGCAGTCCGAAGGAGTCTTCGCAATCGTCCTGGAGATGATTCCAGCAGAGTTAGCCGCGCAGATCACCTCCCAATTGGCTATTCCGACCATTGGAATTGGTGCCGGCGCCCAGTGTGATGGACAGATTCTGGTCTGGAGTGATCTTCTCGGACTCAACGCGAAGCCACCCAAATTTGCCCCGAAATACCTTGATTTACGAAGCGTTATGAACGCGGCAGTAACTAGATGGCGTGATGATGTTGCATCAGGAAGATTCCCGGGTGAGGAACACACATTCCACTGATCGCTCTCGAGGGGCCGAAAATTGGGATTTTGGGTCCGATTTTGGGTCGATTTTGAAAAATTTTTTAATTTTTTTTTTCACCACTTTTCGCCCCTTTTTGATGACAAAGCGGTCGCTTCAAATGGGTCAAAAAACCTTGATAAATAAGGGTTTTCTGCGATTTCATCACTTAGAACATATCGAGTGGCGAAAACCTGGATGCGACACGCCATCGAGTAAATCTCAAAATATGCTAGAAAAAATCCGCGTGAACTGCCACGCTTTGCCCTGAACAGGTCCGGTGACGGATCGGACCATTCTGATAGGAGAACCACGTGGCTGCAAAGCGTCGTAAGAAGGCTGTTGCTAAGGCTGCAGCGCCTAAGCGTCGTAAGAAGGCTGCCGTAAAGGCTGCTGCTCCAAAGCGTCGCAAGAAGGCTGCTGCAAAGACCGCAGCGCCAAAGCGTCGCCGCAAGAAGGCTGCTGCTAAGAAGGCAGCGCCAAAGAAGGCTGCTAAGAAGGCACCAGCAAAGAAGGCAGCTCCAAAGCGTCGTAAGAAGGCTGCTAAGAAGAAGTAAGCCTGCGCTTTAAGAAAAAACCCGCCGAGATTCTCGGCGGGTTTTTTTATGCCTGATTCTTGAACTCTTCCCGTAGCCCGGTTTCAATGCGATCGAAGAGGGTTGCCATGCTTTCTTGATCCTTGACGCTGAGTCGGTCGAGGAATCGCTCTCTCACCGATCGAACATGATCCGGTGCCGCCTTAACGATCGCTCTAAAACCTTTATCTGTCATAACAGCCCACGAACCTCGCTTATCCTCGGTGCAGGCTTGCCTCGTCACCCATCCGGCCTTTTCCATCACTGTGATTCGATGTGAGAGTCGTGATTTGGAGAGCATCGCTATCTCTGCCAACTCAGACATTCGAAGTCTTCGACCCGGGGCTTCACTCAATTGTGCTAACACTTCGTAATCCGCCATGGAGAGATCATGACCTTCGAGATCGAGGTCAAGTGCATCGAGGAGGCGCCTCGATGTGATGATGTAGGAGCGCCAGGCCTTCATCTCCCTGGAATTGAGCCATTTAGGCTCTTTCTTCGCCATGGCCAAAGATTACTTGAAATTTCAACTACACGCAGACCAGACTCACTTAGTTCGATACCCTTCCTCCCATGTTTGGTTCCGGCTATGAAGCAAACACTTCCGCTAGCAATACCTCCCGTCCTCGACTCTGGCGATGGCTCCTTGGAACCACGCTCATCGTTCTCATCTGGCAGGTAGGTGGACTTGGACTGATCCTTGGATCGGCGAGCTTCTTCGAGGTGCCGGTGGAAGACCTTGAGACTTTTCCAGGTGTTGCGCCATGGAAAGCAGGATTCATAACCCTGATCTCCTTCCTGCCACTCTTCCTGATTGTTGCTCCGCTCTATCCGCTCTTGCTCCGCCTCCCCATCAAGCGATTGATCACTGACCGCACAGAGATCTCCATCAAACGTATCGCTCATGGCTTTCTAGCGATGAGCGCGCTCGTCATCCCACTTTCAGCGATCGACCTCCTCGTCAACGAGGGGCAATACAGGTACACCTTCGAATGGAAGAGCTTCTGGCCCTATCTCCTCGTCGCACTCACGCTGCTTCCGATCCAAACCACAGCCGAAGAGTTTCTCTTTCGAGGATGGCTCCTTCGATGGAACAACAATCCGCGATGGCCGATCTGGAGCGTGGCGATCCTCAATGCATCTCTCTTCGCATTGCCTCATATGTTCAACCCAGAGATCAAAGGCGAATACATCCTCGCCTTCCTCTACTTCGCTTCGGTAGGCGGCATGCTCACTCTTGCAACGCTGCGAGATCGAACTCTCGAACTTGCAATCGGTGCTCACTTCGCAAATAACTTCTTTGCCGGAGTGCTCGTTTCCTATCAAGATTCCGCGCTCCCCCCTGCCGCCGTCTTCATGACAGGGGAGTTGAATTGGCTGATCAGCACGGCTACCGCTATCGTGATGATTCCGCTCTTCCTCTGGCTCACGAAGCCTCGGGTAGAGCCAGCCCAATAGAGCCTTTTCCAAGCATCTATCGATTGTGGGGGTAGTGAATGAGCCGTAGTGGATTGATCTCTGAGAACATCAAGGAAGCTATCCGACCTCAAGATGACCTCTATCGACACGTCAATGGTCTCTGGCTCGATTCCTCGGAGATTCCCTCAGATCGCGCCGCTGATGGTTCCTTCTATGAACTTCGTGATCTCTCTGAAGAGCGAGTACGCAAGATCATCGAAGAGGCAGACGGGCCAGAGGGAAGTATCGCCGCGAAGATTCGTGATCTCTATACGAGTTTCATGAATGAGGAGCGGATCAACTCCGCTGGCATCGCGCCGATTCAAGGTGATATCGAAGAATCACTCAACGTCTCAGATGCGACCACCTTTACTCGGACTTTAGGGACACTGGAGGGTCGAGGTCGCGCTTCTCTCTTTGGTGGTTACATCACAACCGACAACGAAGACCCGACCATCAATATTGCGTTCCTCAATCAGGGGGGCCTGAGCCTTCCCGATGAGGCCTACTACCGGGAAGAGACCCATCGCGAAATCCGGGAATCCTTCGTGCAGCACATCGAGAGAATCTTCACTCTCGCAAAAGTCGATGATGCCAATAGACGAGCCAAGGCGATCTTGGAGCTTGAAACTGAGATTGCTTCACATCATTGGGACAAGGTTCGCAATCGAGATGCGGTCGCAACCTACAACAAGATGGATTACGAGGAGATTGCCAAACTCTCGCCGCATTTCGACTGGCGTCTCTGGTCGAATGCTTCAAATACACCAGAGAAGGTTCTCGCTCCTGCTGTGATTCGACAGCCCTCTTTCTTCCAAGGCATCAGTGAGATGCTCTCGAATTTCGATACCTTCAAATGGAGTTCCTGGCTCGCATTCAAGGTATTGAGCAATAGTGCTCCCTATTTGAGCTCCCCTTTCGTCGACGAGAATTTCGACTTCTATGGCAGAACTTTGGGTGGAGTACCGCAGCTGAAGGAGCGTTGGAAGCGAGCGGTTGCACTGGTCGAAGGCGCACTCGGCGAGGCGGTTGGCGAGCTCTACGTGGCGCAATATTTCCCACCACGAGCCAAGGAACGGATGCAAGATCTCGTATCGAATCTCATCGCTGCATATCGAGAGAGCATCTCAACGTTGGAGTGGATGAGTCCAGAGACTCGCACGAAAGCGCTCGAGAAGCTTGAGAAGTTCACTCCGAAGATCGGCTATCCAGATAAGTGGCGCGACTATTCCGCTCTATCGATCACATCCGATGATCTCTTCTCCAACCTCAGGGAAATCCATGCCTTTGAAACGGCCTACGAGTACGCAAAGATCGGTGCTCCAGTCGATAAGGGCGAGTGGTACATGACGCCACAGACGGTCAATGCCTATTACAACCCTGGTATGAATGAGATCGTCTTCCCAGCAGCGATCTTGCAACCACCCTTTTTCGATTTAGAAGCAGACGATGCCGTCAATTACGGCGGAATTGGAGCGGTCATCGGCCACGAGATCGGTCATGGCTTCGACGATCAAGGCTCGCGCTATGACGGTGATGGGCGTCTTGTGAATTGGTGGAGCGATGATGACCGAAGAGAGTTTGAAAAGCGCACTTCATCTTTGATCTCGCAATATGACGCTCTCGCTCCAGAGGAGACCCCTGAGAGTAAGGTCAATGGCTCGTTAACGATTGGTGAAAATATCGGAGACCTCGGAGGTGCGACGATCGCCTACAAGGCATATCTCCTCTCACTCGGAGGCAAAGATGCGCCCGTGATCGATGGGATGACTGGCTTGCAACGCTTCTTCTACGGCTATGCCCAAATCTGGCGCGCAAAGCTTCGCCCAGAGACTATGAAGGTTCGTTTAGCCACCGACCCACACTCTCCTGCCGAATTCAGGTGCAATCAGATCGTACGCAATATCGACGAGTTCTATGAGGCGTTTGGTGTCTCAACGAGCGATGATCTCTACTTGGAACCGAGAGAACGAGTAAAGATTTGGTAAAGCTTCTTATCTAGAAATCTCTCGTGAAATGCAAATGGGCCCCTTTCGGGGCCCATTTGGTTAAACCAGGTTCCAGTTCAATTACTTCTGGAAACCGACCTTGGTCCAGTCGCCACCTGTGAAGCCGAAGGCTCCAAGGTTTGCAACCTTTGCATCAGTCGCAACGACGTTTGGTCGCTGATACATCAACGCTGAGTGACCCATCTTCCAGATGAGCGCATCTGCTTGGTTGGCAAGCTTGCAACGCTCGACTGGATCAATGATGGAGTTCGCCTTGGCGAAGAGCTCATCGACCTTATCGCTGTAGATGTTTCCGAAGTTCTGCTCAGAATCCTTCTTGAAGATATTGGCAGAGGAGGAAATCGGAAGCAATGTGCCGATCCAGGTGAAGATCGTCATGTCGAAGTTTCCACTGTTGACGTACTTGTCGGTGAAGAAGTCAGCCAATGGCACAACTTCGATATCAACTGTCATGTTGAGTGGCTTCAACATTGATTGCACAAGCTGTGCCTCAAGTGCTGAGGTAGGAACTCCAGCAGGAATGGTGATGGAGAGCTTGAGCTCTTCGCCAGCTGCATTCTTACGTGGGTTCCCTGTATAGCCAGCCTTCTCAAGCAACTGATCCGCGAGCTGAATGTTGTAATCACGGAGATTGCCCGTGTTGTCCTTGTAGCAACCAGTTCCCTGAACGAAGACGTGGTTGTTGAGGGCTGTCGCCTTTGGATTGATGGTTCCAATCATTGCCTTTGCAATGGTGGAGCGGTCCATACCTACGGTAATGGCTCGACGAACAAGCTCATTCTTGATCGCTTCGCTGCGCTTGCCGAAGGTGACGTGACGGTACTGAGGCGCCTGCGCGACTCGAACTGAAACACCCTTAAGGCCCTTTGCTCGCTTGAACTGGTTAGCGTCCGGACCGATGTCGATGTAATCGACCTCACCGTTCGCAAGTGCATCAAGCTGGGTTGCTGGCGGAATTGCCCGGAAGATCACGCGATCTAGAACAGGCTTTGGTCCCCACCACTTGTTATTACGAACAACAGTAATGGTGCGAGCTGTATCGTCGCGCTTGCTCCATATGAATGGACCTGCGGAGACATCAGCTTCCTTCGCCCAAGCAGTATTGAAGGTTGTTGGGTCCTTAGTGATCTTTGCAGGAAGAATCTCGCCAAAGAGGCCTTGCCAATCTGGGTAGGTCTTCTTGAAGACGACTACTACTTCGTTTGGATTCTTTCCAGCCTTGACGGACTTGATGTCCTCGTACCCGGTAGTAGAGACCACTTTGTACTCTTCATTTGAGCCGTTGAGCGCCTTCCACATTCCAGCAATGTCAGCGAGGCCAAACTTCTTACCATCGCTCCAGACAGCCTTTGGATTCAATGTGTAGGTGATTGTCTGTGGCTTCTGGCTTGTGATCTCGATCTTTGTTGCGTAGTTCGGATCTGGCTGGAAGGTTGCATTCTTATCTACCAAGTGCAAGCTTGGAAGAATCGTTCCCATGACATAACTTGCATATGCCACGTTGCCATCGATGTGACTGGTGTTGAAGTTGTCAGCGATGTCTGCCATCGCATAAACCAACGTTCCACCTTGTTTCAACTTCGACACTGGCTGTTCATTGATGTCTCGCGCGGAACCTGCGGCACTTGCGCCACCAGATACCAACATCGACATCACGAGTGCTAGAGAAGCTACAAGCGCTCCAGCAATCCTCGTTGACCTCTTCATTCGGTCTCCTTTACTGCAATCGATTGGGTAGTGAGATACCGGATAAGGGCATCTTGGTCACAATTATGCCAATGCCCTCGGGGTGATTGGAAGTACCTAGCGGGGCTGAAGCTACTTCCCTGGTCGCTACCCATATTGATTCACGCTCAACGGTGGTAGATTTCCTCTTCGACTTTTATAACAATTCCGTAACGGGACTGGAGTAGCCACCTTTCATGCTCAACTTCATTGCGAAACGGTTTCTCAATTTTCTTCTCTTGGTCTTCCTCGCGTCTTCGCTTGGTTATCTACTTGCTGCTACTGCTCTTAATCCCGAAGTCAACTATCTAGGAACGAATCCACCTGTTGCAGAAAGCTCAATCGTTCAAAAATTAGATGCCATCAATGCAAACCCGAATGATCCGATCTTCGAGCGTTATCTTCGTTGGGGCGGAAATTTCGTCAGTGGAGATTTCGGAATCACTATTGGCGAACAGCCCGTAGTCAATGAATTTGAACGTCGAATATGGGTCAGTTTGAGGCTGCTACTCATCGGTTCGATTCTTGGCTCGGTGATAGGCGTCATCATCGGATTGATTAGCGCTGTCCGACAGTACGGAGCCTTCGACAGAGTTACGGGAATCTCTGCATTCGTTTTATTGTCAACACCGGTGTTTCTACTCGCTGTCAGTATCAAGTTCTTGGCGATCTACATCAACGAAAGATTGGGAACCACAATCTTTTACACCGTTGGAGAGTATTCACCCGGTTTTGAGGGAAGCGGCCTTGACCTCTTCATCAATCGTCTTCAACACCTAGCGCTTCCCACTCTCGCAATTACTCTCGGTGGTATCGCGTTCTACTCTCGCTATCAGCGTAATGCGATGCTCGATGTTCTCAGTAGCGATCATCTAAGAACCGCTCGCGCAAAAGGTCTCACTCGCCGACAAGCCCTGTACAAGCACGGACTACGGGTAGCGATCTTGCCGATGTCTACTCTCTTTGCATATTCATTTGGGCTCCTGATCACTGGCGCCGCATTTACCGAAACCATCTTTGGTTGGTATGGCATGGGTCAGTGGTTTATCGGCGCCGTTCAACTACAAGACGTGAACTCCGTAGCCGCGGTCATTGTCTTCTCCTCAGTACTGGTGCTTCTGTCCGGATTCCTTGCCGACGTCGTCACCGCTGCCCTTGACCCGAGAGTGAGGCTCCGATGAGTAAAAGAGAAAATCCCGTCGAAGAAACAAAGGGCGAAATCGTCGCGTCTCTCACTCGCGGTCAGTTGATCCGTCGCAGGTTTTTTCGCAACAAACTTGCAGTCTTTGGTCTGATCTCGCTCGGAATTCTCTTCTTCTTTGCATTCTTTGGCTCTCGATTGACTAAGTACACCTGGGAGGAATTGGACTTCCTCAATCTCCTATCTCCGCCGTCATTGTCGAATGGCCACTATTTTGGGACGACGCTCATCGGTGGCGATGTCTATAGTCAAACCATCCGTGGGCTACAAAAGTCGCTCATCATTGGATTACTCGTGGCTTTCTTTTCTACCGGTATCGCAGCGCTGGTTGGAACCTTTGCCGGATTTATGGCGGGCAAAGTTGATAAGAGCCTGATGTGGCTCGTTGATCTCTTGCTCGTACTTCCCGCTTTCCTACTCATCGCAGTCCTCTCACCGCTCTTCAAAGGAAAGACGTGGTTCTTTCTTGTCGCACTCCTCGCCCTCTTTAGTTGGATGATCACTGCTCGTATCGTCCGATCGATGACAATGTCACTACGCGAAAGAGAATTCGTACGTGCTGCGAAATATATGGGCGTCTCCAATTGGAAGATCGTCACAAAGCACCTGATTCCGAATCTCGCATCGATTCTCATCATCGATGCGACTCTCAATGTCGGTGGCGCAATTTTGAGTGAGACTGGTCTGTCGTTCCTTGGCTTTGGAGTTCAACCACCAGATGTTTCTCTCGGAAGCTTGATTGCGGAGGGTACAAACTCTGCCCAGTCCTACCCATGGCTATTCGCATTCGCTGGAGGAATCTTGATTCTCACCGTGCTTTCCGTAAGTTTCGTTGGAGATGGACTCCGCGATGCCTTCGACCCAGGATCAACAAAGGGACAAAAGAAATCATGACCTCCCCATTACTCGAGCTTCGAAACGTTTCAGTTACCTTCCCCTCGGAAGCTGGAAAGGTCCAAGCGGTTCGCGAGACATCTCTGACCATCAATCCGGGCGAGATCATCGGTCTAGTCGGTGAATCGGGCTCTGGAAAGTCAGTTCTCTCACTCTCCACCATTGGACTTTTGCCGCCAAGCGCCACGGTGACAGGTGAAATCCTCTATAACGGAAAGAACTTGCTCACTCTCTCGGATAACGAGATGGCGAAGTATCGAGGTAAAGACATTGCGATGGTCTTCCAAGATCCTCTTTCGGCACTCAACCCGGTACAGACGATCGGAAAGCAGATTGCTGAAGCTGTTCTGATTCATCAGGGTATCTCAGAATCAGCCGCCGATGCTCGAGTCCTTGAATTGTTGGAAGCGGTCGGAATCCCCTTCCCGAAAGACCGAGCAAACGCATATCCGCATGAGTTCTCTGGAGGTATGCGTCAACGTGTGATGATTGCGATGGCAATTGCTAACAACCCTCGCATTCTCTTGGCTGATGAGCCGACTACAGCGCTCGATGTAACCGTTCAAGCCCAAGTACTTGAGACTCTCAAAGTAGCCCGCGATCTCACTGGAGCTGCGATTGTCTTGGTGACGCACGATATGGGAGTTGTCGCGGGTCTCGCTGATCGAATTGCAATCATGTATGCCGGCAAGATCGTTGAAACCGGATCGATAGATGAAGTCTTTACCAACCCAAAGATGCCCTACACGATTGGTCTTCTTCGTTCCATCCCTCGAGTAGATGCGGCTTCCGGTTCTCACCTTGTTTCCGTTGATGGCACTCCACCCTCTCCCGTTACCCTCCCGTCGGGATGCGCATTTGGTCCTAGGTGTCCGGCCTTTCTCGATTCATGTTCCAGTGCAATCCCGCAACTCCTCGCGATACAGGGTAATGGTGAGCACTTGGCAG
>VFQT010000629.1_pt1 | contig 49992 bp, 48 predicted proteins | sample 3512381 | NCBI WGS metagenome assembly VFQT01 (sample SAMN10412376, study PRJNA504923) | tailings metagenome | isolation source: Relicate 2 Philex TSF3 active mining site | place: Philippines: Tuba, Benguet | collected 2017-08-29 | reverse complement strand
CCAGCGCATAGGCTAAAGAGCACCGCCAAGCTGTGTTGCAATTTTTCGTGACGATCTCCGATCGCCCAAACTGTCAATGCTCCCAGCCATGATATTCCGATAATGCAAAGGATCAATGTTCCAGCCATATCAACCTTTCAGCGTCGAGATCTTCGGCACGTCCAATGTTCCAAAGCGTTGACGTACTTGAACGGCGAGCGCCAGCCCAACCACAGCGACGATGGTATCCGCGACGATAACTGTGGCGGCAGTGGATTGTCCGAGCCCGAGATTGCCGCTGACTTTCCCGGCAAAGACCAATGCCAATACCGCAGCTTTGATGAGGATCTGCAGCATCATCACGATCTTGATGAGATTGCGTGTGATCAATAGACCGTAAAAGCCGACGCCAAGCAGCCCGGCGATTCCGATCAAAATAATATTGAGAGGGGAGAAGTTCATACGTGCGCCTCCTTTACTGGACCTCGTTCTGAGAGCAACCCAAGAATGCCCATCACGCCTGAGAAGATCAGCACGATCTGGATCCATACATCCAGCACACGGCTTTGCCAGAGGACGCTTGCAAGGTCTGTAGTGCCTGTATTGGGGCTGCCATGAACGGCGGGATACACCATCCATCCAATGAGGATAGTGACCAGCCCAACGATGATCAATGCAAATGGTTTTGAGATGACCGAAGTTGGGTCCAGCGCATCTTCACCAACGACGCTGACGGCATAGACCATCAACACGGTCACCAAGCCTGCGCCGACGGAGAGTTCCATCACGGCAACTTGAGTAGCCCCCAGCATATAAATGACGACCGATGTCAACGCGCTGATGCACGCCAAATATAAAGTCGCCGAGAGAATCCGTTTTGAAACTGTTGCACGATACGCACAAAAGATAGCCCCCGCGAGCAATAAACCATATTCAATGCTTTCCATGTTGAACAACTCCAATTACATCTGTATGGGCGTTTGCAGCCTCATACCTCTCACCTCCTTTGGCGTTATTGTTTTTATTGTGAAATATAACACAAATAAAGAATGTAAAATGATTTCGTACAAAATTTTAATAGAGACTAAGCCTGTATATATTACCCACAAACAGGAATTAAAAATAACAATACCTTAAGAACTTATCAGCCGTTCGATCGAAAATGAAACGATATCTTGAATGGAATGTTTATCCAGCACCCGGTGAGAGACTTGTCCTTCAATGGCAAGTGACACGATCCCATGGACTTGTCCCCACACTGAGACTGCCATCAGATCTGCGGGAGCGTTTGGTAAGAGCCCGGCATGTTGACAGGCTTGCACAACATCAACAACAAGTTTGAATGTCTTGCTTGAGATCTCAACGAAAGATGGGTAATCTTTTTCTTTTTCCAACACGCCTGAGAACATGATCTTGAAGGTATCCGTATTTTCTTCCGCAAAGCGGACATATGCTTTCGCACCTTCAATGAGCTGCTTCTTGGGATTCCTGGAATGGGGGGATACTGCCGCTTCCAACTCTGTGTAGAGTTGGTTGAAGCCTTCTGTGGAGATCGCTGCAATCAAAGATTGTTTGTCGGGGAAATGCGCATACGGTGCAGAATGACTCACACCAGCACGCTGCGCTACTTTGCGCAGGCTTAATCCGTCAACGCCTTCTTTCGCCAGGATTTCAACCCCAGCATTGATGAGAGCGTTCTTTAGATCTCCGTGGTGATACTTTTTCGATGGCATGGGGGAGATGTTAAGCGAAAATCTTGACACCGTCAAGATTGTGACCTAAAATCTGGACAGTGTCTAGTTTTGAGGAGAAAGCAATGGGAAGTTTTGACTCTGAAAAAAAACTGATCGTTGAAACCGCACATGAATTGGTGCGTAAAGGTTTTTTGATGGCAACGGGTGGGAACCTGTCTTTGCGGGTGAAGGGGAAAAATGCCTTTGCCATCACCCCGTCGAATTACGATTATATGAAGATGACGCCGGAAGACGTCTGTTTTTTGGATTTTGAGTTGAACATGCTCGAAGGGCATCTCAAGCCATCGGTCGAGTCTGCGATGCATGGGGCGGTGTATCAAGCTCGAGCGGATGTGAATGCCATCGTCCATACGCATCAGGTTTACACCAGCGCGTTGACCTTGATTAAGTCCCCGATCCCGGCTCTGTTCGATGAGCAGGCGCGCTTTCTTGGGCGAAGCGTGGAAATCATTCCATATGCACCGTCTGGAACGGGCATGCTCAAGAATACAGTGGCAAAGCATGTAAAGAATCAGAACAATGCTTTCATGATGCAAAATCACGGCGCGCTGGTGTTCGGTCACGATATGGAACGTGCTGTACACAATGTTGAAATTCTAGAGAAGTGTGCCATGGCGTATCTATTGGCAATTTGCACCGAGAAAAAGATCAGCAAAATTCCATTGGCAGTGCGTGAGATCGCCTTTGCCAAGCTGCGTAAAGATCAGAAAAAAGCTGAAAAGGGTGAAGAAGTAAAAAGTGGTGAATAGAATGACCGAACAGAAATATGCGATCAGTAAATATCACGATGTCGATGAGGTTTACAAAAAACTAAACAATCTTATCAGTCAGCCGTTGCGCCATGTAAAGCGCGAAAGGATGCAGCAGTTCCTTGGTTATTTTGAGAACCAATGCAAACGTTCCAAGGAATTAACCGACGAAGCCAAGAAGTTCATCCCTGGCGGGGTGCAACATAATTTGGCGTTCAATTATCCCTTCCCAATTGCCATTGAAAAAACTGATGGCGCCTATCTTTGGGATGCGGACGGCAATCAATACATTGACTTTTTACAGGCGGGTGGTCCGACCGTCTTGGGCAGCAACTATGCGCCTGTGCGTGAAAAAGTTTTTGAGATGCTGAATGAGTGCGGACCCGTGACCGGTCTGTTCCATGAATATGAATTGAAACTGGCAGAACTCGTTAATCGCTTCATGCCCGCGGTAGAGATGTTTCGCATGTTGGGTTCAGGCACCGAAGGTGTGATGGCGGCAGTCCGCGCGGCGCGGGCGTTCACGAAAAAGAAATACGTCATCAAGGTCGGCGGCGCATATCACGGCTGGAGCGACCCGATGGTCTACGGTTTGCACATCCCTGGCACGGGTCGGCTTGAAGCGACAGGTATTCCGCGTGGAGCAAGCGCATCGACCCGTGAGTTCTTCCCAAATAGCCTCGGGGCGTTGAAACGTCAACTTGTGTTAAACAGGCTGCGGGGCGGCACTGCGGCAGTTATCGTCGAGCCGTTGGGACCGGAATCAGGGACACGTCCCGTGCCGTTTGACTTCAATCAAAAAGTCCGCGAGCTTTGTGATGAGTTCGGTGCGCTTCTTATCTTCGACGAGGTCGTGACCGGCTTCCGTGTGGGCTTGGGTGGTGCTCAAGGCTTTTTCGGTGTTAAACCTGATCTGACGGTGTTCGGCAAATGCATCACAGGCGGCTACCCCATGGCAGGCGGCGTAGGCGGACGTGCCGAAGTCGTTTCGCGTTTTGCGGCGGGTATTGGCGGCATCGGTGAACGCGCATATGTCGGTGGGACGCTTTCTGCGAACCCACTTTCATGTGTGGCGGGTTATTACTCTTTGTTGGAAATGGAACGTACGAATGCGGCGGTCATTGCTGGGAAAGCAGGTGACAGGCTCACAAGAGGGTTGCAAGCCATCATTGAAAAATATGGTTTGCCATTCGTGGCTTATAACCAGGGCTCGATCGTCCATTTGGAGACATCAGGTGTGATGTTACTGGACTTGCGCAACCCGATCCGCTTGGCAAAGGAACTCAAGCCGCGCAAGCATATGATCGAAGAGATGGGTGCAGCGTATATGTCTCAAGGACTGATTACGTTGGCTGGCTCGCGCATGTATACGTCGATGGCAGATACTGATGATGTGATCGATAGTGCGTTGAATAAGTTTGAGACCGTTTTAGCAGCGTGTGTATAAACTTGTAAGACCCTAAAGGTTTTCAAAACCTTTAGGGTCTGAATTCAAAAAGGAGCATCATGACAGACAAATTCAAACTTTATGGGTATCGCTGGGTGGTCTTGGGCGTGTTCATGTTCATCAACCTGACTATTCAGATGTTGTGGATCACGTATGCACCGATCACGGGTCCTGCTGCCGCGTTCTACGGCGTGACCGACTTGCAGATCGGTTTGCTGGCGATGTCATTCATGATCGCTTTCATTCCGCTTTCGATTCCCGTTTCGTGGGTGATCGACACATATGGCTTCCGTGTGGCGGTTAGCATTGGTGCAGTGATGATGGGTATCTTCGGTCTCATGCGCGGATTTGCCGGAGCGAATTACTCCCTCGTTTTGTGGAGCACGGTAGGCATCGCCACTGCTCAGCCATTCCTGCTCAATGCGTGGACGAAAGTCCCTGCCAATTGGTTTGCCATCGAAGAACGTGCAACCGCAGTTGGGCTTGTCACACTTGCCAATTTAGTCGGCACGGCGCTCGGCATGGTATTGACTCCTGTTTTGACCGAAACCATGTCCATCCCGACCGTGCAGTTGATCTATGGCGGGATTGCCGCATTCTCGTCTGTCTTGTTCCTTATCTTTGCTAAAGAGACTCCGCCCACGCCTCCTGGACCAGACGGAAGCGAAGTCCGTGCCTTGATGTTGGATGGTTTGAAACACGCTTTCACGGTCAAATCGTTCTGGCTGTATCTGTTTGTTTCGTTTATTGGGCTAGGCATCTTTAATGGCGTCACCACTTGGGTGGAGAATATCATCCGTCCGCGCGGGTTTACGCCGACCGATGCCGGAACCCTTGGTGCGTTGATGTTGGTAGGTGGTGTGTTAGGTGCAGTCATTATCCCGCCATTTTCGGATAAGACTCGCAAACGTCAGCCGTATATTTTGGCGGGAATGTTATTAGCGATTCCCGGCTTGGTTGGTCTAGCGTTTGCCACAACGGGATGGTTGTTATTCGTCTCTGCCTTTGCAATGGGATTTTTCCTCGTGAGCACCAGTCCGATTGGGATGCAATACGCCTCCGAAGTGACCCAGCCGACTCCTGAAGGGACGTCGAATGGCTTGATACAATTATTTGGTCAGGCGTCGGTGGTGTTTGTGTACATCATGGAAGCTTTGAAGACCGAAGATGGCTCGTTCACTCCCGCTTTATTATTGGCAATAGGTCTGTTAGTTGTCAGTGCCGCACTTGTTACTCAAATGAAGGACCAGCAAAGATAAAACAAGATTAAAAGCAGAATGCGAATTACGCAAAATGGGCGAATGACGCAAAAAGATTGCGTAATCTCTTTTTTCGCGATGTTCGCGTTAAGATTTTTTGGAATGAGATAAACAATGACCCAAGAAAAACTGATTCTCGCAATTGACCTTGGCACGTCTGGCATGAAGGTAGCGCTGATCTCCGTCAGTGGAAAGGTGCTGGGGTGGGAAGCCGAACCTGTGCGCCTGATCCTGACACAGGATGGCGGCGCGGAACAATCACCGGATGAATGGTGGCAGGCATTTCTTTCCGCGGCGGGAAGGTTGATGAAGAAGAATCAGGGAGCCAATGTAGTCGCGGTATGTGCATCCACACAAGGGGAGGGGACGGTGGCGGTGGATAAAGATGGCAATGCACTTGGCAACGCCATACTTTGGATGGACATGCGCGGCGCGGCGAATTTGAAAAAGCAAATTGGCGGACTGATCAACATAGACGGCGCGGGGATTTCAAATATGTTGCGCTTTGTGCGCCTCACAGGTGGTATGCCTTCGATGACAGGCAAAGACCCAGCGGCTCACATGCTCTTCATCCGCGATACGATGCCGGAGATTTATAAAAAGACACATAAGTTTTTGAATGTGCTTGATTACATCAACCTGCGCCTGACCGGCGAGTTCGCGGCGAGTTTTGATTCGATTGTCACTTCGTGGGTGACGGATAATCGTAATCCGGATGATATTCATTATGATGATTCATTGATCCGTTCGTTAGGCATTGAGCGCGAGAAATTACCGGATGTGGTCGCCTGCACAAAAGTGATCGGCAATCTTCGCAATGATGTTGCAAATGCACTTGGCTTATCCTCAAATGTAAAAGTGGTGGTGGGCGCAATTGACAACACCGCGGCGGCGATTGGTGCAGGCGCAGTGGGCGATTACGCACTTCATCTTTATATTGGCACATCTTCTTGGATGGCGGCGCATGTGCCTTTCAAGAAAACGGATGTTGCTTCGAGCCTGGCGTCGATTCCCTGTGCGGTGCCGGGACGTTATTTGCTCACGGCGCTGCAAGCCACTGCGGGTGGCAACCTCACCTTCTTGCGCGACAACATCATTTATCACAAGGATGAATTGCTGCAAGAAGCCGACGTGCCAGATATTTTCAAGGTTCTCGATCAAATCGCGAATCGCGTTCCTGCAGGGGCAAATGGAGTCATGTACACGCCATGGATATGGGGGGAACGCGCTCCAGTGGAAGATAAAACGCTTCGAGCCGGACTTTATAACTTGTCGCTCAACTCCACGCGCGAGGATATCATCCGAGCCTTTTTGGAGGGCATTGCTTACAACACGCGCTGGCTGCTTTCACCCGTTGAAAAATTCCTGGGTCGCAAAGTGAACAGCATCAACATCGTCGGCGGCGGAGCGCAATCGGATGTGTGGTGTCAGATCTTTGCGGATGTGATGAATGTGGAGATCAAACAGGTTGCTGATCCCATCTATGCTAATGCGCGCGGCGCGGTGTGGATCGCGGCGGTGGGCTTGGGTGAAATTAAGTATGCTGATATTCCAGCGATGATCCAGTTTCGAAAGGCGTATCAACCCAAAGTTGAGAACCGAGGCGTGTATGAACGCGGTTTTGAAAACTTCAAATTAATTTACAACCAGATGAAGAGTGTATATCGTCACCTGAATCAATAGCCTTGCGGTTTACGAAACCCTCAAAAGGCAGTATCATCCGTGCCTGTTGTATAGAAAAAAGGATAAGGAAATAAAATGTCTGATACTGATAAAACGATTTATGTCGTCTCCGGGTTGCCCCGCTCTGGCACATCGATGATGATGAAAATGTTGGAAGCTGGTGGATTAACCCCAATGACCGATAATATTCGGACTGCCGATGATGATAATCTTCAGGGATATTATGAATTCGAGCGTGTGAAAGCGATGAAAGAAGGCGATACTGCATGGGTGGGGGATGCTCAAGGTAAGGTCATCAAAGTGATCTCTGCTTTGTTGGAGCATTTGCCGTCCACTTATCAATACAAGATCGTTTTCATGGAAAGAGAAATGATGGAGATCCTTGCTTCACAGCGAAAGATGTTGGAACGTCGAGGCAAGCCAGGAGACCCTGCTGAAGATGGAAAATTTGCTGAACTTTACGGCAAACATTTGGAGAAGGTAAAGTCTTGGCTTTCTGCACAGCCAAATATGAGCGTTTTCTACGTCCGCTATAATGAGATGGTGGCAGATCCGGCAGGTTATGCTAATAAAGTGGCTGAGTTTTTGGGAGCTGCTGTGAATGTTGAAGCAATGAAGAATGTGCCACAAGAACAGTTTTACCGGCAACGAAAATAAATAAACAAAACGGCGAGAGAGTATCTCGCCGTTTTGTTTATTGAGTGTACGTGTCGTTTGATTCTTTTAGTTTTGTTCTGATGATATTTAGAAGTTCTGTTGCAGTTTCACGTTTGGTCTGAGAAAGCTCGGTCATTTCTTCGGGGTCTGCTTCGATATCGAAAAGTAGATATTTTTCCGGCTCGCTGCCAAGTTCTTCATAACTTAAATAATAGACCATTTTATAGTTGTCAACGATGTGCATCACTGTTGCTTGGGTAAGGGGGTATCTTACATCATTGTATCTTGCCTGCACGGTGTATGGACCTAGGTTCTTTTGTGGTGTAAGAATTGCGTTCGCATATGGTGGCAGAATGGAACCTTCTACGGTCTCCGGGATCTCGTGCCCGGTCAAGTGCAATAGAGTGGGCATGAGATCGATCGCGCTGGTTGGGGAGTAAATGTCCTGACGAGTCTGTTTACCCGGTTCAAATATCAGGAGGGGGATATGGACGATGGGTTGGTACAAAGTGACTGTGGTATGCCCTTGGATCCCGCGTTCGAACATTTCACCATGATCTGCAGTAAAAATGACCCATGTATCATCTAAGACACCTGAGGATTCAAGCTTGTCGAAAAGCAAACCAAATTCATGGTCTACATTGAGAATGAACTCGTCATAATATCTCTTCCACTTTTCGAGTTTCTCAAAAGAATCACCTTCGGTGAAAATATCATCTGGTTTGGGAATTCCTTGATCTGGTCCGTTCTGAAATGCGCCTGCAAAATCTTGATGTGGCTTGTATGGAAAATGCGGTGGGAAGAAGTGTAGGTAGCTTAAGAAAGGTTGTGGAAGATTTATGACTTGATCAGTAAGGGAGCGAATGCACTCTTCAAAAAGATAGAAATTATCAAGATTGATAGTTGGAAGTCCATATGGATATTCTTTAACAACGTCTTTTACCAAACTGTCTCTGTACTTTTCGTATAAATATGGAAGGAATAATGAATACGAGAATCCTTCTTCACGTTTGATGTCTCGTGCCCAGGCGATGGTGGCGATATCTGCATCTTTGTTAAATGTGTTCTGAATGGGACCGTCATTGAAGAGAAAGTATTTCTCTTGTGGAATGTACCCTTCCATGCTACTTGAAAATTGTTCAAGCAATGCGTCTGCAAGTGTATTGTGGGAATAACCAGTTCTATAATAGTCGTCAAAAGCATGGAAAATGCTTTTATTGGCGAGTTCTTGTTTGACTGTTCCACGAAAACGGATGGCACGGTGGGTCCAGGGAATGGTTCCGGTGAGCAGAGAGGCTGTAGCTGGTGTGGTGAAATTACCACTGGCGTAATGATTGTGAAAAACGGTCGCTCGGTTTGCAAGCCGAGTAAGATTGGGCATGTTTTCGCGACCATAGCCGAATAATGAAATGTTCTTTGCTGTGAGAGAGTCGAAGACCACGATCAGAACATTCTTCTTCTTACCCTGAATTGATCCTGCTTTCAAGTTCTGTACCGAAGGTGGAATGATTGAACCCAGGGATGCCATCCCTGCCAGTTTTAGAAAATCACGACGGCTGATTTTATTTTGCATGAAAGATCTCAGAAATTCCGAAAGAGGATGATGAACAAGGCGGCTACATCAAATACCAAATAGAGGATCATCAGCGTAGAAAGGCGGTCAAACCCCTCTAAAATTGACTTTTCTACCTTGCTGGATGTTAAGATGGCATAGGTGGGAAGTGCAACGGATATACTTACAAATAGCAGGGCGGTTATATACAACGCCACGAGGGGGCGACCAGTCCCAATGTAGAAGCTGATAAATTGTTCTGAAAGTTGAACTGCTCTAATAAAGTAGGTTTGATTAAAGATTGACCAAAGCGACAACACGATTACCAATGTACCCATTAATGCGAGACGTTTTTTTTCGTCCCATTTTTTTGAAACCAGTAAACCAAGTAAAGTCGTTATCGCAAAGATGATCAGGCTTTCGAAGAAAGTGAAGATTAGACCATAGGAAACCACTCCAACGGCGTCCCATGAATTGGTTCGCGCTGTGACCCAGTCGAAATCGCGAAAACCAAGAAACAATGTCCATATATGGAGGGGCAAGGCGCAGATCAGGAATAACAGCCAAAGCCCTTGTTTTGAATAGTATTTATTAGAGATATCCAAGGTCTTTTAACCTCTTTTCTATTTCATCCTGGTCTTCATCACTGTATTTAGGCGGTGGTGCAGAAGCTTGTGCTTTCAGATCCTTGCCAATGGTCAGGGCGGGAATGTCACGGTAGGATGGTGTGGGGAAGTTGCTCAAACTTTCGTTGGAGAATAGCACACCTGGAACAGCTCTTGAGTCGAAGCAATGATCGGCTTCCCAATGTTCTGTGTTCTTTTCGATGGCTTCGCTTCGCCATTGACCCAAGCCTGTCTCTGCTGACCCGCGGTATGGTGGACGATAGCCGACGAAGATATCCGGTCCATACGCTGCGAGCGGACCTTGGAACGCCTCAGTTCGGATCAACGCTGTTTGCACGACCTGTTCACCGTTCGGACCCTTCCATTGTGAAAGGTCATCTTTCAGTTTGGTGAGCGTGTTTGTTGCGTCGCCTTCGTTGATAATGCCTTTGCCTTCGCGCCCGGCTATGTTGAGGTAGAGACTGTTCAAACCCAAAGCGTATGCCTGAGTCTGAGACCAGTCTACAGTTCGAAGGTCGGAAGAGGCGGGGTCTGTCGTCTTGAGGTATCCGCGCTCCACGAGCCATTTATTCAAATGGACCTTGTAATCGAAATGTCCAAATCCATGATCAGACACAACTAGAATGCGGGTTTTTTGTTTGCGAGAAGCGCGCTCAACAATGCGCCCAATTAATTGATCGAGACGAATGTACCAGGCTTCGATAACATCCTCGCGACCTTTGAAGAACATGTGTTGAACACGATCCAAACTATCGAAGACACAAGCAAGCAAACCTTCATCGAACGTATCAAGTGAATGATTGAGCACTCGCTCGCGTTCGGCGTCGATCATTTCACAGAGTTTTAGGAACTGATCGTCGTTAATAAGTCCCTCGTTGAGGGCGGTCGTATCTTGTGGCCATCCCAAAGTTAGGAACGGACCGTTCTTCTTCCACTGATCTTGAATGAAATTTTTTGGTGTGGCATAAGGCCATGGTGAACCCAATGGATGCAATTGCAGTGGCAGGAAGTAGATCGAGATGGGATTAAGGTTTGTGAGAATGGCACGGCTGATCGCTTTGACGGTCATACCAAAGCCAACAGAGAACGGCAGTTCCACGATCTCGCCCCATTCGCCGATTTTAAGTGTTACCTTTTGTTTTGCAACTATGAGTGTGGCAGTGTTGTCGTTGACTTCGAATTCGAAATCAATATTAACAGTGCCATTTTTCTTGGCGGGTCCTTCAAGAGTGCCAGAATATTTATTGGCACCTTTCTTTGTCAATTTGCGGATTGCTGTTTTTCGTTCAGGGTCGGCTGGAAGGTCGTCAATCGAAAAATGTGTTCCTACTCCCAAGCGGCCGAGAATATCGGGCGTGCCAAGCCCGGGAATGGTCTGAACTGGAGAAGCCAACTTGGCTGGGAAGGTGGCAGGCCACCACATCGATGTAGCTGGGAAGCCATCTTGCACAGCCTCATCAAAAATTGTTTGAGCGTTGTATGGGGGAACGAATTGAAGACCAAGCAAATTCTTCTGGGTTGGCAGCAGAGAAACTTGTAGGCTGTAATTGGCAGGGTTGCGGTGAACAAAATCGAACATTCCATGCCCACCTGGGTTCATGCCTGTGGCAATGCTTGTCCAGGAAACTTCGCTTTGCGGTGGGTCAGATACGCGGAAGCGCGAATATCCGCCAGCCTCAAGTAATTTACTAAGATTGGGGGCCTTACCTTGCGAGTGCAGTATTTCGAAAAATGTGGGGTCGAACGCGTCGAGACCAATGATAAGTGTTCGCATGAGTACCTAAATGAGGTGACAGTCACTTTATTGAGTGACTGTCACTTGGAGTATCTTTATTTCTGTTCCGAATTATTTTCGGCGGTTGTTTCAGTTTCGTCTTCTTTGCGCATGGAACGGCGCCATTTGGCAATCATCATTTTGATACGCCCAGAGAACATGAGCACCGTACCTGAGATCACGCCAAACGCAACAGCAAGTATCTGGAATAACATTCCGCCTGAACCGGGATCAATATACATACTTTCCTCTTTTCTTTCTGATGTTTTACTCGGTGCGGTATTATAACAAAAACCGCAGGGGGAAAAAGGACTGTTATTTCATCTTAATCTGAACCCATTTCCGAACGGAATTGACGAGGAAAATCGCCTCAAACTCCGCCTGATCCTGGATTTTTAGTACCCGTTCCTTTACCTCGCCGGAAGCTACTAGGTCTGCTCGATAGGTGCCAGCCAGCAGACCGCACTCAATGGGCGGAGTAAAAAATTCACCATTCATTTTTACGACCAAATTACCAATTGTGAACTCGGTCAATTCATCTTTTTCATTATACAAAAGCACATCATCGAAACCTGCGATTGCCGCTTTTTCGTACATTTCTCGTTTCGTGGTCTTATGGAATAAGAAACGATCCATGGAGTTGACAGGTTCTTTTGCAAGACAGACTTTAAAAACTTTATCACTTGGATGAAAGTCATTGACCTCTCCTGAGATGACTCCCTGAGAATTCATCGATACCTTTATTCGTTTTGGTGAGTCTGCACTGAAATTTAACTCTCTCACGACTTTTTGAAATTTATCTTCAAAATTTTCTGTATTGAAGCCGAAATAATGTGCAGAATCCAACATACGTGCAATATGACGGTCCAGAAGAAAGTATCCCTCTTCTGGTGTCCAAAGCAAGGTTTCAAAGAGAGAAAAATCTCTTTGGGGTGGGTCGGTCAAGATGCGGGCTTTGAGCAAGGCTTCGCCATACTCATCGGTAGACGTTGAGTCCCATACGATGCCACCGCCGACACCATATTCTGCTTTGCCGTTTCGCTTATCCACCAAAGCAGTGCGGATCGCCACATTGAAACGCGCTTTTCGATCCGGTGCAATATACCCAATGCTCCCGCAATATATCTTTCGCGGACTGTTCTCCAATTCAGCGATGATATTCATGGTACTGACCTTTGGTGCTCCCGTGATGGATGCACAAGGAAACAACGCTGTAAATACGTTCATCACAGAAGCATGAGTTGTAGCCTGAACCGTGGACGTCATCTGAAACAGGGTAGGGTATTTTTCGATGGTAAACAGTTCAGGGGCGTGAACACTTCCCATTTGAGCAATTCGCCCAATGTCATTTCGGATCATATCTACGATCATCACATTTTCAGCGCGGTTTTTGGAGTTTGCGCGTAGCCAGTTCAATAACGACTTGTCTTCATCCGTGGTTCGACCACGCCTAACCGTCCCTTTCATCGGGCGCCCCGTGATGATGTCACCATCAAGATCGAAGAACAATTCATGCGAGGCCGAACAGATCGCCCAATCACCGATATCTAAAAATGCAGCGTACTTGTTTTGAGAATGGGCGAGGTGGGTAAACAGTTGCCATGCGCTTAAGTTTGTTTCACTCTGTTTATTTGTTTCAAGGTCGGCTGACAGGCGCATGGTGTAGTTGACCTGATAAGTTTTTCCCTGTGCAATCCGGTCTTTGATGGTTTCGATGGCGGTGTTATAGGTTTCACGGTCGGTATTTGGCGTCCATTCCACTGGTAATGGATCACCAATTCCATCCAATTCATCAATGATTTGGACAGAGTCGTAAAGCCCAAACCACAAGAGTGGGAATCCTTGCGATGGGATGACTTTCAAAGCTGGGTCGAATGCTGGTGCGGCTTCATAACTGACGAAACCAGCGGCTGTCCAACCGTTTTCTTTTACGAGTCTTTCCACTTCCCCCAGCCATTTGCGGACATCTTCCAGCTTCTCGGTTACAATCACGCGACGTGGTTGAGTGAACTTCAGCCACGCATCATCTTTCCGTAAAATTACATCACCTATCAATGAAACCTCTCATGAGTAAAGTCTTTGATATTGTACCGCGATGGGGTCCTGCCCTGATTTTGATGATCGTCATTTTTGCCTTCTCTTCGCGGTCGCGCAATGAATTACCTGATTTTGGCAGCTGGGAGTATGCTGTTAAAAAATCTGCCCATGCATTTGAGTATGGGCTATTGGCGTTGGCATATTTGCGAGCACTTCCACATCGCAACTACAAGTTGGCATGGTTTCTGACGGTTTTATATGCGCTGACGGATGAATTTCACCAATCTTTTGTGCCAGGACGTCGAGCATCATTAATGGATGTATTCTTATTTGATAACTTAGGGGCGATGATCGCCCTATTTTTACATTACAGAGTCGTTGGAGCCAACAATGAAAAATAAAATAACCAGGCGAGATTTTCTAAAAGCAGCGACGTTCGGAACTGCTTCAGCAATCGCGCTTTCTTGTGGTCTCTTAACCCCAAATGAGGAGAGTGAAATTATGACAGATCCCTTGTCAACCAGTGCAAGTGTGCTTGTTTTGGGTGCTGGCATTGCTGGTCTTGCAGCTGCCCAAGCTTTGACCGAGCAGGGACGTAGTGTCATCATTCTTGAGGCGCGCAACCGGGTGGGCGGACGTATGTGGACAGATTCATCGTTGGGTGTGCCATTGGATCTGGGTGCTTCATGGATTCATGGTGTAAATGGGAATCCTATTACCAAATTGGCAAAACAGTTCGGGGTAAAGACAGTACCCACTGATGATGAAAATAGCATTATGTTCAATGCGGATGGAAGCGAATATTCTGATGTGGAATGGGAAGAAACCGAGTCTTTATTTGAAGAAATTTATGAAGAAGTTGCGTTGATGCAGGAGGAAACGGAGAATGATACATCTTTACAAGATGCTTTTGACGCAGTGCTGAGTGAGTATGATCTTTCAGACGAACAAAGGCGCCGATTAAATTATTATGCTTATCTTGGAACATCGCTGGAATATGGCGCGGACATGAATGATCTCTCTCTCTGGGAATGGGATCAGGATGAGGAATTCGGTGGTGAGGAAGTTATTTTTCCGGGCGGATACAACCAAATCACCAATGGATTAGCGAAAGGGTTGGATATCCGTTTGGAGACGGTGGTTAAAACCATCCGTTATGGGGATGATGGGGTGGTGGTTGAAACTACAGCGGGAGATTTTGTGGCAGACCAAGCCGTGGTCACGTTTCCGCTTGGGGTGTTAAAGCAGGCATCGGTTAAGTTTGAACCGCCACTTCCTGAATCTAAACAATCTGCAATCCAAAAACTTGCTATGGGCGTCCTTAATAAGGTCTATTTGAGATTCCCTGAAGTGTTTTGGGATGAGAACGTGGAGACGATCAGCTATTTAGGTGATGTACTTGGTGAATGGAGTGATTGGCTTAGTTTTGTTCCCTTCACAGGTGAACCAGTGCTTATGGCGTTCCATGGTGGTGATAAAGGGTTTGCATTAGAGAATTTAAGCGATGATATGATCGTGGCAGGCGCGATGAAGACTTTGCAGGTGATGTTTGGTGAAAGCGTCCCTGAGCCTATTGGTGTTTTGATCACACGTTGGGGAAAGGACCCATTTGCATTGGGCGCATATTCGCATATTCCCCCGTTCGCAAGCGGAGAAGATTACGACGCTCTTTTTGAACCTGTGGATGACAAATTGTATTTTGCTGGTGAGGCAACGTCGCGAGAGTATCCCAGCACAGTCCATGGTGCATATTTATCGGGTTTGGCTGCGGCACGTGAAATGTTGTAAAAAAGTTGTATTATAAGATTGATAAGAACGCCGGAGTATAATCGGCAAAATTAATTTGAGGAAAAGGAGAATACGATGCCAAATAAAGTTGTAGTGCCAGGGAAAGTGGAAAAGCAAAGCAACCGGAAATTTAAGATTAAGACACAAAAATCCAATGAAAAAGATGTTGATATCGATATTGTCGATGATGGCGAATATGATGTCGAAAAACTAAGTGTGGATGAATTACCCACAACCATGTCGGATGGCAAAACGATCACATGGTTAAATAACTTCGCAATTAAGAAGGGCAACAGCTATATCAACCAACCATACAAGGTGAAAATCGTGGGTTTAGGCAGCAAACCAGTTGTTATCCTGGATAACAATAGCGATGGCAAGCCCTATTATTTCACCGGACCCATTGTTGATGACACCATAGAACTTTCAGATGGTGACCCGGGAATTGGGCAGACCTAAGTTGATTGTTCGGTAATCATTTTTCTTAAAGATCGCCGCCAGGGGACATTTTCAACAAACATTTGGCGTGCTTCTTGAGAACGTAATTTTGAGACCTGCGTATTCAGCAATTGATTTGCATTTTGCAGAACCGAGCTGATACGTGGGTCTTTGGTTTTTTCAAGGACATTAGCGATCGATAAATAAATACGAAGCGGCTCTTCAACGCCTTCAAAGGCAGGATCGGTTTCCATGTATGTAAGGATCTGCTGCGCTTCTTTTTCCGCCGATGCCCGGTCTTTCAATGCCATATACACATCAGCCAACCCCGCGCGTGATTCGATGATCAGTTCCTGAGCGTTTGCTTCGCTGCGTACAGAAATGCTTTTTTCAAAGTTTTCAACAGCTTTGGGATATTGTGCGGCCAGCAGTTGGGCATGGGCAAGATAAAAATATGCCCAACCTTCGGCAGTTCGGTCTTTGACCTGAATGGAAAAGTCCAGTGCTTTCTTCGCCCAATCTATTGCTTCAGCACTTTTGCCTTGCCCGCCAGCGGATGCGCTTAAGTTGACGTACGTGTAAAGTTCAGCAATCCGGGATCCTTGCTCACGGGCAAGGCTGAGAGCATGTTCGTAATATTCCATAGCTTTGCCGTAATCGCCTAATATGGACGAAAGCCAGCCAAGATTGGCATATGCCACTCCTTTGCCAGATTGATTCCCCTGTTCCTGAAATATACTAAGCGCTTGCAAGAAGTATTCACGGGCAATGTGATAATCACCTTGAGATACCATGGAGAGCGCAAGGTTATTCAGAAGTTTACCTTCAAGGTAGCGGTCCTTTATTTCGCGAGCGATGGCTAATGCTTGCTCTTGGTATTTCTGTGCCGCCAGATGGCCTTCCATTTCCAGTGTAACAAGGCCAAGAGCGCTAAGACCGCTTGCTTCTTTACTGCGGTTATGGATCTTGCGGGCTAATTCAATTCCGTCTAAAGCGGATCGTTTTGCTTCTTCTGGTTTTCCAATATGGGCGAGTGCATCGGGTAAGACGATATACACCGAGAGTAAAGTAGTTGTGTCATTTACAGATTGGGCAAGGTCACGGGCTTGGGTGGCAAATTGGATGGTTTCACCGTAATCTCCCACGATGGAAGAACGAAATGCACGACGAATGAATACGCGGGCAAGTAGAGCACTATCTGACAGCGACCTTGCCAGCTCATAAAGGCGGTCGAGATCATTTAGCTGAGAAGTGGAATCACCGAGATTGTAAGCACATTCGACTCGTTTGATGAGTAGTTCAAATTCAGTATGCGGATCGTTCGCTGGTAGAACAACAAGAGCGCGAGAAAAATAGTCAATGGCTTGGCGGTTTTGAAAGGCATGCATTGCATGGTTGCCAGAAAGAGTGAGGTAAAGCAAAGCTTTTTCTTTTAAATCGCCTTTTTCAGCATGGTACGCCAATTCACCATGATACGGTTCGAGATCATTTTGATAAAGCTCTTCCATGGCGTTGAATGCCAGTTCATGCAATTCTCGTTTGCGGGATGCCAACTGCATGGAATATGCGGCATCACGCAGCATTGCATGACGGAAAATATAATTGATCTCTTCAATGGATAACCAGATATCAGCTTTTTCTGCTTCTTGTACGTAATATGGCAGTTCTTCGATCTGATCTTCAAGCATTTTTGCAAGTACATCCACTACAAATTCTCGTCCAAGTACTGAGGCTGTTTGTACGGTTTCACGAACTTTTTGAGTAAGCCGATCAAGACGGGCGATCATTACAGCATAAACATCCACAGGTAAGGATGCAATGGCTATTTCACTAGCGGAATAGCTTCCCTTTTTATCGAGAATAAGCAGATCGTTTTCCTGCAGGTACCTTAGAATCTGCTCTACAAAGAATGGATTGCCTTCTGCGCGGATTTCCAGTAATTTATTCAGATCACGGGTGATGGATTTACCGAGGACCACTTCGGCAATGGCATTCAGGTCTGCAGATTTGAGCTTGCCTAGTTTTATCTGATGCACCTTCTCCTCGCCGCTGAATGCTATGTTCGCGTCAGGTCGGGTGGTGGCAATAATGGCAATGGGATAATTTTTATCTACATCTGCTCGTAGGGAGCGCATAAAGTACGCAAGGAAATTGGATGTTTCTTCATCCAACCAGTGGACATCTTCCAGGAATAGGATCAGGGGTGTGCGTAAACTTTCGGCGCGGAAGAGAGTGCTCAAAGCAAGGAGTGTATTTTCATGACGGCTCTTTGCATCGAGAGTTTCGTAGAGTGTATCAGGTTGATTGATGTTAACTAAAGCTGCCAACACGGATGCAGTGCGTTTGAGCTCTGAAGCTAGTTCAGTATCAGAGATGGTTGCATTCAGTGATTCAATTTCATGCAGAAAAGTTTCCCATTTCTTTGAGTCCACATCCCCTTCATTGACGTGGAAGCGTTTCCGTAGCCAGTTCTTGAGTGGATTGAATGATTCTCTCAGCAACTCTTCGGTTTGGCAAACGATCCATTCAGATTGGAATTCTTTGAAATAGTCTGATGATTGAAATTCGTGTACTACACGGCTTTTGCCAATACCTGCTTCTCCGCTTATGAAGGCGATACCGGCGAACTTGCCTTCTTTAAGCGGGGAACAAAATTCGGCAAGAGCATTCAATTCTGTTTTGCGACCAACGATCGAGCCATGGTAAATAATTTGAGCTTCCGTCTTTTTACCAACTAATTGGTAAGTACGTTGTTTGTTTATAAATCCTTTGAAGGCATAATCTCCAAGGAATTTAACTTCAAAAAAACGCTCCGCACGGGTTGCGATTTCTTCGTCTATCCAGAATTCACTAACACCGGCATGTTCCATTAAACGTGCAGCAAGATTAACACCCCAGCCATACGCAGTGTAATCCTCACGTAGTGCAGCACCCATAAACCCAGCATATGCTATGCGGTAAGTGATACCAGCTCGTAGTGGAAGTTTGGTGCGGGCAGCAAGATCTATGATGAAGTTGAGCGCACGATCGACGTCCTTTTCTCGAGCTACAGGAGCACCCCAAAACAGTAGGAGGTTGAAGCCTTTATCGCCAAGGTCGGGACGCAGGAAGAAACCACCGTATTGTTCTTGCAAGTCGTACACAGTTTGCATGAATGGGGCGATCAGTGTCTCATCTGATATGTTGATGGGAATATCTACGAACAAGTTGATAACATGACGGAACTCGCCAACGATATGCTGGCGGGACAAGTTTTCGGGGAAGAAAATGTTCATTGGTGTTGGATCAGGAACCGGTTCCGAGACAGAGGCGGGAGCAGGCAGTGGCGAAATGATCTTGGTGATGAGGATGCTTTGTCCCATTGTTTCGACTTCAACCACATCTTGAATCCGTTCATGAGCGACCGGGTCGGTGATGATGTCGCCAGATCGGGCTCTCTCCTCGGCGTGGACAGCTCGGTTGAGACTATCGCCGCGCAGCCAATAGGAGAGATGAGCGCCGGTTTCAGATTTGAACATTTGCCAACGAGTTTCGCCATAGCCCATCCCAGACTTGATAGAAATGGTGAAAGCGCCAAAGGGGGTTTGGACTTGTGGCTTTACTCGCATATGTTCTTGCATTTTGACTAATGCTGCCAGGCAGCGTTTGGTTTCTAAACCGGGTTCGGTAGTATCCTCTGGGAAGACGGCATTGAATGCATCACCTGCATACCCGATAACAAAACCACCTTGTTCATACACAGCATTGACCAAGGGTTCAAAGATAAGGCGCATCAAGTCTGCCAATGCCTCAGCACCTCGTTGTCCGTGAACGGATAACGCGTCGGTCATTTTCGAAAAACCTGAAATATCCACGAAGATAGCTGCACTCTGAAAAGAGCCGCTCATTTCGTTGTTTTTATATTTTTCGATAATGAAGTTTGGTACAAGTCGACGGACGTTTGGCATATTTTTTCCCTTTTCTCAATTTGATTTTAGCATGAGGGAATGGTGAGTGGGAGAGTTTGTGAATATCGGGGTTTCACAATAATTTGTTGCACCTGAGTTAAAGAAAGGGTCTGTATTGTAGTTGTTGATATTCTGAATTTCCCTAAGTTAGATGAATTTGCATCAAAATACATCTAACTCTTGACTTGTTTACAAATAAAAAAACACCCCAAATCTATTGATTCGAGGTGTTTTGAGTTCTTAACTTTCTTGAAGTGTCAATTAATTGTTTTGCGAATCAGGTTATTTTGTTGCAATCATTTTCAGGATATTATCTGCAATCAAAATCGAAGATGACCTTGTAAGGTGCCCATAGTCCCATGCAAAAGGTTCGAACTCATCTTTCACCTTGACAGATGAAAGGCATTCCTTATTTTCACAAAACATGTCAAGGATTGAAATGAAATAAGACTGGTTGTTATTAGCAACTTGGCTCACGATCGTATCTGCAGATTGAATATCATCATATTTGTTGGAGTATACATAGGCTCCATCGCTCAGCTTCACGTGCAAACTCAGCATTATTTTGGCAAGGAGGGTTTCCATTGTGGGACACCACCTATTAGCAATACTTGTGTATTGGGAGAAATATTTCGGATCTGTGTAACTGTAGTGCTTAATTCTCGCGATAACCCATCCGTGTCATCCAATTCACCGATCCAGTCGGCGTGCAATAAGACATAACCGGGTTTTAGTTCGTTGATTTTGTTCAAGATAAAGTTGTTGACTTCCTGACAACGACGCCCTTCTCCATTGACATCAATTAGAGGACGGCACCCTGCTGAAGTCAATTGGATCATGTTAGGGTGAAGCTCTCTAAAACCATAAGAAAGCGCTGCGGCGTGCGAGTCGCCCCAAAAAAAGATTGTATCGTTATCTACAACGGATGGATAACAGCTCTCTGAAAAATCAGCGCTTGTTTGTTCGGGTGTGAGTTGACAAGTCCCTTTGCGATAGATCTCATTAAAATCATAGTCGTCATATGCCATGATCTGTTTTTGTTCACTCGTAATTCGGCTTTCGAATCCTTCGGTACGAGCGCCCAATAGTCCGATGGAAATGAAGGCAAAAGAACTAAGAAGACCAAACAAAAACACAGGAGTTCGGCTGATCTTGGCTTTATCCCGAAAGTAACCTTCTACAAATCGCCAACTTAAGTAGGCAAGAAGGAAAGAAAGAATTATCTGTAAGGTAAGGTCGAAACCGACTGGGTCGATTAAGCTTTGAAGCCGCGTAAACGCAAATAAGGGCTGATGCCATAAATAGGCACTGTAACTGATCAGCCCAATGGTAACAAGGGGTTTGTTGCTTAATAGCCGTCCAGTTATTGTTTCGGAAGTTGAAAAAAATACGATCAGTCCTGTACCAAGGGTGGGAACCAACGCATAAAAGCTTGGGAATGGCGTGTTTGCATCAAAAAAGAAAACTGAATATCCGATCATGGTAAGTCCAAGGATTGCCATGATGTTGCTTAAGAATGTATTCGATATTATATTATTCACAATCTTAAGTTTGTACAGGAAAATAAAAGCTAAGACAGCCCCGATCGCAATTTCCCAAGCTCGTGTAGGGAGTAGATAAAATGATGCGGATGGTTTGTTATATGCACCCCATTGAGCTACAGCAAGGCTGAGAATAGCAACTAACATGAAAGAAGCGAATATCCATCGCTTACGAAAACGCCACATAAACATTAGAAAGAGGGGGAAGATCAAGTAGTACTGCTCTTCAACTGCCAAACTCCATGTATGCAAAAGCGGTTTTATATCACTACTGGTTTCCCAATATCCAGATGTCTGCCAAAACAAAATATTAGAAGAGAAAGTTGAAACAGCAACTAGGCTTCGAGCAAAGTCTTCCATATCAACTGGAAGGAGACGAAACCAGGCGTATATTAGAGAAACTGTCAAAACAAGAGCTAGAGCAGGAAGGATGCGTCTTACTCTTCGCTCATAAAAATTAACCAGCGAGAATTGTCCTTTATCCAGTTCGGTGAGAATGATAGTTGTGATTAAGTATCCGCTGATGACAAAAAAAATATCCACCCCAACGAACCCACCGCTAAAAGTTTCGAATCCTGCGTGGAATAAGATAACGACAATAACAGCAATCCCACGAAGCCCATCAATGTCTGCTCGATATTTCATGAATCCCTCATGCTAAGATCCGTTATTACTTTTATTAACTACTCGAACTCGATCTCGATCTCTTCGTCGTCTTTCCAATCCTCACTGCGTTCAAATTCGATATCCCCAAATAATACATCTTGCTTCGCAGTCACGCGATACCGCTTGACCAATTCCAAAAGCGCTAGGAAGGTAACAACGATTTCCACGCGGGTGGCTTTGTCGGTGATAAGCCCGCTGAAGGTCATACGCTGAATATTCCTCAACGTCTTGGTGATATAGTCGATCTTTTCACGGATGGTTACTTTAGGCGCGGTGATGACCGTCCCTAGAGGTTTCTTCTCTTGCCCCTTTGAAAACGCTGACTCAGCAGCAGCCAGCAGCTTTTCCAAGGTCAGGTTGGAAAGATCCAGTTTTGGTTCCACTTTTGGAGGCGGTGCAACGCGCAGAAACGTCCGCAGATTTTTCATCTGGCGTTCTTCCATCCAAACAGCAATTTCTTTATATCGCTTGTAAAGTTTCAACTGCTCCACAAGCGACTCGCCTGGATCTTCTTCACCAGCCTCACGTTCAGGTGGTCTTGGCAGCAGAGCCTCAGACTTGATCTGAACCAATTTTGTGGCGATCACCAAAAAAGATGAAATTTCATCCGGCTTTTGTTGTTCCACGTTGCGGAGATGCTCAAGGTATTGATCCGTTACTGAGGCAAGCGAAACAGTTGTAATATCCAATTCGGCGCGTTCGATCAGGCTCAATAAAAGATCGAGCGGACCCTCATAAACCGAGGTCTGAACCTTGTACGTGCCGAGTTGATTACCGAGAAATCCATCCATAGGGATGCGAATTATATCCTAAGTTCATTTCGATACTGACCGCTGGCAAAGTATTTTTTTCATATTTCAGCGGAGCTCAATATTTTCAAGACTATCCCTGATATGCATGGCGGTATAATCTTTGCCATGTCCAAACTAACTCATCTTGATGAACAGGGTCGCGCCAAAATGGTGGATGTCAGCCACAAACCTGACACCACACGCGTCGCAACTGCCCGCGGCGAAATTCACATGACAATGGCAACATTGGATCTGATCCGTGCTGGGCAGATCAAAAAAGGTGATGTGTTGACCGTTGCACAAATTGCAGGCATCACCGCTTCAAAACGGACCTCGGATTTGATTCCGTTATGTCATCCTCTCTCGATCTCCAAAGTGGATGTCGACCTCGAACTGGATGACTCGCTCCCAGGGATTGTCATCACTGCTACTGTAAAAGTAACAGGAAAAACGGGTGTCGAGATGGAAGCGTTAACTGCGGTTTCTGTTGCTGCACTGACGGTTTATGATATGGCGAAAGCCGCCGAAAAAACAATGAAGATACAGAATATCCGACTCATCGAAAAACATGGTGGTATGAGCGGTGATGTAATTAATGGACCCTGAAGTCTGAAACATGAATTACTCCTCCATCAATATCCAGGATAAATTTTCCAAATTTACTGACCATTGGGCTCCGAAGATCATTGCCCAACTTAATGACTATCACCTTAAACTTGCTAAAGTTCAGGGCGAATTTGTCTGGCATGACCATCCTGAAACAGATGAAGTTTTTATCGTCATTAAAGGGCATTTAGATATTTTCTTTCGTGATGGAAAGGTTTCCCTGGTTGAAGGCGAGATGTTTGTTGTTCCCAAAGGCTTGGAACATAAACCGGTTGCTAAGCAGGAATGTCACATCCTTTTGATCGAACCTGCCGGTTTGGTTAACACGGGCAACGCTGCCAACTCCGAACTGACCGCACCAAATGATGTATGGATCTAAAAAATATTGAGTTGATGAACCATATTCAACTTATAAAAGGAATTAAATGAATCACATTAAACTCTTATTCTTCGCAACCATCCGTGATCGGGCAGGCATGAAAACAATGGAACTGGACATTCCGGTTGACATGACCATCCGGCAGCTAAAGGAAAAGCTGGGTATAGATTATCCCAACCTGAAAGAGTCTATGAAATCTGTACTCATTACTATCAACCGTGAATATGCTTTTGATGAAGCAGTGGTACCTGCCAATGCTGAAATCGCTCTCTTTCCACCTGTTTCTGGAGGCTAATCTTTATGCAATCTTCGAATTTTCCAACAATATACTCCATCACAGAATCTGAAATCGATTTGAATGATCTGCTTGTAAAGATTACGCTCACGTCCACTGGGGCAGCGGCGATCTTCACTGGCATGGTGCGCGGAGTCACGTCACGTGGCGATGCCCATGAGACAGAGTACCTCGAATATGAGTCTTACATCCCTATGGCAGAAGCCAAGATGAAACAGGTTGCAGACGAGATTCGCGAGAAGGGGTCTGTGGTGGAGGGGATTGCCATCATTCAACGTATCGGCAAGCTATATCCGAAAACACCGACAGTTCTCATTGCTTGCACAGCCGCTCATCGCGACACAGGAGTATTTGATGCGGCTCGTTATGGGATTGACCGGCTTAAAGAGATAGTCCCCGTTTGGAAAAAAGAAGTTGGACCAGATGGACAGGAATGGGTTGAAGGTGATTACATCCCCAAGCCTGGGGAATGATAAGAGCTGGGATAACCCTATCGCAATAAATCATGTATTTACATACCCAACGATTGCTCATTCGCAATTTCAGCATGTCTGATCTTGAGTCGTTCTTAGCTTATCGTAACGACCCTGAAGTGGCAAAATATCAAAGCTGGTCTGTGCCTTATGCTCGGGAAAAAGGTGAAGACTTGATCCGTGAAATGTGTGATTTGCATGCCCCCAAGCAGGGAGATTGGCTGCAACTTGCACTTGAACTAAAAGAAACTGGCGCGCATATTGGAGACGTCGTCTTTGGCGTAAAACAAGACGATATTCGTCAATGTTCGATCGGATTTACCATCGCCTCTGCCTACCAGAAAAACGGATATGCCACCGAAGCCGTCACCGCCCTGTTAGATTATCTCTTCGAAGATGTAGATATGCACCGTGTTATTGCTGATTGCGATACGGAAAATGTTGGTTCGTGGAAAACTCTTGAAAAACTTGGCTTCCGCCGTGAAGCGCATTATGTGGAGAGTTTTCTGCAAAGCGGCGAATACCGTAGTGAATACTTTTATGGCATGCTTCAGCGCGAATGGCGTGCTAAAGCAGCGTTTCGTAATTATTGATCATGATTACTATCCGTAAAGCGGCACTTGAAGATGCTTCTGCCATAGCCACTGTCCATGTGGCGGCGTGGAAGGAGGCGTATCGCGGCATTGTGGCTGACGAAGTGTTGGATAACCTGTCCATTCATCGGCGGACGGAGCAGTGGGTCAACTCCCTTTCCGATGAAACACATGCCTATCACCAAGCGTTTGTGGCAGAGGCAAATGGTCAGGTAGTTGGTTTTTCAAATTTCGGCGCCCCCCAAATAAAAGACTCAGGTTTTGATGGCGAATTGTTTGCGATCTATGTCTTGAAGGCTGCTCACAAAATGGGGGTTGGTAGAATGTTGGTGCAATCGGTTGTCAACGGATTGCGTGAAATGGGGAGTAGATCCATGATGGTTTGGGTGTTGAAAAATAACCCAGCGCGCGGTTTTTATGAGCGTTTGGGCGGCAAATATTTGTATGAAAAACCAATCCAGATCGGTGCGGAAGAGTTGATGGAAGTCGCTTATGGGTGGCGGGATCTGAGCAGGTTTCCAGGGTAGGGTGGTGTTGAAGAGGGCTGGCAGGTAGGGGCGGGGGATGAAGCGGAGCGTCACGATTTTGAAAATCCCGTGTTCTTATTATCGCTATATTTCAACTTTTTATCGTCGGAGGCGAGATGCAGGAACGTATCGTGATTACAGGCATGGGGACCGTGAGCCCACTCGGTTTGAATGTGACAGAATCGTGGTCAAACGCGGCAGCGGGGGTGTCTGGCGTGGCGCCGATCAAGCAATTTGATTCGCACGCAGCGAATTTGCAGGTACATATTGCGGCAGAAGTGAAGAACTTCAAGCCGGAGGAATTTATGGATGCGCGTGAGGCGCGTCGTCGTGACCGCTTTGAGCAGTTTGCCATTGCCGCTTCAAAGGAAGCGCTTTTCAGTTCTGGTCTTGAAGTCACTGATAAAAATGCCGGACGCATTGGCATCATTATTTCGTCTGCCATTGGCGGGTTACATTCTTTACAGGAAGCGACCCTTACAAACTACAAAGATGGTCCGCGTAAGGTCAGCCCGTTCATGATTCCGATGTTGATGGCAAATGGCGGCGCGGGTATGGCTGCCATTGAGTTTGGCATCAAAGGCCCCTGCTTCTCCGTGGCATCTGCTTGTGCCTCTGGTGCGGATGGAATTGGTACGGCATTGATGATGTTACGCACTGGCATGATCGATGCGGCACTGGCAGGAGCCTCGGAAGCGACAATTACATCTACCGGTGTGGCAGCGTTCGATCGTGTAGGTGCCATGTCTCGTCGCAATGATGATTATTCGATGACACCACAACCTTTCGACAAAAATCGAGATGGCTTGGTGATGGGTGAAGGTGCGGCGGTGTTGGTGCTTGAGCGTGAGTCAGATGCCAAGGCGCGTGGCGCGAATATTCTCGCTGAATTGGCAGGCTACGGCGCAACGGCTGATGCCTTCCATGTGACGGCTCCACATGAGCATGGTGCTGGTGGCGCAGCGGCTATTCGTATGGCGTTGGAATCTGCCAGAGCGAATGTTGATGAAGTTGGTTACATCAATGCTCACGGAACGGGTACATCCTTGAATGATCAGGCAGAGACCCGCGCAGTTAAAACGGCGTTTGGTGAGTTGGCTTATAAAGTGCCGATCTCATCCACAAAATCAATGACTGGGCATATGATGGGCGCGACTGGTGCCTTGGAAGTTGTCTTCTGTGTCAAGGCCATCAACGAAGGTATTTTGCCGCCGACTATCCATTATGAGACCCCTGACCCTGAATGTGACCTGGATTACATCCCGAACAAGGCACGTGAGGCAAATATCTCGCTGGCGATCAGCAACGCCTTCGGGTTTGGCGGTCACAACGCTGTGCTGGCGATCCGGAAATATTCTTGATTTTTTCTTGTGATTTGAGAATATCCGTGCTATAATCCGCCCTCGCGTATATTGGAAACCTATTCAAAAAGTAAGGAAGACGGAAATGGCAGACCTAATTAAAGCCGTAGAGGCAAAAGACAACGAGAAGATCCCCCAGCTTGCTGCTGGCGACACTGTTAGCGTCCACGTGAAGATCAAAGAAGGCGAACGTGAGCGTATTCAGGAATTCAAGGGATTGGTAATTCGCCTGCGAAACAGCGGCAACAATGCTTCGGTGACCGTACGCCGCATGGCGTCCAACGGCATCGGCGTGGAGCGCACCTTCCTGCTCCGCTCTCCGCGCGTGGACAAGATCGTGGTGGAACGCCACGGCAAGGTCCGCCGCGCCCAGCTCTACTACATGCGCGAACGCACCGGCAAGAGCGCCCGCATCAAGGAAAAGTTCTCCTAGTTTTTCCTTCTAAACTCCGATGAAGAAAATTCATCGGAGTTTTTTGTTTAAAGCGCTTGTGGTATCCTTGAAACCGTTAAATCTTTGGAGGCTTTCATGGCAAAACCCTTGATCGGCATCACAACCTACAACGCTAAAAATACTTTTGAGCGAGATATTGCCGCGGTACAGCATACATATATTCGTGCAGTGGCGCAGGGCGGCGGCATCCCTGTGTTGATTCCAGCCATCCTTGAAGATGAAGACCGGCTGGAGTTATATTCCGGTTTACAAGGGGTTCTATTTTCTGGCGGCGGGGATATGTCCATTAAATATTTCAATGGGGAAGATCATCCCGAGATTCACGGCGTGGATGATTATCGAGATGTAACCGAACTTTCTCTTCTCAAAAAATCTGTGGAAGATGGCAAGCCCTTCCTTGCCATTTGCCGCGGTGTTCAAGTGATGAATGTGGCATTGGGCGGTACTCTTTACACACACATCCCTGACCAGTTCAAAACGGATCTAAAACATAGCCAGGAAGAATTTACAACCATTGCCCATCCTGTGAATATTGACGAAGACTCACGCCTGGCGGAGATCTTCGGTGAGACGTTATTGCAGGTGAATAGCCTGCACCATCAGGGATTGAAAGACGTCGCCTCTTCTTTAAAGGTGGTTGGTCATGCTCCAGACGGCATGATCGAAGCCGTAGAATTGCCTGACCATCCCTACGCCATGGGGGTTCAATGGCACCCCGAGTGGTTGACCGACCAACCCGTGATGCGCCGATTATTCAAATCTTTTGTTGACGCATCAAAGAAGTAAAGTACGCGTCATAAGGAGAATTCCAATGACATTTTCAACTTATGCCGACTTGAACCAAAAGATGATCGAGCATTTTCAGAGCGGAGAATTTCAGCAGGCATTCGATCTGATCGAACATGAGGGCGGCAAGTTCACAGCTGAACGATTACAGGTAGATTATTGGCGAATGTGTTCTGCGGCTCGTGTAGATAACCGTGCACACGTTGTCAACGTCGCTGATCAATTTCACAAGGAAAGACTTTGGATGGGGGAGATAATGTGGCGGTTGACACCCTCGTTCAAGTCTTTGCAGGGAGACGCAGAGTTCGAACGGCTGGTAACCGAGTCGCAAAAGCTTCACGCACAAGATGCTCCTTCTGATAATCCAGTGGTGTTGAAACATTTCCCGAATAAGCTTTCGAAGAAAACGCCACTCTTGATCGCCTTGCATGGGAATCAAAATACGGCGGCAGGAACTCTTCCGTTTTGGAAACCAGCCGTGAATGAAGGACTTGCCTTGGCAGTGCCACAATCCACGCAGGCGATGTTCAAAGGCGCTTTCATGTGGGATGATCTGGATATTTCTTTTGGACAGGTGAAGACTTGCTTAGATGCCTTGAAGCAAGAAATCGAGTTCGATGAAAGTCGCGTCATCCTCGGCGGACATTCCATGGGTGGGTTCGTTGCCATTCAAATGGCATTGACTGGAGAGTTGCCGGTACATGGATTGATCGCAAATGGACCTGTTTTGCCGTTCGAAGATGCACCCGAGGCTTTGGATAATGCCTTATTATCCGCAAGGGAACGCGGGTTGAGGGCTTATTTCATCATGGGTGAGAAAGATGTCGATATTGAACAAGACGCGATTCGCGTTTTCGTAGAGAAAATGAGATCAGTAGGGATTCCTTGCGAGTTGGAAATCGTCCCCGGTGCGACCCACGACTACAACCCGAATTATGATGCTGCGATCTTAAATGCAGTGAAGTTCATCAATTCCTAATATGACGAATAACGAACATCCAATAGGCGTCTTTGATTCCGGCGTGGGTGGGCTTTCCGTTCTGCGCGAGATGCGAACATTGATGCCGAATGAAAATATCATTTATTTTGGCGATCAAGGTCACGTCCCGTACGGTCCGCGCCCGATGGAGCAGATACAGGATTTCTCTGAGGGCATCACACGCTTTTTGCTTGCACAGAAGTCCAAGATCATTGTAGCGGCATGTAACACGGCTTCGGCGGCGGCATTGAAATATTTGCGCCAGACTTTCCCAGACGTGCAGTTTGTGGGTATGGAGCCTGCCGTCAAACCGGCGGCGGAGAAAACACAAACAGGCAAGGTCGGTGTGTTGGCGACACCTGCGACGTTTCAAGGTGCATTGTATGCCTCCGTTGTGGAGCGTTTTGCAAATGGTGTGGAGTTGTTTCAAAACACCTGCAGTGGGCTTGTTCAGCAGATCGAGATGGGAAATTTACAAGGGGATGAAACGCGAAAAATATTGGAAGATGCGCTTCATCCCATGCTTGAAAAGAATATCGATACGGTGGTGCTGGGATGTACACATTATCCCTTCGTCATACCTTTGGTCGAAAAGATAGTTGGGGAAATGGTTCGGGTGATAGACCCAGCCCCCGCAGTGGCGAAACAGGTCAAACGTCTGCTTGAGGCGGGCGGAATGTTGAGTCAAAGTAAGCGGGATGGCAATGTCCGCTTTGTCACTTCTGGTGATGTAGATGCGGTGAGGTCCAGCTTGAAGGTTTTGTTGGGAATTGATCAGGAAGTTGAACGGGTCACATGGATGAATGACCGTGAGATTCGATGACCTCTGCACCCATCATTTGCATATCGTTGAATAGTTGAGTTGGCTCCGCAACATGTCCCATCATGTGAACGCCATATGGACGCGCTGTGCCATTGAGATATTGACGTATGTATGCAACAACAGGGATGGCGGTGAGTTCGTAGCCATCGGGATGGGCGATTCGCACGTCGACCTGAGTTGCTTGACCGTTCTTCAACCCTTTTGCTTCCACCTTGAGCGCGACGAGATAAGGTGGCTTGCTCTTTCCCATTGCCCACCACATCAATTTCCCAAGCGGACGTATGCCACGCCTGGGCGCGATCTTCAACCCGACAAATACCAGCGGCGTGATGATCAAATCAGAAAGCCAATTCGCACCGGAGATGTAAAAGCCGGTTTCTTTTAGGGTCGGGAAAATTTCAGGGATGGCGCGCAGCTCTTCAAAGAACATGGAATAACAGGTTCGTTTTCCAACGTCGCTGCCAAAATCAAAATCACGCATACCCCAAGAAGATGGTTTGGTCCATGAACCGTTTATGTAGACTTGAGCTTGATACTCCAGAAACCCTTCCATGAGCTCATCTACAGCTTCCGAATAAGGGATGTCTTTCATGTTGAGATATCCGGCTGTGACAGCGGACGTGAGCGTATCCAGTTTTGTCGCAGCGTAGCGGATGAGTACGGCAAGCACACCGGGGTGATAGCCTGCTTCTGTGATGAAACATAAATTGTTTTTTTGAATTTCGTCTTGTGCGGCGTAAAGCACCTTGAGCTTTTGTGCCGCAAATTGGACATCGAGATAATCTACATGGGCGTCAATACAGGCGCGGATGACGGTTTCGGCATGATGTGTGGTGGGGGCGGCTACAAGGCAGAGGGTGACATCTTGGAGTGCATTGGTTAGACTGTTGCGATCCGTTGCATCTGCCTGTCTTGCAGAAACACGTGGGTCATTGAGATCATCCACAAAGGCTTGAGCTTTGGAAAGATTTCTCCCAGCAATGATGATATTTGCATCGGTATGAGCAAGCAGATGTTTGGCAAGAAACTTGCCGGTGTATCCATAGCCGCCGATAATGAAGATGGTCTTCATGGGATGTCCTTATTTTCCGGTGAGCAAAAATTTGAAGAAGCCGATGATGCGGTTAGGGTACGGGAAAAATGCTGGAATATTGTTTCGATAATTGGTGTAATCGGGGAAGCGTTCAATTAATTCTTTTTCTTCCACCAAACGTAACCAACCATAGACAAGCAGCGGCAGGACGAAAACAAACGTCAGCGGGTAAATACCGCGATTAAGACATGCCAGTCCGATGCAGATGCGCAGTACGGCTCCATACACAGGGTGACGAATGATGCCATAAATGCTCGAGTTGATCATTTCTTCGTTGGGGAAATAGACGTACAGCATGGTGACATTATCCACGCCGAAGACAGACACCGCACGGACGAATAACGGTACGCCGATGAGGAGGCAGATCCACCCAAGCCATGTGAGAACCGTTACGACCAAAGGCTGGGTGAATTTGGGTCCGTTCATGTAGGTGATGTGGAGGACAGCCGCAAAGACAATAGCAAGCCCGGGAATGGCAAAACGCTCAAAGGCATTCGCAAATGCTATCTCTTTGTATTTTTCAATAAAAAGATTTTTTTGGGTGAAAAAGCGGCTGAGGATGAGATAGCCAAGAGAAATGACCACGATCTGGCTGTCGAGTGTCCAAGTAGGGATGTTGTCGGTGAGGATGAAATAGAGGGTGGTTAAGGCGAAAATGCCAAGGGACTTAAGTGCAAGCTTTGTTCTCCCACCTGTTGAGTTCAATTCAGGAACATGCCTAGCCAGATTATCAATGCCTTTGATTTGCATGGCTGCCTCCTTTTTTACGGCAGTATGTTATTCGATTTTTATGATGTACTTCGAAAAATTATCCAGAATATCCTTGTTCTTATCTTCCTGTAAATATAGACGTCGGTTTTCGAATATGATGGTATGCCCGCCATCATACGGCAGGAAATGCCGGGTTTGGAAGTGTAATTCTTCCCCTTTTTCAAATTCATTTCCGTAAAAATCGGTAAAGGAATTTATCACCTGATACCGGTTTCCTTCTTCGAGCCCATAGATGGTCCCTTCCAATTCTGGGCTGGGAATTTTTGCCGTGGCAGGTTTTGCCGGATACCGCTGCGCATTATTAAAATCCCGCCATTGGAGGATACGAATGAATCCACCCAAAAAGCTCAAAAAGAAAACTCCCATTGCAATGACAGTGGATGTCAATGAACCATTCTCTACTGTCCAATAGCTATACCCAATTGCGATCATACCAATCAGGATCAAAAGAAAAGTTTGAAATGAGTGTGGAAATGTTCGTTTCATGTTTCAGTCGGAATAAATTATCCCCAGGTCTTTGCTTTTTACGGTGATTGATTTCAACGCCTCAAAACTTAATTGACTTGGCTCAAGTCCATATTTACCGATAATACGCTCAAACAGGGCATGGTAACCAGCTCTGACGATGGCATTCCAATTCAGGTTGAGCAAGCCTGCCACGTTTTGGAGGGTATCAATATTTTCGCCTTCGATCTCCACAAAAGTGCCGTAAGGCAATTCATCCAACATGATGTGCACGCCGTGAAATTCAAAGGTCGTGCGATATTTTTCATAGAACACAACAGGCACAAACCCCAGCAGTTCCAGAAATTCCTTTGCTGCCTCAAAACTTCCAACTGTAAATTCGATCTCTTTGCGGGTGAGCACTCCACCTGCACGTTCTTGGCTTGGACCTTTGAAAGTGAATTTGGCTTCGGTATCCTGGCGCAGGCGCAATACCTTGAAGTTCTTTCGCAAATCCCCCTGTTCATTGTCAAAGCGTAAATTGACCTCATGAACACGCGGCTGAATTAAATGCGCCTCCAACTCTTGAAGGCGCATTTCGATCCGTTTCAAGTCTCGCACAAAAAACTTGACTTCGGTTTCCTGTCCGTTCATGACTAGTGCATGTTCAGCAAGATTTGTTTCTGCTCGACACTTTCACCTGCCTTAACCTTGATATGGCTGATGGTGCCGTCGCGCGGAGACTTCAATTCGTTCTGCATTTTCATCGACTCAAGAATGACGAGAACCTGTCCCTTCTTGACTTCCTGCCCTTCGCTGACAGGAATAGCGACTACCAATCCCGGCATAGGCGCTTTGAGATGGAATTCGCCTCCCTCTGCCACGCCTCCGCCTGCTGCTGCTTTCAGTCGCTTTTCCCGTTCATCCTCAACTTTGACTTGGAACTGACGTCCACGCAGGAGGACTTGCCAGCCTTCATCACCGGGATACACATACGACTCGTAGGATTTGCCGTCAAGAATTAAGGAATAAACAGGCTGCCCGCTCACCGATTCAAAATTGACCTCGAGCAGGCGTCCGCCAATGCGAACATGGCGGTCGTCCACGACCTCGATCTCGTACTCTTTGTCATCAATAGTTGTCACATATTTCATGTAGTTGCCTCAATCGTCAATCTGCGATCGGAAATTAACGGTGCATTCGTTCCCAGCGCCCGACCCACTTCCAGTTGCTGGTGTCGCGTTCGTTGCTGCGGACGATCTGTGCAGAACGTTCCGTCTCTTTGTGAGAGACAAGTGTAGCGAGGATGGCAGCAATCTCTGCCTGCGCCTCATCCAGGGTGGAGGCGGCTTCCATCGAGAAGCGTTCTTCAACGAAGCGGGTATCAAACTGTCCACCCATGAAACGGTGCGAGTCCATCAAGGTTTGGTGGAAAGGAATATTGGTGCGCACACCCACGATGCGATACTCTTCCAATGCGCGGCGCATGCGCAGAATGGCTTGCGCACGGGTTTCACCCCACACGATGAGCTTGGCGATCATCGGGTCGTAATACGGGGTGATCTCAAAGCCGGGGTACACGCCGGTGTCCACACGGATGCCGGGACCTGTGGGAAGAATGCTGTGTGTGATACGACCTGTGGAAGGAATGAAATTATTGAACGGGTCTTCGGCGTTCACACGACATTCGATCGCATGTCCCTTAAATTGCACCTGTTCCTGGGTGTAGCTCAATTGACGTCCGCGGGCGATGCGCAATTGTTCAGCGACGATGTCGATGCCGGTCACTAATTCTGTGACCGGATGTTCCACCTGTAAGCGCGTGTTCATTTCGAGGAAGTAGAAATTGCGGTCTTTATCCACCAAAAATTCGATGGTTCCCGCATTGACATAGTCCACGGCTTGCGCGGCTTTCACAGCAACATTGCCCATCTTCTCGCGTAATTCCTCATCGAGGAATGGGGAGGGTGCTTCTTCCACTAACTTTTGATGGCGGCGTTGAATTGAACATTCACGCTCGCCGAGATGAATGACATTTCCGTGTTCGTCTGCCATGATCTGAAATTCAATATGGCGCGCGCCTTCGATCAATTTCTCGAGATAGACATTGCCGTCACCGAATGCGGATTCTGCTTCACGCCTTGCCGATGCAAGCAGGGTTGGCATTTCTTCCAAGCTTCGGACTTCTCTCATGCCTTTTCCGCCGCCACCCGCTGTCGCCTTGATAAGAAGCGGAAAGCCAATGGTTGGGGCGATGCGCAACAAGTCATCGTTGGTCATGTTGCCAACGTCTTCTGTTCCAGGAACAACAGGCACACCAGCTTTGATGACCGTGGCGCGTGCTTCAGCTTTGTCACCCATCGCAGCAATGGCTGAAGGTTTCGGTCCGATAAAGGTGATGCCAAGATCTGCGCATTTGGCGGCGAAATCTTCACGCTCGGCAAGGAAGCCATAACCGGGGTGGATGGCATCAGCACCCGAACGTTTTACAACATCGAGGATTTTATCTGCACGCAAATAGGATTCGCGCGAAGGAGCGGGACCGAGTAAATAGGCTTCATCGGCATAACGCACGTGAAGGGCATTGCGGTCTGCTTCAGAGAAGACAGCGACCGTTTCAAGCCCTAACTCACGGCAGGCGCGCAAAATACGAACAGCGATCTCACCGCGATTTGCAACCAATACTTTTTTGAACATGACTCTCTCCTCGCCTTCTTACAGCGGAATATTGCCGTGTTTCTTGGCAGGGTTCGAATCGCGTTTGTTGCTCAGCATGGCAAGCGCGTTGATAAGGCGTGGACGGGTTTCCTTCGGTTCGATGACATCATCGATATAACCACGGGAAGCCGCCACATAAGGGTTCGCGAATTTCTCTTTGTATTCGGCAACCAATTCAGCCTTGCGTTTGATGGGGTCTTCAGCCTTCTCTAATTCTTTGCGGAAGATGATGTTGACCGCGCCATCGGGTCCCATCACAGCTATCTCTGCGGTGGGCCAGGCAAGGTTGAGGTCACTGCGGATGTGCTTGGAGGACATCACGCAGTACGCTCCGCCATAGGCTTTACGGGTAATGACCGTTAATTTTGGAACAGTCGCTTCGCAGTAGGCATAAAGGAGTTTCGCGCCAGAGCGAATAATGCCATGATGTTCCTGGAAGGTTCCAGGCAGGAAGCCAGGTACATCTTCGAATGTAATGATGGGAATGTTGAACGAATCGCAGAAGCGGACAAAGCGCGCACCTTTTTCACTGGCGTCAATATCAAGCACGCCTGCGAGGACGGCAGGTTGATTGGCAACAATGCCAACGGATTGCCCACCGAGGCGGGCGAAACCAACTACGATATTGCCAGCATAGTTTTCGTGAATTTCAAAAAAGTTACCATCGTCCACGATGTGGCGGATGACTTCCTTGATATCGTATGGTTTGTTCGCATCGTCAGGCACAAGCGTGTTGAGTGCTTCTTCCATGCGGAGTGGATCATCTGAGGTTGGGACAGCAGGTGAGTCTTCCATGTTGTTTTGTGGCAGGTAACCCATCAGTTTGCGGATGAGATACAGCGTGTCAGCTTCACTGTCGGCTGCTACATGGCACACACCAGATTTTTCAGAGTGAACGCTTGCACCACCCAGTTCTTCTTGAGACACTTCTTCATGGGTCACAGCTTTTACCACATCAGGTCCCGTGACGAACATGTAGGAGGTGTTGCGGGTCATGAAGATGAAGTCGGTGAGGGCGGGGGAGTAGACTGCACCGCCTGCGCAGGGTCCCATAATGGCGGAGATCTGTGGAACAACGCCGGAAGCCATGGTGTTGCGTAAGAAAATATCAGCATAACCGCCCAAGGCAACCACGCCTTCTTGAATGCGCGCGCCGCCAGAGTCGTTCAAACCAATAACTGGCGCGCCATTTTTCATCGCCATGTCCATGATCTTGCAGATTTTCTCTGCATGCACTTCGCCCAGACTGCCGCCAAAGACGGTAAAGTCTTGTGAATACACATAAACAAGGCGACCATCAATAGTGCCCCAGCCAGTAACGACCGAGTCGCTCATGAACTTTTGCTCATCCAGCCCGAAGTCAGTTGTGCGGTGAACAACGAACGGATCTACTTCGCGGAAGGAGCCGCGATCCAATAAAAGGTCGAGGCGTTCGCGGGCGGTCAAACGTCCCTTTTTGTGCTGGGCGTCAATGCGAGCCTGTCCGCCGCCAAGGCGGGATTGGGCTTTCAGGTCATTCAATTGCTGGATTTTCGGTGTTTCGTTCATATGCCTCTCTCGACAAAGATTTCGATCCAAAATAGATAACGATCAAACATGCAAGATTTACGATGACAGCGAACAGAATATTCGGGCGCGGATTTTGCCAGATCAACCGCTCGCTCCAATACCAGAGGGTATATCCTGCTGCTGCCCCAAGGAGCAGATTCTTGCTCCAAGCTTTTTTCTGCCAAATGCCAATCAGTATGCTTATTCCAATGATAAGCCAAAATGTACTTGCAAAAGCGCTCAGAGTTGGCGGCATCCGGACAGAAAATTCTGTCAGAACATCCTGCCAGGCGATGGAGGTCCATGCTCGCAGGGCATTCCAGGACGCTAGAATTAACACCAGCCAGATACTAAGGGTTACTGGAAATGGTCGCTTCATGGACTAGTATTTGGGCTCTTCAAGCAGATAGAGTAGGTCTTTCCCACCATAACTGCTATATCTTTCAAGGTAGGGAGCGAACTGACCATAGTATGGAGGCAGGGCAAGCAAACGCGGGTTGGCAAAAATGACCGTCATACCGCGTTCGCGCAGGTACATGGGTGCTTCACCATCTTTCAGGATCTGGAAATACTCATAACTATTGATGAGCCCATCCATATTGACAATGGTGCGGTCTTTGATGAAGTAACCAACGTTGCCGCCGCCTGTCATACCAATGATCTCACCAGGAAGAGTGTTTTCTTCAAGGTAACCGACGACTTCCATCAATGGGCGGTCTGGGTCGAATTGTCCTCTTGGCATGGTGTAATCGATAGCTCGCCAAAACCTATTGACATACCTTGAACCATATAAAAGAGCAGCAACAATCAAGATCAAGTTGATGTATTGAACTCGTCTCAATGGCTTCAAAATAAGGTCGAGGAAGATGCTACACGTCAAAGTGAGCAGGATCATTTGGCTGATCCAATACCACTCCTTTGCCCCACCATAGGATGTAGCGGTATATGATAGGACATGAATGGCACTTGCGGCTGATAATGGAATAAACCCAAGATTTATAAGAGCCTGTGTTGAACGACGTTTATTCAAGAACACAAACAATAGCCAAATCAAAATGAAACTAGCAAGCACTGCAAAGAAGCGTTCTCCCTCCATATCTGAGCCACGGAGAAGGACAGTACGTAACCTATCTGTGACCTGCCAAATAAACTCTGTGAAGGGTAACCCTGCCTGATAGGCATCTGTGCCCAGACCAAAAAACGAGTCCCAACTCCCGGCGGGGCGTTCGTAGGCGGTCGCGCCCATGCTGCCCCACCAACGTTTGATTTGTCCACTGACTGGGCTAGATGTGCCAAAGGTGAAATGGCTGAAGACCATATAGGCCAGTAAGAGTCCGCCTACGATGCCGTAAAATGTTGCGCCTTCACTGAGCCATCTTTTCCAATTGGACTTTAGTTTCGCGAGCGGAGTCTCGACTTGGATTCTGTTCGGGTTGGTGAACCAGTAAGCGGCTAGGCGTGAAGCGGCAATGAGAATCAGGCTGATGCCAAAATCGAGTGCGAAGGCTGAGCGGGGGAAGTTACGTCCCAAACCGAATTGAACAAAAAGAATATAGATCCCAGCAGTGAGAATGGAACTAATGCCAATGGCAAGAAATATTTGGCGCAGCGATTTCCAAATTGTTGTGGTGCGTGGATGCTGATATCCACCAAAGAAATATAATGCAATGACCTTGAGCACGATAGCAATTAGGGTCGCTTCGAGGGCAGATGATGCGTAGATCGTGTTGTATTCTTCGAAATTTGTGCGTAGGAGAACAGAACTCGTCATGGAGACGAAAAAGATGGCGATATCCAGCGGCAGGAAAATGCGGATCGCTTCTTTTCGAAAAATGACCCAAACTCCGATAATGACAGCAAAGAAGACCAGGTCGAGCCGGCTGAACATGGCAAGGGCTGCCAATAACCCGAAGCCTGCAATGTGTTTAAGTGTGACTTGATTGTTTCTCCATTGTTTTTCGAACTTGGAGAGCATGTAGATCATCAAAACGACAGAAAAGACTGCGATGGGGGTTTCAAGGCCCATCTTGTAAACAGTGGCATGAATATATTCATCAAAAGACCAGAATACTGCAGCGAGGATGGCAACTGCATGCGAAAGATGATTTTTTATAAGGCGATATAGCATTACAGATGTCGCCGCGTGAATCATGGCGATGACCATTAATAAGACCCGCAGCGGTAATATAAGATCATATTTTGCCAAAGTAAAAATGGGGATGCAGATCAACATCCATAATGGATGATAGCCGTTTGTGGTATTAATGCCATCAAACGTGCTGCCATTGCCTTCGACTATATTTTGAGCAACCTTGAAATAATAATAAGCATCATCTCGTACAAACCAATTATTGGGGAAGGCGTAAGGGTCTGCTTGGGCTGCTTTAAAATGCAGTCCCAACATGAGGATCACCAGCAAAATTTCAAAAAATGGAATTCGTGTTAAGAAATTCTTCATCAGGGGATATCGAGTGTGATCTTTCCAAAATTTTCGCCGCGCTCCAGGCGTTCTTGAGCCACGGCGGCTTCTTTCAAGGGGAATGTTTTATCAAGGATGGGTTTTAGCTTTCCAGCAAAAACCAGATCCATCACTTCACGGAATTCTGCAATGGTGCTCATGGTGGAGCCAAGGATCGAAAGGTGTTTTGCAAATATAAAACGATTATCGATCTCAAATTTCGGCGCACCGCTGTTGCCAACGGTTAACAATCGACCACCTTTTCCGAGCGCGCGCAAACTCATCGGGAAGGTTGTGCCAACATTATCTACCACTACATTCACGCCTTGTTTATGCGTCGCAATAAAAACCGCTTTAGACCAATCTGCTTCCTTCGAGCGATCGATCAAAATATCTGCGCCAATGGCTTCGGCTTGTTTGAGCTTTTCGGCATTGGAGCCGATGACAATAACTTTTGCGCCAAGATATTTTGCTATCTGGATGGATGCGGAGTTCACGCCTCCACCCGCGCCGACTATGGCTACGGTTTCTCCAGCCTTCACTCCGCCGCGAGTGACCATGGAATGCCATGCAGTCTGATACACAAGTGCTGCTGCTGCGGCTTGATGCAGATCAACCCCATTAGGAACAATATGTAACTGTCGCGCAGGCACGCAAATATATTCACAATACGTCCCACGGATGGTTTCACCAAGCAAGTGCCAGCTCTTGCAGAGATTATCCTTGCCGATTTTACAGGCATCACATTCACCACATCCAACATTGGCATTGATGACAACTCTGTCACCAACTTTGATATCGGATACTCCAACACCCAGCGCAGTAACCTCGCCAGCACCATCCGCTCCGGGGATGTGGGGCAATTCCAACTTCAAACCAGCCCACCCATTACGGACAAATACATCCACCCGGTTCAGAGCCGCAGCCTTTAAGCGAACCAGGGCTTCACCAGGTTTAGGCTGTGGAGTTGGAAAATCGGCATATTGGAGGACATCCGATCCGCCGTGTTCTTGAAAGAGAATGGCTTTCATCTACTCATTATTTCCTGTCAGTATTATTCGATCGTGAACTCAATGATACCTGACTTTGCTGGAGTAAATCCAAAAGCATCAACAAGGAGCAATTGGTTATTGGTGACTTCTACATAACAGCGATAGGAGCCTGGCTCAAATCGGGCTGAGATAATTCCACTGTTGCGTTGATCTTGAAAGTTGAATGTACGAGATGGCAGAGTTTGGAAATGATTATCGGTTGGGGAAAATCCTGGGTCATGAGTATAAACGATTGCATCGACAAAAAGGGCAATGAATTGAGTTGGATCATCGTTGTAAGGACGTTTCAGGGTTGCGATGTAACTTCCTGCAGGTGCAGTGAATGGACCAACCTTTTCCCAAACCCATTGGTTGGTATTTTCCTTCGTAATATCGCTGAATGCTCGGGTCTGTCCGTTTAGTGTCAGTTCTGCAGGTGAGGTATCTACCACACGTTTGAAATAGCGTATCCAAAAATAGACCGGACGGACTTCATCTTTGACAACATCAAAGTATATTGGTGAGCTACCATAATTATCCATGAGAAACCCATTACCGCTCCAGTCTGAGGCGAAGGATGTTTCGACTTGCCATCCTGTCGGTGGAGTGAGGGACTCGGTTTCGATCCAATTTCGGTCAACTTGTAGTCGGTCGCATTTGAGGTCAACCTGATTTACTTGTCCCTGCGAGATCGACCAGAAGAAGGTATCAGTAGAGGTTTGTTGGAATGAAACGACCGAGCTGATGCAGGCTGGGTTTAGTAAAGATTGATTATCAATATCTACCCGGTCAAAGTATTTATTTACGGTCCATTTTGCTTGGGGAAAGCATTTATCCAAAGCGTTTTTGAGGGCATTTCGCTTTTCGAGCTCGCTTTGAGAAAATTTATCGAGGATGATCGAACGATTTGGTCGTGGACTAATATTTTGTAAGGTTGGCAAAACATCTTCAAGGGCGACATTTTTATAAGCTAATGGCAGTTCTTCTGGAGGTAATTTGTCCATCATAAAGAGTTCGATCATTTGGTATTCGTTGTTAAGCGGCTCGTTTGCGCGCGGAATGGATGCCAGGACGATCAAATTATCAGGACTGGCGGCTTCCCATGCAAGTTCTGCTACTTCGCGACGCATTTGACGATCACTGAAGTCAAACACTTCGTTAAAGTAGATAAACAAATTGAATATCGGTAACCAAATGAGGACCGCTACTGAAATTGCAGTAACCAAGGGGCGGAAGTCATTCCCGAGGGCTCTCAGGCTTTCACGGGTAAATACATAAAGTCCTAGAGCGATGAGGATATATACAGCGGGAAGGGCGGGGTAGTACACACGTCCAAGAGGGGTGTGAGTCGCTATTGGGACGGGGAAGATAAAGAGCAGCAACCAGGTCAGGGTCCAGAATGGGAGGCGGCGACGAGCAGCAGCGACGGCCGCCACGAATCCAAATGTCAACCAAGGAAGGAGAAAAGCATTAACTAAAGGTCCGTTGCGGTTGTAGAGAAAATCCTCGAAGGGATGAATATACCAACTGACGATGATATCTGTGAAATGGTTCCATAAGGTTGCTGCACCATTGTCCCAGCCTTTTTCTTCGATGTTGTAATAACTGAGCCGCCCGGTAAGATAGGGCACCAACAAGGGCAGGGTTAGCAGCACGGGTGTCAGCAGAGCCATTAGATTCCGCATGGTATCTGCAAAAGTATCGCTTTGCCGCCGGGCTTCAACGAACACCAAAATGACCATTACGCCAACCATCGGCAGCACAGTGTCATAGGTCAACAAGCCGAGAGCCAGTGCAATACCTGAAAGTGAATAAATTGCCCAATGCTTATTTTTCAAAGCCCAGGCAAAAATTGCCAGAGTCAAAATGGGCCACAATTTCACATGACTTTCTACGTTGGCGAGCCGGCTTGCACTGATGTCAAAAATAGATGCGCTCAACAACCATGATGCAAGCAATGCCAAAGGCATGGCTGTGATCTGCCGCAGAAAAAGATAGAAAATAGAAGTGGCAATAACGCTGAAAATAGCTACTTCAAACCGAGCGGCAAACAAAGAAGGACCCAGAATCTTGTGAAAGATGGTCTGCATGAAAAAACTGACAGGCAGAGCGTCGCGATGATATAAGCCGTTCGTATCCAATTCGCCTCGCAAGCCAAGCCAAACAACTTCTGCTGTCCATTTAGCTTCATCACCTTCGATGCCATAGGGAATGGACTTTAGTGCATACATGCGTCCGAATACCGCAAGTGAAATAATCGCAATGACCAGGGCTACTTCCCAATGAAAAGGAACAGGTCGAGCTTCTTCTAAATCCTTTTGGAGGATTTTTAGATTAAGGATGCTCCAGATAAGCAATCCGGCACTTGCAAGCAAATAAACCGCAAGCCCCAATGAGATCTGCGGACCACTAGAGACCATCCATTGGGCACTGCCAGCCAATGACATAAAACCCCATAAAAGACCAGCTTGAACTTTGCGGGGCGATTTGCGTATTGCAGCAAATACTGTCATGGCAAGGGCGAACGTACCTGTCAGAATATTGCTGGCAATGGCCGTTTGGTTGTAAAAAAGGAAAAGGTGATTTCTTTGCCAATGGACAAAAAAGAAGGGACGCCCTGGCAAATTGGGATCGTTGGGAAACTTGCCTGTCAATTGAGCTGGTGCTGAAAAGCTAGCGAAGATTGTCAGTGCTAGAAGGACTGAAACGAATAGAACTTCCCAGCGATGTTTGGAAAGGAAGGTACTTAATTTTGACTTAAGATCGTTGGCTTGTTTCTCGGTTTCTTCGTGAGTGTTCAACACCTCGAGAGGTGTCTCGATCTCGGTCCATTGATGGCGGCGTGATAAATAAAGCAGGGATAGCGCGAAGAGAACCGCAACTATCCCCGGAATCAGAGACCATATCAACGCACGATCCATGGAAGATTATTTGGAGCCTAGTTCAAGTCTCGAAATGACCAATCTTTGGATCTCGCTCGTGCCTTCGTAAATTTCTGTGATCTTCGCATCGCGGAAGTAACGTTCCACAGGCAGTTCCTTGCTATAGCCCATGCCGCCATGGATCTGCAGAGCTTGATGGGTGACAAACATGGCAGTTTCAGAAGCGAAGAGTTTTGCCATTGAGGCTTCGAGAGAATACCGTCCATCACCAGCTTTTGATTTTTCTTTTGCGATGGCGGCGTTATAGATCAACAAACGAGATGCTTCGATGCGGGTCTTCATATCCGCAAGCTTGAAGCCAGTCCCTTGGAATTGCCCTATGGGTTGACCAAACGCTTCACGCTGACCTGCATACTGGCGGGCTGCTTCGTAGGCTGCTTCAGCAATTCCGAGCGCTTGTGTAGCGATCCCAATGCGACCTGCGTCCAACACGGTCATTGCGATCTTAAACCCTTCACCTTCAGCCCCGAGCCTGTTCTCAACTGGTATGCGGCAATCTTCGAAGATCAACTCACTCGTCGCCGAAGCGCGGATGCCAAGTTTGGGTTCTTTCTTGCCGCGGGTTAGACCTGGCGTCTTGCCGTCCACGAGGAACGCCGTCACGCCTTTTTGCTTTTTCTCCGGGTCGGTCATCATGAATACCACGAAGTAATCTGCCACAGGACCACTGGTAACCCAGGATTTCCGTCCATTCAAAATGTAGGAATCACCATCGCGGGTGGCACGGCTGCGCATCGTCCCTGCATCTGAGCCGCTCTGGGGTTCGGTCAAAGAATATGCGCCAATGGCTTTTCCAGAAGCGATGGGGGATATGTACTTCTTCTTTTGTTCTTCTGTTCCAAATTTCAAAATGCCATGACAGTACAAAGAGTTATTGACTGACATAATGACTCCGTGAGAAGCATCCACTTTGCAGATCTCCTCAAGGGCGAGTACGTAAGCCAAAGTGTCCATTCCTGCACCGCCATATTGTTCAGGCATTTCAATACCCATGAACCCCAGTTCGCCCATCTTCTTGATGGTGGCATGAGGAAACTCACCGCTTTCGTCGAACTCAGCCGCAACCGGGGCGATCTCTTTTTGAGCGAAGTCGCGGGCAGCATCGCGGAGCATTTTATGTTCGTCAGAGAGCGGAAAAATGGGTAGATCTGTCATGTAGTTTCTCCATTTGTGATTTCTTGGATTATACCCTTTGTATTATTCGGAAATACGAGATTGACGGCTCATCTCGCTCTTAACTATAATATGGGTTATACGACACCAACACTCAGAGGGGTGTCGTTTTATGTCTTCGTCCAACTAACAGGAGGTATTCCCTACAAATATTTCACCCGTTTCTGAATCAGTACTGCGACCTAAATTTCAATTACTCAAAGGAGAGAGAGCATGAAATCGAAGTGGTTCGTGTTATTTAGCGTACTGGTCCTTGCCAGCGTTGTGGCGTCTGCTTGTGCAGGTGCTACTGGCGGTCAGGAAGCAAGTGGTGGACCTTTAAAATCCATTGGTGAAGGTGAAGGCGCGCTATCCATTGTATCTTGGGCGGGTTACATTGAGCGCGGTGAAACTGACCCGAATTTCGACTGGGTTACCCAATTTGAAGCCGAAACCGGCTGTATGGTGACCAACAAAACGGCTGCTACATCAGACGAAATGGTTGCGTTGATGAACGAAGGTGGTTTCGACCTTGTTACCGCTTCCGGCGATGCTTCCAACCGTCTGATCTCTGGTGGACGTGTCCAAGAGATCAATATTGATCTCATCCCCAGCTATGGAAAAATCGACGAACGTTTGCAGAATGCCCCCTGGCATACAGTGGACGGCAAACATTATGGCGTTCCCTATTCTTCTGGTGAAAACATCCTGATGTACAACACCGAAGTCTTTGGTGACGAACCCCCCACAAGCTGGAACGTTGTTTTCGAAGAAATGACCCTGCCCGATGGCGAATCCAACAAGGGACGCATTCAGGCGTATGATGGTCCGATCTATGTTGCGGATGCTGCTCTCTATTTGAAGAGCACCCGCCCTGAACTCGGCATCACCGATCCATACTCTCTCAAGCGAGAACAGTTCGATGCCGTGATCGAACTCCTGCGCCAACAACGCACCCTCATCAACCGCTACTGGCACGATGCATTCATCCAGATGGATGATTTCACCAACGAAGGTGTTGCAGCTTCCGGTTCCTGGCCTTTCCAGGCGAACCTGTTGAAAGCTGGCGGCGCCCCGATCGAAAAGACGGTGCCTGTGGAAGGTGCAACCGGTTGGGCTGACACCACCATGCTCCATGTCGATTCTGAACACCCCAACTGTGCATACATGTGGATGGAATGGTCTTTGAACCCCAAAGTGCAGGGCGACCTCGCTGCCTGGTTCCAGAATGTTCCTGTCCGCCTCGATGCCTGTGAAGGCAACGAATTGCTCGGTCCTGATGGCTGTGTCAACAACGGCTTGAACGACTTCGACAAGATCCAGTGGTGGCGCACCCCCACCTCCACTTGTAGCGATGGTTCCACAGATTGTGTTCCCTACCACGAGTGGGTGACCCAGTATGTTGCCGTTATCGGCGGTCGCTAATCTCTAACGTGTTTCTGCATCAGGCGGGACTAGTCTCGCCTGATGCCTTTATTATTTTGGAATAAATGGGTTTCAACATTATGACCAATCAATCTATGCCAGCAATCAAGTTCGATAAGGTAAGCCGACACTTTGGAGAGGTTCGAGCCGTAGATGAAGCCGATCTCGAAATTCGAGATGGTGAATTCTTTTCCATGCTTGGACCATCCGGTTCCGGCAAAACCACCTGTCTGCGCATGATCGCAGGATTTGACAGACCTACCTCCGGGCAGATATACCTCTACGGACAGGATGTTTCGAACTTGCCGCCTTATGAGCGCGATGTGAACACAGTCTTTCAGGATTATGCTCTCTTCCCGCACATGACCGTGGCAGACAATATTGCCTATGGATTGATGGTCAAGAAAGTCGCCAAGCCCGAACGCATGAAACGCGTGGATGAAATGCTGGACCTTGTCCAACTCTCAGGCTTTGGCGGACGCAAACCCTCCCAGCTTTCCGGTGGACAAAGACAACGCGTCGCACTTGCCCGCGCTTTGGTCAACCACCCCAAAGTTTTGTTGCTCGATGAACCGCTCGGCGCATTAGACTTGAAACTCCGTCAGCAAATGCAGATCGAATTGAAGGCGATCCAAAAGCGGGTAGGTATCACCTTTATCTTTGTCACTCACGATCAAGAAGAAGCTCTGACAATGAGTGACCGTATCGCATTATTCAATAAAGGTAAGATAGAACAGATAGGTTCTCCCGCTGAAATTTACGAACACCCCGCCAGCGAATTTGTCGCTGGTTTTGTTGGTACATCCAACCTCGTGAGCGGTGAAGTTGCCAAACGCATCACCAATTTGGATGGTACCTTCTCCATTCGCCCTGAAAAAATCCACCTCGGCAATATCAACGAAAAAGCTCCCGCAGATAACTACACTACCGATGGTATTGTCCGCGATGTGATCTACCTCGGTCTTTATACTCGTTACCTTGTTGAACTTGATGGTGGCGGTGACCTGGTAGTTGTCGAACAAAACTTGAAGACAACCTCAATGGATGTTCTAAAGATCAAAGGTCAGCGCACTCGTTTGTTTTGGAACAAAGACCACATTAGCAGGATCGGAGCATAGCATGTTGCAGCGCTTCTCCACTTATTTTTACCTGCGCCCAAAGCTCGTCCTTTGGCTCATGCTTGGACCACCCATGTTGTACATGCTGGTTGTCTATCTTGGGTCGCTGTTCAATCTGTTGGTCTTTAGCTTTTACTATCTCGAGCAATTTACAGGTCAGATCGTGCAGGAGTTTACCCTTCAAACCTATGCCCGCGTCTTAGAACCTGCTAACCTGGAAATTCTTTCTCGCACCACGGTGATGGCAATTGCAGTAACAGTTGCAGATGCCATTATTGCTTTTCCTCTTGCCTATTACACCGCTCGTTTTGCATCGCCAAAACTTAAGACCTGGCTGATCATAGGTGTTACCATCCCATTGTGGTCAAGTTATCTTGTCCGCGTGTATGCCTGGAAGTTGATCCTTGCCAAAGAAGGTATCCTCTCCTGGTTTATCAACTTGCTGGGTCTGAATGGATTGCTGGACTGGCTTCTCAGCATTCCAAGCATAGGCGGCTCATCCCTGGCGCTTTCTCCGATCGGAATGTTCATTGTCTTTGCCTATATCTGGCTGCCTTATATGATCCTTCCCATTCAAACCGCGCTTGAACGTGTGCCGCATTCTTTAGTCGAAGCTTCCAGTGATTTGGGTGCTAAACCCCTTCAAACCTTCCGTACCGTGCTTTTGCCGTTGGCGTTTCCGGGCGTGGTCGCAGGCTCGATCTTTACCTTTTCACTGACACTTGGCGATTTCATCATCCCATTGAGCCTTGGTAACTCCAAATTTTTTGTGGGGCAGGCAGTCTATTCCTATCAAGGAACTGCTGGCGATATTCCGCTAGCTGCCGCCATGACCATGGGACCCGTTGTGATCATGATCATTTACCTGCTCATCGCTCGCAGATTGGGAGCTTTCGATGCGCTCTAATTCATACTCAGGTCAATCTGCTTCCTTGGGATTAAAGGTCGCTGCATATGCTGCCTTGATCTTTTTGCACTTCCCGATCTTTATCATTTTTCTATATACTCTCACGCCAGATGAAACTACCTATACATTTCCATTGCCTGGCATCACATTCAAATGGTTTGGAGCAGCGCTTGAACGCCCCGACCTTTGGCGTGCACTAACTCTGTCATTGCAAGTGGCTGCTGTGGCTACTGTCTCTGCGCTTATTCTTGGTACGCTCGCAGCCGCCGCTGTGTATCGCAGTAATTTCTTCGGTAGAGAAGCGATCTCCTTCCTGCTTGTCCTCCCGATCGCGTTGCCTGGTATCGTTACCGGTATTGCATTACGAACCGCCATTGGCAGTTTTGACATCCCATTTTCTTTCTGGACGATCGTCATTGGTCATGCCACGTTCTGTGTGGTTGTTGTCTATAACAACGTCCTCGCGCGTTTTCGACGCATGCAAGGTTCTCTCATCGAAGCCTCCATGGATTTGGGCGCGAACTCCTTCCAAACATTCTGGCATGTTGTATTCCCGAACATTGCAACAGCTTTACTTGCAGGCGGTATGCTTGCTTTTGCGCTTTCTTTTGATGAAGTCATCGTCACAACATTTACTGCGGGTCAACAGACCACGCTTCCCATTTGGATCTTCAGCCAACTTTCCCGCCCGCGTGACCGTCCTGTAACCAATGTGGCTGCGATGATCGTCATGCTCATCACTTTCCTGCCCATCTTTTTTGCTCAACGACTATCAGCGTCTACTTCTGATACAGAAGGAAAGACGGAATAACAAAATGAGACAGCCCCAGCGGCTGTCTCATTTTTCGCCTCTTTCTGGACCTTGACCTGTTTCACCCTATTTGATATTCTCTTCCTTCGATATGACTGCCTCTTACTTAAACCCAAAATGTGAAGCCCGTCCCAAACGCGCCACTGGTTGCGCTGTTTTCGCTAATGCTCCCATCACTAAAGGAGAGCTCATCTCCCTGTGGGGGGGACACATCATCCAAAAAAGTCAGCTTGACCATAACATGCCACGCTTTACAGAACGCGTGATTCAGATCGATGAAGACCTTTACCTGCTTACCTCGGCGGAGAAGGAACCGAACGATTGTTTCAATCATTCCTGCGAGCCAAATTTAGGTTTCACAGGTCAGATCGGTTTGGTCGCCATGCGCGATATTCAAACCGGCGAAGAATTGACTTTTGACTACGCCATGTCTGATGGGGGACCTTATGATGAATTCAACTGCGACTGTGGCAATCCAACCTGCCGTCATAAAGTGACCGGGAACGATTGGGCGTTGCCAGAACTTTGGCAAAAGTACGATGGCTACTTCTCTTCTTACCTGGCTCGCCGCATTGAAAAATTGAGGAAATGAAGTTTTCCTTCCCCTTAAAAATCTATTTTGTTGCGCTCGTTTTGCGGCTCATTCCCATCCTCCTGACCATGAATCTTGGCATCGGGCTGGATGACATGTTCCAATACGACATGCTTGCTCGCAGCCTTGCCTCAGGCCATAGATTTCGCTGGTACGCACAGGAAGACCTCAAGCTTCTCGAACCCTACGTGGACTTTGACCTTTCCACTGCTTCTGGTTACGACCCGCAATATGGGCTATATACCTCATTTCGTGCACCGCTATACCCATCTTTTCTCGCCCTCGTCTATTCCATCAGTGGACTTGGCTTTACGCGTTTCTTTGCTGCGCGAATCGCCCAAGGTATTCTATTAGGCGCACCTCTAGCTCCACTGGCTTATCTTGTCTCCAAACAATTCTTTTTTCTTTATTCCCTCAACGAATCATTGGTTAAAAAGATATCTCGCCTCTCAGCATGGATCGTTGCCTGTTATCCCATGCTAATTGTCTATCCACTTGTTTTGGGGACGGAGAATCTTTTCTTTATCCTTCTTCTTTCCTCCTTTTACTATCTTCTCATAACCCTTAAATCTCCCACTGGATCGAACTTTTTACTTTCCGGCATTCTTCTCGCTCTAACGGTACTCACACGTTCAGTGGCATTTCCTTTTGCGGTATTTGCCATTCTCTATTTGTTTTATTTCCACCGCACAAAGGCGTTGACCGGACTCATTGCCTTTGTGTTGGTCCTCGCCCCTTGGGTTGTTCGTAATTCTCTACTACATAACAAATTGACCGGTATCGAAACCTCATTGGGCTATAACCTCTACCTCGGCTACCACCCGGAAGGGAACGGTTCCTTCATCTTTGGTCCGTCTCTGGATTTGCTCACTATCATGGACGACGCCGAACGTGATGCCGTCGGTACACGAAAAGCGATTGAATTTATCCGTGCTGAACCTAAGCGGTTTGTTCCGCTTGTTGTGAACCGTCTTGGTTTCTTCTTCGGTTTGGAGAAAAGAGGATTGATTTATTTCTA
>VFQT010000628.1_pt1 | contig 50049 bp, 45 predicted proteins | sample 3512381 | NCBI WGS metagenome assembly VFQT01 (sample SAMN10412376, study PRJNA504923) | tailings metagenome | isolation source: Relicate 2 Philex TSF3 active mining site | place: Philippines: Tuba, Benguet | collected 2017-08-29 | reverse complement strand
CCACGTGAAAGCCTCGGCCGGACGAAGATCGAATGATGGTTGTAAGCCGGTGAAGGATCGCACGTTCGTCACTCAGAGAGTGACGACTACTTTCCTGTGGCGGATGTCCGACAGAGAATGTGCGACGGAAAATAATCGCAGACAGTGGCCACGACGGGCATTCCATTTTTCGCCTACTTCCGTTTCTTTCGGCTCCAAACCAAATCACTTGGCGAGCGGAGTGTGTCAACGCTCCGGTACTGACAGTTGGGTAGCACAGTTGAAGCCTGTGTCGCGAGTACTCACGCATGAATCAGCGGAATTCCGTACTGTTCAAACATCCGGTCATGACTCACCAGGGTGGCGGATTCGCAGAACGCCTGTGCAATCAGCATTCGATCGAACGGATCGCGGTGATGAAGCGGCAAGATCTCTGTTTTCAAAGAATGTGAAATCGATACTGCCAGTTCGGCAAATCCACATTGTGCGATCACGTCTTCAATGTCATGAGGCGCTGATAGTTTTCCCAGACCCCGCTTGATAGCAATCTCCCAGCAGGAGACTGCACTCACGAGAACTTCGTTCTCTGAATCCGAAATTCGATCGCGAGCCGCCTCAGAGACACGCGATGGGTCGTCCAGCCACCAGAGCAGGACATGCGTATCCAAAAGCAATTTCATTCAATGCCAACCCCAAAAGCATCAGCCAACTCAGGTGGCAGTTTGTCAAAGTCATCAGAGATCACAACTCGCCCTTTCCACATCCCACCAGACCGTTTCAGCTTCTTCGTTTGAATCTCCACGACTTCAATCCTGACAGTAGTTCCTTCTGGAAGACTGACCGGTTCATCAGGAACAATCACACCGTTATGAAAATGTCCGCGAATCACCATTCTCTTCTCCTCGATCGGATCATCATCAGAATCATACCCAAATCGAATTCGATGTCGAAGCCCGGTTTCTTGCCGGCCAGCAACATAACATTCTGGACTTGGAACCGCGAATCGACGCGAATCCAAGCGAATCAAGCACAGGTCATTCCATCATCTTTTTGCCCAACCATCTTTTTGCCCGTACCAGAGTTCTGATTATCGTGGCGGATGTCCGACGGAAAATGTGCGACAGAAAATAATCGCAGGCAGTGGCTACCACGGAGATTCCGCTTTTCGACTTCTTCCGTTTCTTTCGGCTCCAAAGTGGCCATCACGCTCCGAGTGATGCTCTGCGATTCCACGTGAAAGCCTCGGCCGGACGAAGATCGAATGATGGTTGTAAGCCGGTGAAGAATCGCACGTTCGTCACTCAGGTCGGAGCTATGGTGCCATCCACCATGATCTGTGGTCGCAAGTCCCTCAGCAACTGTGATTTACGTGAAGACCTCTCAGTCTACGCCCGAGAGCTTCGTGAAGAATCTTGTGACGCTCGTTCGGTTTGATACCCGGTACGACTTCCCGTTTCGCGGGATCCCAATTCGGAATCGGAAGGCTCATCCGAACGTTCTGAGGCAGGTTCACACCGGCCACCTACCGGCTGTTGCGGACTCTTAATCACCTACGCCACCGAGCTCGCTCCAGTCGACCAGTTGAATATCAGGCTGAATGATTTCCACGAAGTTTGTGCGAGAACTCGTTTTCACTCCTCGGCCGCCGCGAGAATTCACCTGGTACTTTGTCTGCCCGAAGCTTAGCACACTGTCGTTGTCGTTTCGTACCCGCAGAGCATCGCTGGGGCGTGAGAGCTGAACGACGCCCAGAACTTCATCGCCCGATTCCAGCTTCAAGCCTCGAACACCTTTGCCGGCACCGCCGAGCACCGGTACTTCGTCAATGCGAAAGTGCAGAACACGAGCCTTCTTCGAGGCGATGAACATGGTTTCGGCATCGCGAACCAGTTCGACGTAGACGACCTGATCTGTCTTTCCAAGTCGGCAGAACTTTCGGCCGGCCTTCGTGGACGGAGTTCGAAATGCTTCGTAAGGAAGACGCATGACCTGACCTTCGCGAGTCGCAATCAGAATCGTCAGACCAACACCGTCTCCCACGCTGTCGAGATCCGGAACGAAGCGGCTGTCCGTGGTCATCGCATTGATCACGCTGACGCCGTCTTTCATCTTCGCACGTTTCGCGAGAGGTTCGCCGTAGCCGGATGAAACAGGAAGCTGATCGATCGGCAATGTGTAAGCGATGCCGTCCGTGCAGAAGAAGACGACGTGATCCAGCGTGCTGCCCGGAACGACTGTCAACACCGAGTCACCTTCGCGCACGCGAGTTTTCGACACGCTGCTCAACGAGCCAACTCGCTTGATCCAGCCTTCACGCGTGACCACAACGTTGGTGTTTTCTTTGACGATGTAAGCCTGTGGATCGTATTCCACGACTTCTTCGGCAGAGCCGAGTTCGCTGCGTCGACCGTCTGCGTAATCGGTCGCCACCTGTTCCAGTTCGGTCGTGATCAGCTTCCACATCTTCGTTTTGGACTTGAGGATCGCCTCGATGCCCGCGGCTTCGGCTTTCTTTTCCGCAAGCTCTTCTCGAATCTTGTTGATCTCAAGGCGAGAAATGCGGTACAGCGCGAGTTCGAGAATTGCGTCCGTTTGAATCTCGTCGAGCGGAAACTCGGCCATCAGCTTCTCGGCAGCATCCTTCTTTCCGTTGCTCGCACGAATGATCTTCAGAGCGCGTTCCAGGCCGTCGAAGATGATCGCAAAACCTTCGAGGATATGGATGCGTTTTCGCAGCTGCTCCAGCTGATACTCCAGCCGCCTTCGTACTGTGATGTGACGGAAGTCGAGGAAATGCTGAAGCATGTCTTTGAGATTCAGCACACGGGGGACAGTCTGGCCATGGTCGCTGGGAATCAGACAGGTTGCGTTGTAGCCGAAGTTCTGTTCCAGTGACGTGTGCTTATAGAGGTACGCCATCACAGCTTCCGCATCAGCCCCGGGTTTCAGGTCGATGGCGATGCGAAGGCCGTTTTCTTCATTCGTTTCGTCGTTGACGCCTTCCAGCTGGGGCAGTTTTCGAGCGGCGATCAGTTCACCAATCTCCGCCATCAGCGGCCCCGTCGTCGCGCCGTACGGAATGGTGTAGACGATGATCCGGCTTGTGTCCTGTTTCTTTCCCTGCTGGTCGAACTTCCATTCGCCGCGAATCTTGATGGAGCCTTTTCCGGTCTCGTACATCTCACGCAGTTCAGCGCGATCAGTGACGATGCGGCCGCCGAGAGGAAAGTCCGGCCCCTTTACAAAGCGCATCAGTTGAGCCACGCTGGCGTCCGGATTTTCGATCAGATGCACAGCGGCTTTGATGACTTCGCCCAGGTTATGGGGAGGAATGTTGGTCGCCATGCCGACGGCAATCCCGGACGAACCGTTCACGAGCAGAGCAGGGTAGCGAGCCGGAAGAATGACGGGCTCCTGATCGGCCGCGTCATAGGTTGGCCGCATGTCGACCGTGTCAAATCGCAGCTCGTTCATCAGGTTTTCGGCCAGCCGCGAGAGCTTGGCTTCGGTGTATCGAGCAGCAGCGGCACGAAGCCCCATGATCGACCCGAAGTTTCCCTGGCCCACGACCAGCGGATATCGCAGCGTAAAGTCCTGAGCCATGCGGACCAGCGCTTCGTAGACGGCGACCTCGCCATGGGGATGGAACGAACCGGTTGTGTCCCCGCAGATCTTGGCGCACTTTCGAGTCTTCGCGTCGGTTGTCAGGCGAAGGCGATCGTACATCACATACAGGATGCGGCGCTGGACCGGCTTCAGACCATCTCGCACATCCGGCAATGCGCGGGATGTGATCACCGACAGAGCGTAGTTCAAATAGCGTCGACGAGTCTCATCGCTGATCGGCACAAACTGCACGTTTGCATCGGGAGCCCGATCGTCTTCGAAGAGGGAGTTGTCGTTACGTCCTGAAGATTTCCTGCGTGCCACGATGGCGTCCTTTGCCAGCCAGATTCGTCATAGACGTGGAAATTTGCTGATTTCCACGGTTCGCCCTTCTTCGGGTGCGGGCCAGCGGGAACTATAGTGAACGGGTCCGCAAATCCACAGAGATCCATGATGGAGAAATCTGGCAACGCGGGCAAAAGCGGAAGACTTTTCGGATTGAGAAAACTCGAACGCAGGCGACTGTTCTGCAGCATGTTTCGGGCATGCCGCAGATGCGGAATGTCTCATCTGATCCGCCATTGCGAGCCGAACTACTGAATGTCAGACCATTTTGTCGGTCGCGCGAAGGATTGCGGATCGTCAGAATGGGTGACACCTTCGCAGCAGGATTGGAGCTGTGAAGGACGCTCTGTCACAGGGCGGTCAAGGGAATAGAGAACACGCGGACCAATGGAATCTGGCCGCTTTTGCAGGGACTAACAGTCCGGCGAATCCACGGAGGGGGCTCGAATGCTACGCAAGAGTTTAGTCGCGCTGATGCTGGGCGTGCTTTGCACTGGCAGTGCGATCGCCGACGACACACCGGCGAAGAAGCCGGCGTCGACCGGACTGTTTGGATGGCTGCATCGCTCAGGTGGCCAGAAGACAACAAAGTCAGAAGCCAGAGGCGCATCTGCAACAGGCAAACTGCGAGCGAATGCCAAGGCGGCCGGCCAGCAGGCAGGTGGCATTGAGCGGGCTGTTGTCAGCGACGCGGAACGACAGGCGATCTCAATTCGCCGAACGTCCGGTGCGCCACAGGACGCGGCACCAGAGACACCGGTGCAGGCACCTTCTGCACCCGCACTTCAGCCGGTTCCGGTGGAACAGGCTCCTGTGCTTCCAAACATTTCCTCTGCAAGCGGACCGCAGTACTTCAGTGCGACTCCTGCAGGTCAGTCAAATCCGGTTCCGGTCTTCCCAGGCAACAACTGGCAGGCCTACCAGGCACCGATGCCCACCAGCATGACATCTGCTGGCTACTATACTCCGGCACCAAATCCAGCCGGTCCGGTCGGACCTGTCTATAACGGACAGGCTCCGATGTCGATTCAGAGCGGCGGGCTGTACCCACAGACCGGAGCCGCCCTGTATCCCGCACCGATTCCTGGGATCGCTCAGCAGATCGGTGGAACAGCGGTCGTCAATCCAGCATTCCATCATCACGAGATGCTGTATCCACACCAGTACAAGGCGCTCTATCCGCCATACTACTACAAAGTCAACGGTGGCTGGATGGTGACACCGTTTGGCGTGTGGTCTCATGAAGACTGGCGTCTTCAGGGCACTCAGGTTGATGTGAAGTACAAATCACAGATCAGCCCATTCACGCTGTTCACTCCGCCATACTACCGCTAGTCCTCCGGAAAGCCCTGAAGGCTCCCGGCTCCGGAACTGGCCCGCAGAACGACAGAGCAATGTCCTCTGTCAGCAGGACGCGCTGCCGAACAGCGCTGGTCACCGGTCTGCCTCCGCGCAGAACTCCTTGAAACACTTTTTCAATCAGGTGGAACTATGATTCCCTTCAAGAACACTCTTCGCAGCCTGGCTGCCTTGTGTGTGGCTCTCTCAGCGGGCCTGGCTGTCGCGGACGAAGGCGTAGTACGGATGTCCGATCGAGCACCAGCAACGTCCAACACTTCAGCGAATGCCAATGAAGGCGTTGTGCGAATGGGCAGCGGTCGCGGCATTCAGAAGGCCAGCTTCGAATGCGGCGAACAAGCGTGCGTTCCTCAGTGTGCACCACAGTGCGGCACAGTTTGCCCGCCGATGGTCTGCCCGCCAAACTGCATGCCATGTGATCCATGCCAGCAGGGTGCCTGCAACAACGGCTGCTGGAACGGCACCTGTTACACTCCGATGGACTGCAACTCCTGCTTCTCATCCTGCGATGCGAACGGTATGCCGATGGCATGGTGTCAGAGTTGCCACAGTAGTCCATGCCAGTGCAACAACTGCGATGTGACGATGTTCGCGCACTCCTGCGATTCCGGAACTGGCTCAGCATGCCGCGACTTCTGGCGTGGCCACTCAATGAGCTTCCGCAATAAGAATGCCCGCCTCGCAGACTGCCTGTTCGGCTGGATGATTCCATCCGGTTGCTGCGGTCAGGGATGTCCTCCGGTTGGCAAGTACCAGATCGTGTACGCTGATCAGCCAGGCTACATCAATCCTCAGGATACTCAGCAGTACGCAGCCCAGGGCTACGGCATGCCGATGACGGTGCCTGTCGCTCCAAATGTGAACTACACCTACAACTACAGCTCAGGCATTCCATCTAGCCGAGTGACTCACATCGGGAACTACAACCCACAGACGTCACCACAGCCGCTGTATCACCGAACCTGGTAATCACTGTTGGATCTGAACCTGGTGAGTCATCCCGGTCGGTCAGGATCGTGACGAAACTCCCGTTCAGAGTCATCACACTCTGCCTTCAAGCAAGAACTCTCTGGTCTCTGGAGAAGGAACTCATGAAAACTTCATCGTTTGCCTGCATCGCAGCGCTGGTGCTGACAGCAGGATCAGCCTTTGCACAGGCCAACTGTAACTGCCAGGGGCACGGACAGTTTGTTGGTTATCAGTCATGTGACCCATGCCACCAGGGCAACTGCCGCGGGAATTTCTGGACGCGTCCTTTGTTCCCGAACAGCTGCTGTGCCACAAAAGCCTACCCCGACGCAGGCTGGGCTCCTCCAGCTCGCCTCCCGGTGAATTATGACTGGGCCTGGTATGCGAACTATCATCCGCAGGCCTACTACGGGAATCCTGGCGGTGGCTTCGTTGGCAACTACCCGGCTGTCTATCAGCCGACCGACACGACTCAGCTTGGTTACTACTACCACAAGGTTCCAACGTGGCAGACGCGACCTGGCATGATTCCTCCGACACCAAATCCAGCCGACTTCCATGCTCGTGTCTGTCCGGGAGCCGTGGGATACAATTCCTGTCAGACATGCCAGGGCCAGGGTCAGGTTGTAATGGCACAGCAGGCCTTCAATGTTCCAGACGGTCAGCACATGGTTCGCCCGGCTGCAAAGCAGGGAATGCTGGGTGGCTTCCGCCTGACTTCTCTGACGAATCTGTTCGACTAGTCCAATACGGAAAGTCACAGGATTCAAAGAGTCTTGTGGCCGGATGATTCACGCAGGAGCAAGCGTCGCTGTTCAACCGCACGGCGAAACAGCGACAACGGAAACTCAACCTGATACCGCAGCAGTGTACTAAGGGATGTTCGCCAGCACGCGGCGAAGCATCTCGGCCCAGAGTAAAACCAGTTCCTCCTCCTTTCCCGAGAGCTCGGCAGAACCCCATGTCTGCCGGGCTCTTTGGATTTCCAGCCCGCCCCTCTCAGCCTTCTGAGCCTTCGGCGCTCGCCGAAATTGCTACGCTCTGAGCCCATCCGTGCACTTCAGGTCGACCAAATCAGGAATCCCACATCCTGAATCCAGAAAATGAGGAACGTAGGGCCCAAGGCAGGGTGATCGAGCCTGGAGTGGCAAGGCGATCGGGTCACTTCTTGACAAGTCGAAGTCGATCTGTCGTAATCGGGTCTCATGGTTACTGGTGCCGCACCTGTTGGCTGGCACTCTCACCTCCAAATCCCGCCGATGACTATGACTCGACAGAACCACATCCTGCCGCTTGCGCTGCTCCTTGTTTTCGCTGGAACGCTGCATGCCAGCGATCGAAAGATCGACTTCAATCGTGAGATTCGGCCGATCCTCTCGGATCTTTGCTTCAAATGCCACGGCCCGGATACGGCAGAGCGAAAGGCAGGATTGAGACTGGATACGGCCGAAGGCGCTCGCGCGGCTTTGGAATCCGGTCATGCCGCAATCGTCGATGGCGACCCGGCTCGCAGCACGCTGATTGAACGAGTCACGACGACCGACGCTGATCTTGTGATGCCTCCGCCGGCAACCGGAAAGTCAGTCACTCCGGCTCAGGTGGATCTTCTGAAAGCCTGGATCCAGCAGGGTGCGGAATACCGCGGGCACTGGTCATTCATTCGCCCGGCGCGTTCCGCGTTACCCGAAGTGTCACAGCCGGATCGATGTTTGAATCCGATTGACCGTTTCGTCATGGCTCGCCTGGATCAGGCGGGATTGAAGATGTCGCCGGAAGCGGATCGAGTCACTCTGATTCGCCGAGCGACGCTTGATCTTCGAGGCCTGCCGCCGACCCCGGCGGAAATCGATGCGTTCGTGAATGCCCCCAGCCCTAACGCTTATGAGGCTATGATCGATCGCCTGCTGAATGACCGCCATTACGGCGAGCATATGGCTCGGTACTGGCTGGATCTGGTGCGTTACGGCGACACTCACGGACTGCATCTGGACAACGAACGGTCGCTCTGGAAGTACCGCGAATGGGTCATCAATGCGTTCAATGACAACAAGCGGTTTGACACGTTTACTGTTGAGCAGCTTGCGGGCGACCTGCTCCCCGATGCTACTCTTGAGCAGAAAATTGCAACGGGATTCAATCGCTGCAACGTGACGACAAGCGAAGGTGGCTCCATCGATGAGGAAGTGCTTGTTCGCTATGCCGTCGACCGTACCGAAACCATGTCGACGATCTTCATGGGAATGACGCTGGGTTGTGCGGTCTGTCATGACCACAAGTTCGACCCTGTGTCTCAGAAGGAGTTCTATCAGCTGTATGCGTTCTACAATGCATCGGCGGATGCGGCGATGGACGGCAATGCTCTGGCGCCGCCACCGATCATCAAGGTCCCTTCCAAAGAACAAACATCAACACTGGCCGACATGGATCAGCGTCTGGCGAAGCTGCGGGAAGAGATCGCAACAGCTCTGACCAAAGTGGAATACACGGATCCAGGTGCCGGCAAGCCAGTGACGGCTCCGGAGCCAATGGAATTCATCTGGATCGAAGATGAAGCACCGGCAGGCGCCAATCTGCAGGGAGACACTCCCTGGGAATTTGTCTCGGCACCGGAGCATCAGGTTCATTCCGGAACGAAGTCAACGCGACGAAAAGCCGATGCTCTCAGCCAGCATTTCTTCACAGAGGCGAAAGACCGACTGAAGATTGGCGAAGGTGACAAGCTGTTTGCCTACTGTTGGATTGATCCGGCAAATCCACCTCAAACTGTCATGCTGCAGTTCAATGATGGTGCCTGGGAACATCGTGCCTTCTGGGGCGAAGATAAGATTCCGTTTGGCGCAGGTGACGGCGTCAATCATCGACGCATGGGTGATCTTCCGGCTGCAGGCCAGTGGGTCCGCCTCGAAGTCGACGCGGCGCATGTGGGTCTGAAGCCTGGCAGCGAACTGAATGGCTGGGCGTTCACTCAGTTTGGCGGAACCTGTTACTGGGACCACGCCGGCATTGTGACGAAGACGCCACAAGGATCTCGTACATTTGAATCACTGGCCGAATGGGAAGCCTACGACAAATCACTAAGCACTTCTTCCGTACCGCAGCCTGTTCGTGACGCCATCAAGATCGAAACGGACAAACGCACTCCGGAACAGACGAAACAGATTCGAGACTACTTCTTCCAGAACGTCTACGCCGCGACAAAAGCGACACTCGAACCACTTCAGAAGCAGATTGACGATCTCCAAAAGCAGCGTAATGACCTGGAAGGTTCAATCCCTGTCACGATGATCATGCAGGACCTGCCAACACCTCGAGACACTTTTGTTCTTCGACGTGGTGAATACACGCTGAAGGGCGAGAAGGTCGAAGCGGGCGTTCCGGCTGTCTTCCCGCCGCTTCCTTCCGATGCACCAAAGAACCGTCTTGGACTGGCTCGATGGCTGACCGCCCCGGATCATCCTCTGACGGCGCGAGTCACCGTCAATCGATTCTGGCAGCAGTTGTTTGGAAGTGGCATCGTCAAAACGGCCGAGGACTTTGGATCACAGGGACAATGGCCGACTCATCCGGAGCTTCTGGACTGGCTGGCGGTTGAGTTCCAGGAGACTGGCTGGGATGTGAAGAAGCTGCAAAAGCTGATCATGATGTCGGCGACTTATCGTCAGTCTTCGCACGTCACACCGGAGGTCCTTCAGGCAGATCCGAACAACGAGCTGCTGGCACGAGGTCCTCGTTTCCGTCTGGATGCAGAAGTCGTGCGCGACAGCGCACTGGCCGTCAGTGGATTGCTGCGAGATCAGTTTGGCGGCAAGAGTGTGAAGCCGTATCAGCCGGATGGAATCTGGGAAGCGGTCGCCTTCGTGGGCAGCACGACTCAGTATTACAAGCGTGACGAGGGTGATGCGTTGTATCGACGCAGCCTGTACACGTTCTGGAAGCGGACAGCTCCGCCACCGTCGCTGATGGCCTTCGACGCGCCATCGCGGGAAACCTGCGTGGCGCGACGAGCCCGCACGAATACTCCGCTGCAGGCACTGGTGCTGATGAATGATGAACAGTACGTGGAAGCCAGCAGAAACCTGGCCGCCCGAATGGTGCGGGAAGGTGGGGCATTCCCACAGGAGCAGCTGGCCTTTGGCTTCCGTCTGTGTACCGGTCGGGTCCCAACGCAGCACGAACTGACGGTGCTGGACCGAGTCTTTGGGCAGCACCGCGAACACTATGCCGCCCACAAAGAGGAAGCTGGAAAGCTGCTGGGCATCGGTGCATCCAAACCGCCTGAAGGCGTTGACACCGTGGAACTTGCGTCGATGACAATGATGGCCAACCTGCTGCTGAATCTCGACGAAACCATCACCAAGGAATGATGCCTAGGGGACATTTTTGCCCCGAAGTCCCCGTTTTTTTGTCACGGGTTTCCAAATTCTGAAGATTTTCTGACATGAATTTTCGGAGAACGCTGACTCACGGCAACTTCATTGGTGTAAACGGTTTGCATGTCAGACTGAGACCATCCAAAACCGTGGTGGGACACAGGACTGATGGGCCAGGGGCGATTGCCTCTGAAGGAAGACACTGTGAGCACAATGAGTCCTCAGGCAATCTTTCTGGAGCATGAAGGCTGGCTGCGCACTGTCGTGCGCAGTCGTCTGAATGAGCCCGATGCGGTTGAGGATGTAATGCAGAACATTGCGCTGGCAATTGTTCGGCATCGAAATGTGCTTCACGAAGTGAACCGAATCGGTGCGTGGCTGTATCAGGTTGCGGTCCGGCAGGTGCTGATGTATCGGCGTGCTTCCGGACGGCGGCGACGCATGCAGGAACGTTTGGTCACCGCTGTTCCCGTTTCGCAGGAAACCACGGGCCCTCTTGATGTGCTGCTGGATGCGGAGGCTCAGCAGTCCGTTCATCAGGCTCTTGGTGAACTCAATGAGATTGATCGACAGATTCTGATGTTGAAATACTCGGAAGGATGGAGCTACCGGGAAATCGCAAGTCACCTGGGAGTTCAGGAAGACACGATTGAGTATCGACTCCTGAGAGCAAGGAAGAACCTGCGGCGACATTTGCGGCAGTTTTCGGAAGAGGGTAAGACGCAATGCTGATCAGCGAACGAGACGAACTCTTGATCCAGCGCTGTGTGGATGATGAACTTTCATCATCGGAAACTCAGGCTCTTCTGAAGCGTCTGGATCAGTTGGATGAAGGCTGGAAGACTCTGGCCTGTGGCCTGCTGGAAGATCGCGGCCTGCGAAAGATGCTGAATCCTGCGAATGGTTCAGCAAGCGGGGCACCGAGCTCCATGTCAGCGCGTTCCTCCGGATTGCAGACGGTTCAAACTCCTGTGCCATGTCCTCCCGCAACTCCGCTTCCCAGAGTTTCGGGCGAACGGGCTCGCGAGGTAGTACGTCACTGGTGGTCGCATCCCGTCACATCGCTGACTTTGTGTGCAGCGATTGCCTTTGTTGGCGGAATGCTGATTCCCGATTTCACTCCGGATCAGCGACCAACGGCCAGTAATCAATCGCCCGGCGGATCGTTCGGCCCCGGATTTGCGCAGGCTCAAACGGCATCAAACGGACCTCAGTCTTATCAGTTTCAAATGCCCGGAGCGAATCCGGTCGAGATCCCTGTTTATAGTGGTTTGAATGATCTGCTTGAGTCCGATCGTCGACACCCGCTGTTCTCCGAGCCTGAAGAGTCAAAGGAACCAATCCGCTGGATTGTGGTTCCCGCAGGGGAGAACAAGTCAATGCTTGTCCCAGTCTCTGAAGACCCTGACATGGTCATTCAGTAACCGATTGTTGGTGGATGTCGTTCTCCCCGGAACGCATTTCCACATCATTCCTGATGGCAGCGGAACATGATTCCGCATGACCCAGGCCTCAGCGTTTGTCTCTCCCCAGTTCACCAGCGGTGTCTGTATGCCGCTGCGCCAATAGAAATACGACTTTCCGTCAGTTTGAGAATTGATCACACTTCCACGGGGCGTGCAAGCCCCATTTTCACAGGAGAACGAAATGAAACGATGGACGATTGCATTGTCGGCAGGCCTTGTTGCCGCGTCAGTTCAGGCCTCCGCTGGTGCTCAGGAGAGCCAGTCAATTCAGGTTGTGACACCGGCCAGGGCTGAGAACGTCATCCGAGTCGAAGGATCAAAGCTCCTGTTCATCAACGATGACGAGGCAAAGGTCGTTGAGGGCATGCCTATCACCATTGAAGACGGCACGGATAAGCCACACGGCAAGAAACGTGTCGAACTCAAGCTCGAAACATCATCAACGTCAACCGAAGATGGTGATCCGCCAAAGGTCGTGACCAAAGGCAAGATCGTCGTCGTTGGGCCTGATGGCAAGAAGAAAGAGTACGACGTCGATGACAAGGAGGGCCAGGCCATCCTGATGGAGTTGCACGAGGCTGATGCGGCTGAAGGCACGGAAGACCATGACGTCATTGTCAAGAGTGTCATCACCGGCAGTGACACAGAAGTGAATGTCGCCGAGGAAGAGCGCCTCGTGATTGGCGTGCAGTGCGAAGAAGCGTCAGATCTGCTGCGCGGCCACTTGAAACTCGGCGTGGCGGGTGTGGTCGTTCTTGACGTCCGTGAAGAAACGCCAGCCGCCGAGGCAGGCCTTCAGAAGAACGACATCGTTATCAGTATCGACGAGAAACCTGTCGGAACCAAAGAAGAGCTGATTGACGCGGTATCCGCATCTGAAGGCAAAGAACTTCATCTGGAGATCTTGCGTGCCGGCGACAAGCAGAAGATCGCCGTGACACCAAAGAAGATGAAGGTACCGGTGGTCTTCGCGACTGTAACGGACGAGGACACGGAAGGCATTCAGGACATCGAAGGGATGGAAAAGCTTCCTGAACACATCCGAAAGATGATCAAGGAACGGGCTCCGGGCGTCCGAATCCAGAGGATTCACCCGGGAGTCATCATCGATGGGAAGGCTCCCACGGAGCCTGCTGAAATGCACAAGATGATCGAGAACCTCCGCAAGGCAGCCGAAGCAAAGGCCCGGGATGCACATGCGGCGGCTGTGGACGCACAGAAAGCTCACGCAAAGTTCAGCGAAGAGCGAGAAGTTCATGAATCGATGAAGCAGCTTCACGAAGAAATGAAAGCCATGCAGGAAGAACTGCAGGCTCTGCGTAAACAGCTGAAGGAAACCGAAAAGGAATAGGTTCCCGGGAGTTTAGACTGATCACCGAAAGGCCCGACGGCAGCGTCGGGCCTTTTTTGTTTTCAGGAGCAGGCTGCTCCGCCGGGGGATGGGCAACGAACACCGTGACACACATGCCCTGAATCACTACGATCCCACTCTGGTTGTTCTTTCGGGTCAAAGGGCATTGTCCCTGTTGAGGAGCTGGACATTGAAGGCGATGTTGTTGTCGGAGTACAAGAGACTCCAGGTGGTAGATTTCGACAAACCGGCGATTGGTCCCAACGACCTGCTCGTCCAGGTTCGTGCCTGTGGAATCTGTGGCAGTGACATTCACGGGTACGATGGCAGCACAGGGCGTCGTATTCCGCCTCTGGTGATGGGGCATGAAGCCGCTGGCGTCGTCGCCGAAGTCGGAAGCAGCGTGAAGGGCTTTGCAGTCGGCGATCACGTGACGTTCGACTCGACCGTCTCGTGCGGACATTGTTACTTCTGTCGACGCGGCTCCATCAATCTTTGCGACAACCGCATGGTGCTGGGGGTTTCGTGCGGAGAATACCGACGTCACGGTGCGTTCGCAGAATACATCTCAGTGCCTCAGAACATCAGTTACAAGATCTCGAAGTCGCTGCCGTTCGAACATGCGGCCATGATTGAAGCCGTGTCTGTCGCAGTGCACGCAGCCAATCGAACGCCTGTGACTCTTGGAGATTCAGCCGTGGTGGTCGGAAGCGGCATGATCGGGCTGCTGACGATTCAGGCGATTCGACTTGCCGGATGTTCAACGGTCATCGCAGTTGATATCGACAACGGTCGTCTGGAGAAAGCAAAGCAGCTCGGCGCGGACGTCGGACTGAATGCCAAAGAAGTCGATGTTCCAGCAGAGGTCAAAAAGCTGACGTCAGGCCGTGGAGCTGACTGTGCTCTGGAAGTTGTGGGCGCCACGGAAACGATCAAGACGGCGATTGATTCGGTTCGCAAGGGCGGCTCCGTCACTCTGGTTGGTAACCTGTCTCCGAACGTGCAGATGCCGCTGCAGGCGATTGTCACTCGTGAGCTGAATATCCTGGGAACCTGTGCTTCGAACGGCGAGTATCCTCAGTGCATTGAACTCCTGGAAAAGGGAGCGATCAAGGTTCAGCCACTGATCACAGCCAAAGCTTCGCTCGACGAAGGCCCGGACTGGTTCAAGCGTCTGTACGCCGGTGAACCCGGTGCGATGAAGGTGATTCTCGATCCAACAATGTGATCGATCCAACAAAGTGATCGGCACGGGCTCAGAACGTTGGACTTTGATGCTGACAGGCTGTGTGCCTGTCGGCATTTTGTGATGACATAGAAACGGTGTAGACATGCATTTCAGTCGACGATCAGCAATTCAGGCAATCGGAGCAGGTGCGATGGTGCTCGCAGGCCAGACAACCATCGCTGCGGCCACAGTGGCCACAGTTCCGGGGGCAACCGGTCGTGACGGTTCGCCGTTTCGTTACTGCCTGAACATGAGCACCATTCGCGGCCAAAAGCCCACCGTGGATCAGGAAGTGGAGATTGCCGCAAAGGCTGGCTTCAATGGCATCGAGCCATGGATACCCAACTTGCGAAAGTTCGTGGAAGACGGCGGCAAGCTGTCAGACCTCGGCAAGAAGATCTCTGACCTCGGACTGACGGTCGACAGTGCCATCGGGTTTGCTCAGTGGATCGTGGACGACGAAAAGGCACGAGCGAATGGTCTCGAGGAGGCAAAGCGGGACATGGACATGCTTCGCCAGATCGGCGGAACGCGCATCGCCGCACCACCGGTCGGAGCCCATGGCGGTGATGCTCCAAAGATTGACCTCGACGCCGCCGCAGAACGATACGCTGCACTGCAGAAAGTTGGCGATGAGTGCGGTGTCGCTCCTCAGCTTGAGGTCTGGGGGTTTTCGAAGAACCTGTCTCGGCTGGGCGAAGTGGCCTACGTGGCAGCCAGCACCGGACATCCACAGACCCTTCTGCTTCTGGACGCATACCATCTGTACAAGGGCGGATCAGACTTCGCCGGGCTGGATTTGTTCAGTGATGAATCACTTCAGGTCTTCCACATTAATGACTACCCGGCCGCGCCGGCTCGCGAGCAGATGAATGACTCGCATCGCGTGTATCCCGGCGACGGGATCGCCCCGATGACTCAAATCCTGAAAGCACTCGGCGGCCGAGGTCGCTCCATCACGTTGTCGCTGGAGTTGTTTAATCCGGAATACTGGAAGCTGGATGCTCTGGAAGTGGCAAAGACAGGGCTTGCCAAAATGAAGGCTGTCGTTGCGGCGGCAGAGAAGGCATAATTGAGCGAGCGTTTTCCCGCCAACGCCAAACGAAATCGAGCCCCGCCCATGCCCGCCTCATCTCGCCCGCGTCGAAACTTTCTTACAAGCACTGCGATGGGATTCTCCAGCCTTGCTGCTGCAGCGATGCTGGCTCAGGACGGTGTCCTGCGAGCCGATCAGCCTCGGAACTGGGAACCGCCCGACGGCACTTCGCACTTCACACCGAAAGCGAAGAGCGTTGTGTGGCTGTTCATGAACGGCGGCGTTTCGCAGGCCGAATCATTCGACCCAAAGCCGATGCTGTCAAAGTATGCGGGCAAGACGATCGCGGAAACTCCGTTCGCTGAAGTGCAGAATCCGGAGAAGCTGAAGCTGGCTCGAGTCACCGTGATCAACGACGCGAACGGCCAGCAGCGCAATCGACTTTATCCGCTGCAGGTTGGCTTCCGTCGATACGGACAGTCAGGCATTGAACTGAGCGACTGGGTACCTCACGTTGGCGGCTGCATCGATGACATCGCGGTCATTCGATCCATGTGGACCACGGATGACAACCACGGTGCTCAGACGCAGTTCCATTCCGGCCGTCATATGCTGGACGGTGAGTTTCCGACTCTGGGAGCCTGGGTGCACTACGGACTCGGGTCACTCAACGACAACCTGCCTCAGTTCATCTCGATGGGGAATCGAGAATACTGGAACGCGAAAGATGGCCACTACCTTGGGCCAGAGCATGATGCCGTCCCGATCCGAGTCGACCCCGCGAATCCACTCGATTATGGCGTTCGGCCAGCCGGCGTTTCCGAAGCGGAGCAGCAAATTGGCTTCAATCTCGTCGGGCGACTCAACCGTCTCCGTTCGCAGCAATATCCGAACGACCCGGCACTCGCAGCGCGACTGAAGGCGTACGAGCTGGCGTTTCGGATGCAGATGTCGGTGCCGGACGCTCTGAAGTTCGATCAGGAAACTGAGTCGATTCATCAGATGTACGGCATCGATCAGCCGGAGACTCGTGACTTTGGAATGCAGATGCTGGCTGTGCGACGATTTATCGAACGCGGCGTCCGCTTCATTCAGGTTCAGCACGGAGCCGGAGGAGCGGGAGCCTGGGATGCTCACGGTGGTCTGAAGGCGAACCACGAAAAGAACTTTCGATCCGTCGACAAGCCCATTGCCGGGCTGTTGAAGGACTTGAAGCAGCGAGGACTGCTGGATTCCACGATTGTGCTGTTCGCCAGTGAGTTTGGACGCACGCCAGGTTCACAGGGCTCTGACGGCCGCGACCATCATATCTATGGGTTTTCGGTATGGATGGCTGGCGGAGGAATTCGAGGCGGTCAGGTCCACGGAGCCACGGACGAGATCGGTTTCCATGCCATTGAGAATCGGCATTACGTGACCGACATTCACGCAACGATCATGCATCAACTGGGTCTGGACTCCCGACGTCTCGAAATCCCGGACCGTAAACGGCTCGACATCGACCACGGGGCTCCGATCACGGAGATTCTGTGATTCCGAACCTGGGCGAGGTCAACTGCGAAGCAGGACTGAAGAGAATCTCAACACGGTAGGGTCCAGTGTCAGTTGTATCGATTCTGACAATTGAGCCGACTGAGACATTTCGTTGTCACGACGCAACGTCGATGAGTACAGGCAGCACAGTCCAGATCGATGGTTTGTGAGCTAGCGTTCCCCTGGAACCTACGCTGGAAACCCAATCTTCATCGGTCCGGACAGTTCACGTGACAAACGTCGCCGACAATCAGACTCCTCGCTGGCTGCACTTTGGGATCCTGACACTGCTTGGCCTGGTGGCAGCAAATCTGCTGGCCTGGCGCACGATTGAGCCGGATCTCTGGGGCCATATTCAGTACGGCGAAGACTGGCTGTATTACGGTTCCATGCCCCGAACGGCGACTCATACGTATTCAACGCCCGATTACCCGTGGATCAACCACGAGAACATTTTCGAGCTGGCTGTGGCGCTGGGTCAGCGGTGGATTGGCGGTACGGGTTTGATGATCTTCAAGTGCGTCTCCGGCCTGTGGCTGCTTGCACTCATGATCCGCCACGCAAGACGCCGCGATGTTCCGTTGATGGGCGCTGTTGCGGCGATGGTTCCGGTATCAGCGGGTCTTGCTGAATTCTGGCTCATGCGGCCTCAGCTCTTCAGCTTCCTGTGTTTCGGACTGCTGATGCTGATTTTCGAATCCGCATTTCAGAAATGGAATGTACCGACCAAAGCCGCCGGAAAGCCGCGCGGTCGAATTCTCATCCTCACGGTTCCACTGATGATCTTCTGGACAAATTCGCACGGAGGATTTCTGGCCGGGCTGTGTGTCGTTCTGGCTCTGCTTGGCCTGCGAGGAATCGAAGCGGTCTGGCACCATCGTCGCGCGGCCACTGGCACCGTCATTCTGTTTGCCATCATCGGTGCTGCGAGCATCGCTGCTGTCTTTGCGAATCCCTATGGCTGGGAACTGCCCTGGTGGATGCTGGTATCGCTCAGCCAGCCTCGGCCGGAAGTTTCCGAATGGGCAAACGTCCTGGATGGCGGAGTCACCGCGTTCCCGTTCATTGCTCTGTCTGTGCTGACGATCCTGTCCATCGTGCTGACAAAGAAACGTCGCGACTGGGTTGAGCTGACGGTGCTGTTCCTGATCGCCGTTCAGACACTGGGGCACGTGCGCCACCTTGCCTTCTTCGCGCTCGCGTTTGGATTCTGGATGCCGGAACATCTGATGTCACTCTGGCATCGCCTGGTCGACTGGCGACCTACACTCGGACAACACGAACCGCTTTCAGCAAAAGCAGAACGATGGATTGGGCTTGAGTTGATTGCAGTTGCAGCGGTCCTTGGCGGATTGCTTGGCTACAACCTCTGGAATTTTGGCGTCGACCGAACCAAGTATCCGGTTGATGCAGTTGAGTTCATGGCTCGCGAGAACATCCAGGGGCGCGCCGTCGTGACATTTGACTGGGCTCAATATGCGTTCGCCGCTTTGCACCCGGGAACCACTGTGGGATTCGACGGTCGATATGACACCTGTTACCCGCAGGTTGTCGTCGACATGAACTTCGACCTGCTGTTCGGAAAAGACATGAGTCGCCGACATCGCGGCAAAGACTCCGGGCCGGTCGATTCCGATCGCGTCCTCGAGTTCGGAAAACCGAATCTGGTTCTTCTGGATCGCACAGTCGATCAGCCAGCGATCGAGCACATGGCAACTCGAACCGACTGGACACTGCTCTATCAGGACGCCTTGTCCGCGTTGTATGGACGCCGTTCGGAATTCGATGATCCGAGCAGTCCGACGTACTTTCCACCAACTCGCCGAAGCATCACTGAGCGTGCTCCGGAAGGCATCGCCGTGTGGCCCGGCTTCCCTGGCCGAACCGGCCGCGACGCATTTTCGCCCGCCGTTGCAGAAGAGATCGATCGACAGTTCAAGGCCGCCAATGTGCCTCGTGTCTCCGACGCAGCCCCCAACCCACTCCAGTAGTGGAAGTCGCCAGAGTTCCTTTTGAACACCCCACCGCACTGTAGTGGAACTCGCCAGAGTTCCTATCACACACCCAACGCACCGTGTTGAACAGGAACTCTGGCGAGTTCCACTACCCCATCCAAATCCCAAACTCCTACGGCCAGCTCACGCCGCAGTCTCGACACCCTTTGACTGCCCGGAGCCAAAACCATGCATGGGTCGTTGACTGGTCAAATGGTGGACAGAGCTGAATCTGCCGCCGCGCGTAATAGCCTTCGGAAACACCTTCGGCCGCATCCAGTCGCTCCAGCGACTCCGCTGAGACTTCATAGACTTCCCCATGGATTTCCAAACCATCAGGAACGTCGATCAGTCCGGGGTATTCGCCAAGATCGTAGATGCGATACAAGGGCAGCGTCCGGGCCAGTCCGAGGAACTGCTGATCTTCAAGCAGGTGGTGAAGAGCGTATCCTTTCTTCAGCGACCCGTAGACAAAAACCTGCACCGTCAGGTCCTCGGCGATTGGTTATGACTTTCGACAGTTTGCCGCGCGTCGAAGAAACTTGAGCGTTGTCCAGAGAATGATTCTTTCCCCGAGACGCGGAAAAATATCTCGGAACAGAAAGACCGGACGCAGTGCGGGGAAATTCAGAATCATTTCGGGTGGAGCAGTCCTGATGGCTTTCTCCACCGCAGCTGCCACTCGCTCGGCTGTTGTTCCGCCAAGAAGTATGGATGCTTTCTTGCCGGTGGCTTTGACCAGGTCATCATAGATGCCACCGTTTGTCGCAAAGCCTGGACAAATGGCGGTCGAATAAATCCCCTGCGGAATCAGTTCGCCTCGCAAAGATTGAGTTAGTGCGATAAGTCCCGCTTTGGTTGCGCCATAAACGGCCCCGTAAGCCGGCCCATGTTTACCGGCAATCGACGCCATGTTGATGATTCGCCCAAATCCCTGCTTCTGCATGTGGGGCACAACATTGCGAGTCAGCAGGATCGCCGAAGTCAGGTTGGTGGCAATCGTCTGCTGAATCATCTCATCTGTGAGATCCGTGAACGGTGCAAAGCACTCGATGCCCGCGTTATTGATCAGCACATCGATGCGCCCGAATTTCTCAATGGCCGAGTCGACAAGTCGCTTCAGCGATTCCGGACATGCCACATCCGTCGGGACTACAAGAGACTCACAACCAGCGGCTTTCAATTCTGCTGCCACAACCTGCAGTTTGTCTTCCGATCGCGCGGCAAGGATGAAACGATGTCGGCCCGAAGCCAGCCTCTGGCAGGTGATTTTGCCGATCCCAGCAGAAGCTCCGGTGACAAGGATCGTCAGCGGATTCGGAGCGGCACCGGTCATTTGAAAGTAGCTCCCTGGTTTCTGTGGCCTGAGTCTGCGAAGAGTTCCCTGGTGTCACGAACAGGCTCGGAATATCGGTCACCCCGAAGCTCTGCAAAAATCAGAATTTTGGGCAGCTTTGCAGATTCGCAACCCGGAGTCGATGTCAGAATACACGTGTCCCGGTTCCACGAACTGTTTTCACCTCTGGCACAGCGTTCGACATTGAATTTTGCCGTCTGCCATGCGTGAGTGTGTTTGCGGGACACTTTCACCAACGGGCTCAGGCCACATGGCCGGCAGGAATGGATTTCATGGCAAACCCCGACTTGAACCTCATCGTACTGACAGGGAGCGACCGTCCGGACATTCAGATGGTCTGGCAGGAACTTCGTCAGTACCTGAGCAGCCTTTCGGGGATCCGCATCGCCGGTGTATTCTCCGCGAATGACTGCCTCCCGGAAGGTCTCGACGCAGACATGGTCGTCGTCCTCGGAGGAGACGGGAGCATTCTGCGAGGCTGCCGTCAGCTCGGCCAGCGCCAGCTTCCGATCCTCGGCGTCAACATGGGACGACTTGGCTTCCTGACCGACCTAAGTCCCTCCGAATTTCGAGCTGGTTTGCCGCTTCTGCAGTCAGGGCAGTTTTCGATCGTTGAGCATCTGATGTTTGAATGTTCGCATCATCGCGAAGATGGCAGCGTCATTCGAGATCTGGGTCTCAACGAAGTGACGATCAATTCGGCCGGCTCGCTGAAGATGCTGGATATCAGTCTTCGAATCGATGACGAGTTTGTGACCACGTTCAGCTGCGATGGATTGATCGTTAGTACGCCGGTTGGCTCAACTGCTCACAACCTTTCGGCGGGTGGTCCAATTCTCAGACAGGATCTGCGAGCTTTCGTGATTACTCCGATTTGCCCGCATACACTGACCGTGCGCCCGATTGTGGATTCTGCCGATCGATCGTTTCGACTGTCGGTGAAAGACGCGCCGACTGGCGTTCGTATCGTGATCGATGGACAGATTAGTCGCTCGGTCGAATCACGCGACTTTATTGTTGTAAGGAAAGCTCCGCAGACTCTGAAGCTGGTTCGATTACCCGGCCACAGTTACTACGGAACTCTGCACCGCAAGCTCGGCTGGCAGGGGCAGCTCGAATATCGGGAACGCAAGGGATTCTGACCGTCGATGCGGATCAGCGTGAATCAAGGCGCTGGCTCGCTGACCAGTGTGGCACGCTTAATGTAGTCGAGCCGCGGAAACTCACGTTTCAGATATTCGTTTCCAGTTTCCTTGATGAGCCCCTGATTGGGCTGTTCACCGTACTCCGCGTTAATGCTGTCGATAACATGCAGCCCCTCGATGATCTTGCCAATCGGGGCAAACCCCATACTGTCGAGGTTTGCATTGGCATTCAGATTGATGAACAGCTGAGTCGTTCGCGAATCTGGTCCGGATGTGGCAAACGTGACGTAACCACGGCGGTTGGTCTGCGCGACTGGGTCATCAAGAATTGTTCGGTCCCATCGGCTGTTGACCTTTGGATCGCCGTTCATCCCAAACTGCACCACAAATCCTGGGACGACTCGAAAAAAACGACAGTCATTATAGAAGCCAGCTTCGATCAGCTCTTTGAAACGATAGGCCCCACGCGGTGCCCACGACCGGTCGATTTCCACGACGAAATCCCCCGCAGTGGTCTCGAACTTCACAGTGTACTTGCCTTCCTTCGGGATGTCGTCCAGCCCGTCCGGGGATGGCAGATTTGCATCCGGCTTGTCCAGCGTGGCAAATTTTTCCTGCGTTGGCTGTTCCAGCGACTTTGCCACCTCCTCCACCGAATCCAATCCACGAGGAACGCCCGGTGTTGGTTCATCGTCAGCGCAACCGCCGAACACCAGAAGAGCAGACAGGCAGAACAAAGATCGGAGCACCGTGCTTGGAGACATTCGAGACATGAGAGATGGTCTGGAGGTAGAAATGGAATGAAAGATCCCCGGCAACGCAGTTCGCACTTTTACTACGCGACAGGATTCGTTTTCAAGAGCGCTCGGCGAGACAATTCCAGGGAGTTTTGCAGAATTTGACGGCAGCCAGTGCGAATTGTCCGGCAGACACACCCCGCCAGGATGTATGGCTCCGATTCCAGGCGAATTGGAGCATTTTTGATGCGTCCAATTCAGTGAATCCTCCTTTACCCCGTATCATTCCGACAAGGTGAAAACCTGGTGGAATCGCCGGACAATTACTGCTGAACGATCGCTCATGAAGAATCACATTGCCTTCTTCCGACAATTTCGGTCTCGATTTGAAACAACCGGTGCGGTTGCCCCCAGTAGCCGGTTTCTCGCGAGGTCCATGACCAGTTACCTTCGAGACCGAAACTCGGAGCAACCGGTGCGAGTCCTTGAAATTGGGCCAGGCACAGGGCCAGTCACGGATAGTATCGTTCGCCTCCTTCGGCCTGGCGACGCCTTCGATCTTGTCGAACTGAATGAAGAGTTTGTCAGAATTCTGAAGGAACGCTTCTCAAAGGAATCTGCGTGGAAGGCAGTGGCTGACCAGTCGACGATCCACCAAATGCCGATCCAGGACTACCAGCCATCATGCCCCTATGACTTTGTGATCTCTGGACTACCGCTGAACAATTTCCCGGCTGATTTGGTGAAGGTGATCTGCGACGCGTATTTCCGGCTGCTGAAACCGGGCGGAATACTCAGTTACTTCGAATACATGTATGTCCGCCCCGTCCGCAAGAAGGTGACTCGAGGACCAGACCGAGATCGAATCATCCAAATCGATGCGATTATGAGCGACCATTGCCGACGTTGCCGTATCCGTCGTGACAACGTGTGGCTGAACATTCCACCGGCCTGGGTTCAACACCTGCAAAAGCCAAACTGACCGGAAGAATGTTGTCACAACAACAAGTGAAACAGCGACCACACCCAGGAGTGTTATGTCTCATCTTGCTCATTGATTCTGTGAATGAAATCGTTGCTTCAAGTCAACGCCGTGGATAAAAGCCTGTTCAGGAGTGCTCAAATGTTGCTTACTGGAATCCACTACCTGAACAGAGTTCCCTATGACTTTTCAGCGTCTGACGTACACCGCGATTGCATTTCTGTTCCTTGGCTCAACACCATTTGCCAATGCCGCTGTCATCGTTGATTACAACATCGATGCCCTGTCGGGTTCACCAACATCTGTCACAGCCGCCTCGACGGCCACTGGTGTGACGCCGTTGTCGATGACCGTCGGACTCGGACTCACTCCCATTTCAATTTCCGGGGCCCCGTCGTACTTCGGCGCTAACGGATGGGACACAGTGGACCCGGACGACTACATCGAGTTTGGTTTTTCAGTTCAGCCAGGCTATGTCGCCACACTGACGCAGGTGTCACTCAGCATCATGACACGCCCAACTGGTCCTCAGGAGATCGGGCTGTATTTGCTGACAGGCACCTCCGGGACTCCGGTTCAGCTCAATTCCATCATCCTTTCACCCGACGTGATTACGCCCTGGGTAACCTCCGTTTCCATCGCCGGACTCACGTCATCTGCCCGGCTCAGATTGACTGAGATTGGAAACAAGTCAGCAGCCAATCCATCATTTCCCCCAGGCGCTGGTTCTCTTCGGCTTTTCAACACTTCAGGCACAAATATTCAGGTGCTGGGTAATGTGGCTCTTGCGACAGTTCCGGAACCAGGCCACGGACTTCTCGTGGTCGCAGGGATCTTTGCTTACCTGCGCAGACGCAAGACAACGCTCGCTTGAACACTATGGCGCCGGAACAACAGCGGGCGCAGTAGGCTCCGATTCCAGGGGTGGAGTTGGCGAGACTCGCTGGATTGGGAACGGCGGCAGCTCCTGCGAGTTCACGCCTGGGATCAATCCATCACGTGCTCGAGGCAAACTTCCGAGGCCCGGAAGAAACAAAGCGGCATCCAGCTCGAACATTGCCGGCGTCACGCCTGGAAGACTCAGGCCATCGGCCTGAGTCCACTCTGCATACCGCCACGCGGACTCTGGAAGCAGTTCGGCACTGGTATCTTCACTGTCACCACGATTCTGCCACAGCTGCTTCCATTGGCTGAAGTCCATGCGTCGAGTGGAATCGTCGAGAGCAAACGACTCGATCTGCCAGAAGACGGAGTAATTCTGATAGAGGTTTGTGAAGCCGTTCCAGGTCACCAGCTCCTCGATATCCTCAAGGAACGAACTGCCGTTGCTCTGGAGCAGATATCGGTCCGGCTTTGTAGCAGCAAATACCGACGCTTCACTGCGAATTGAAAGGCGAGGCAGGAGTCTCTGCACCAGACTGGACTGGCGTCCGTCATTGTCACTCATCGCAATCGCAGCTTCGCCATGAAGGCAGGTGACATGATCAAGGTACAACTCCAACGATCCACGTGACGGCTGCATCGAAGCATCTCCGCGAAGATCCAGCAATCGTCCTGACATCGCGAGTCCACAATTCGTCAGACGAATTCGACCACGAGGCTGACAGGCCACTCGAAATCCATCGGATTCGCTGCGACAGATGACCCGAGTCAGAGAGATCTCAACTTCAGAGCCTGGTCCGTCCGGTGGAGTTGCGGCCTCATCCATCAGTTCAAACAGAACAACAGGCTGGTCATCCGGATTGCGGCACTCCAGCGAAACATTTTCCAGCTGAATTCGATTCGCCCCTGCACAGTGGAACAGACTCCAGCGATCAGCATTCAGGTCTTCTCGCACAATCATCCGAAGATCAATATCTCGAATGCTCAATGAGGCCTGATTTCGAAGTCCGAACATCTGACCAGGGGCGACGCTGCCTTCTGAACTTCCATCAAACTCCAGAGTCGGACGAAATCCATCTGCCGCACGAATGGTCAGGTTGGTACCAACAATGCGTACGGGCGGCTGCGCAGGCAGATCATCCGGATATCCGTTGTATCGCAGCAGAATCAGATCGCCCGACTTTGCTTCTGACACAGCGGCCTTGAGAGTCCTGAACGACAAAGAGGTTCCGTCCGAGCCCTGCAGAACAAACGGTCCCAGCTGCTGAGATTCCGCGGATGGAACAGGCAGCTTGCTCGTGTTTCCGACAATCGGCCCAAATCCAAGCTGTACGAGTGCCGGGGTCAATGGCCCTGCGACAGGGACGAGCGACAACTCGGGCTGCTCCCACTTGAAATCCGGCAACGTGTTCGAGGTGTTTGTTGTCTCTGTACCGGCCGTTGGCGGCTGAACAGTTTGCAAGGACGTGCCGTCCCCGGAAACCGTTCCTGTACCGCCAGCTCCGTTTGAGCCATCCGGCAGCAGGCCGGCGTATTCTTCAGGTTTGACCTGCTTCCAGCCCTCCTCCTCTGATGCTCCGCTCGATGACAAAGAGTTCTCACGCGGCACCTGGTGAAGGAACACTGCCGTCAGGCAAATCAAGAGAACAGACGCAAACATCCAAACTGCACCAAGCGGCTGGCCGGCCGCTGCTTTTGGAAGCTTCTTCCAGACAATCCCTTCGGCAGGAACACTCTGCAGACCAAGCATTCCGGCCATTCGAATCAGGTCATTCAAAAGCTGCCCGGCCGCCTGATAACGCAGCTCTGGATTGTTTGCCATCATCTTCTTCATGATGGCAGAAAGCGCGGGAGGCACTTTGTTGTTGATCGACCGCGGATCCGGAGGTGACTTCCCCTGATGATCCAGCAACTTCTGAAGAGCCGTTCCATCCGGATACGGTGGCTGCCCTGTAAGCATGTGATACATCGTGCAGCCGAGCGAATAGATGTCACTGCGAACATCGGCGTTTCGAGGATCGCGAGCCTGCTCCGGAGCGATGTAGTCGAAAGTGCCGAGAGTCGTTCCTGCAACCGTGATGTCACCAATGGAGTCCGTTGTGTCACGGCGTGCGAGTCCGAGGTCAACAACCTTTACACGACCACTGTCGGTCAGCATGATGTTGGATGGCTTGATATCGCGGTGCACAATCCCTGCAGAGGCAATGTGATTCAGCGCCAGTGTGACCTGGATGGCATAATTCACGGTCTCCGCCGTCGTCAGCCGGCCTCGTTCCACAATCAAATCGCGAATCGTTCGACCACTCGCAAACTCATAGGCGATGAAGTACAGCCCTTCGTGGCTGCCCGCAAAAAAAACGCGAGCGATATTGTCGTGGCTCAACTGAGCACACGCACGGGCCTCATTTCGAAACCGCAGGATCAGTGAATTATCCTGAGCAGACCCCGGGTGCAGAATCTTCAGCGCAACGTCGCGAGCCAGTTCAAGGTCGGTAGCCCGGAAGACAGCCCCCATCCCGCCCGCACCAAGGCGTTCACGAATTTCGAAATGCTCAATTCGAATTCCCGCTTCATCACCCGTCGGAAGTCCACCCGAAGGAAAAAGTCTCGCTCGGATAGATTCGCCATTGGCAGAAACAGGTTCCGCGCGAACCTCACTCTTCGGCCCCTCGGGCACGCTGATGACCGTGTTTTCGTCTTCAGCAACGAGCGGACGCTCCGACAACGGCACATGGGCCGTTGACGGCAAAAGTACGCCCGATTCTGAAGCAGAGTGTTGAGTCATTCGTTTCGACCGCGATGTGTGCGGACCTCAGTCAATTGAAGGCGGAGGGATCTTACCTTCGCCAGAACTCAGAGTCAAAGAATATGTCATTTTGTACAGTACTCTTCACGCGGGATGGCCGTCTTCAAACGACAGCTATGACGGTTGCTTCGGATGCACAGTGCGTGGTTTTTTGACAACACAACAGAAACAAAAACGGGGCTGCGAAGCACAGGCAGTTCTGCCCGATGAAAGAACTGGAGAATTTTGGAACAATTGGAGCCATTTCAGTCAAAAACTGTCACCGCATCCTTCAGCGTGTTGCAAGTTCAGTCATCATCATTCATAATCTTTCATCCTGACGCTTGAAAATGGCGGAATTTTAATGATTGTGGATGAACGACGATCACGGATTCTCCAAATCGCCGAAGAGCTTGGTTTCGTTTCGCTGCAACGGCTTGTCAGCGAACTGGGGGCAAGTGAGTCGACGGTTCGTCGGGATCTGGAGTTTCTGGACGCCTCCGGGCACATCCAGCGAACTCGCGGCGGTGCGTCGTACCTCGGCGATGCTCAATCTGACTTTGATGCACGCCGCAGTCTGGCATCCCGCGAAAAGCAGTGGATCGCCAAACGAACGGCTGAACTGATTTCGGAAGGTGAAACAGTTTTGCTGGATGGGGGGACGACCACACTTGAAGTGGCGCGTCATCTCACTGGAAAGACGATACAGGTTCTTACGAACTCACTGCCGATCGCATCACTGCTGATGAATCGGCCGGAGATCGAACTGATCTTCATTGGCGGCTACGTCTACCCAAAGACCGGTGTCGCACTTGGAGAACTCTCAGTGGATGCTCTTCGAAAGATCCATGCCGGAAGACTCATCATGAGTACTGGCGGGATCATGGAAGAAGGGCTGTTTAACAGCAATGCACTTCTGGTCGAAACGGAGCGACAGATGATTCGGGCAGTGGACCGAGTCACTCTGGTAGCGGACAGCTCCAAGTTTGGTCAGCGAGCATTGTCGCATCTGTGTCCTCTGAGTGATGTTGATGAAATAGTGACAGATGACGGAGTGTCATCTGAATGGCGGCAACGAATGGAATCGGCCGGTCTCAGAATGGAAATTGCAGGAGGCAGTCTGGTGAAGATCGCGAAGTAGATCGGACTCTGGGAGCAGAATGCAATGACGGCAACATTGAACCCGGCGGATGTCGAACGGGTCGTCCGCGATGTGTTAAGCCGCCACCTTGGCAATCGCGCAAGCGCTGCAGATTCCAGCGGCGCGGCGGGAATTCCGGTTCTTCGTTCAGCGGCGGAAACAACGGCCCCGGTTGCCGTTGCCGGAAAACGAAATCCGCTTGTTGTGAACATCTCCGCACGGCACGTGCATCTGACACAGGAACATGTCGAAATCCTTTTTGGTCGCGGCGCGAAACTGACGCCGGAAAAAGACCTTTACCAGGATGGCTACTACGCAGCGAAGGAAACTGTCGCCGTCGTTGGTCCTCGCCGCCGAATGTTGCCAAACGTCCGCGTTCTTGGTCCCTGTCGGCCGGATTCACAAGTGGAGCTGGCATTCACTGACGGCATCTCGTTGGGCATTGAACTTCCGGTCCGAATCAGTGGCGACGTGAAAGGCACACCGGGCTGCGTGCTGATGGGACCACACGGTGTTGTCGAATTGAAACAAGGTGTTATCCGGGCTATGCGTCATGTGCACATGGGGCCCGAGGACCTCGAATACTACGGCGTGAAAGATGGTGACCACATCAACCTTCGGGTGGAATCACCAGGCTGCACAACCGTTCTTGAAGAACTCGCGGTCCGTGCCGGCAAGGGCATCAAGCTCGAAGTCCATCTCGATACTGACGAGGGAAATGCCGTCAACCTTGAAAAGGCCACCAAGGTCGAACTGGTGAAGGCAGAACCCTGTAAGTGCAGGCATTAGTTCCTCAAGTTCTCACTGCTGAATCTCAACCATGCGTCGCACGGATCGCGACGGACCATTTTTTGCTGACTGTGTTCGGGAAGTACAGAGTCCAGCTGGAGCGTGTTTCAAATGGCGAAATCAATGGAAGCTCTTGGAATGATTGAAACGAAAGGCTTCGTCTGCATGATCGAAGCTATCGATTCAATGCTGAAGGCTGCAAACGTGCAGCTGGTTTCATGGGACAAGATCGGCAGCGGTTTTGTCACTGCATTCATCTCCGGTGACGTGGCTGCTGTGAAGGCTGCCATCGACGCTGGTGCCGCTGCTGCATCGAAGCTGGGTCAGGTCACCAGCGCGGAAGTGATTCCCCGCCCAAATGAAGAACTGACCGCAGTGCTGCCAAAGCCAAAGGTTGCTGCACCAGCGAAGAAGTAGTCAATGACGGACGGGATTCATCTGACGCCAGCATTTCATGCATGACCACTGAGATGTGGAATTGAATCCCATGAACCCGATTCAACTCGAACTCTTTTCGGAAAAAATACCAATGAACGAAGCTATTGGAATGATCGAAACCAAGGGCCTGGTCGCTGCCGTTCAGGCTTCTGACGCGATGCTGAAGGCTGCCAACGTGACGCTGGTAAAGCAGCTGAATATTGGTGCTGCCTTCATCACCACAATCATCAAGGGTGACGTCGGTTCTGTCCGTGCCGCGGTTGACGCCGGTGCTGCTGCTGCTTCACAGAGCGGCGAACTGGTCTGTGCTCACCTGATTCCGCGACCAGACTCATCACTGCTGGAATCAGTGCTGTAAGACGTTGAACGGCCGAAGGCCTCAGAGGGATCAGCATGAAAGTTCTTGTTGCCAACCTCGGCTCAACAAGTTTCAAGTACCGCCTGTTCGATTTGTCGAACGAAACCCAGCTCGCACGAGGTGGGATCGATCGAATCGGACAGCCGGGCGCAGAGAGTTCCTGTTCCGTTCAGATCGGGAATTACAAAGCGGAAGTGAAACAGGTTGTTCCGAACCATGCGGCTGCTGTCGGAATCTGTCTGCAGCAGCTCACCGACCCCGAAAACGGATGTCTGAAATCCGTGGACGAAGTCGGCGGCATTGGCTTCAAGGCGGTCTTCGCCGGAGACCTCAGCGGAGTTCGCATCGTCAACGAAACTCTGCTGCAGAAAATGGAATCTCTGTCGGATATCGCACCGGCTCATAACCCGCCTTATGTGCGGGCCATGCGTCAGCTTCAGCAGGCATTCCCCGGAATTCCTCTGGTCGCTGCGCTTGAGACGGGGTTTCATGAGACCATTCCGTTCGAACATCGCGCTTATGCGGTGCCTTACGAATGGTTTACGGATTTCGAAATTCGTCGCTGGGGATTTCACGGAGCAAGTCATCGGTTTATCGCCGGTCGGGTTGCTCAGTTGATCGGGCGGAACGACCTGAAAGTCATCAGTTGCCATCTGGGCGGCAGTGCTTCGATCTGTGCGATTCGGCATGGTGAGAGCATTGCAGCGTCGATGGGCATGAGTCCTCAGGGAGGCCTGCCGAACAACAATCGCGTGGGCGATTTCGATGCGTACGCAATCCCGGTCATCATGAAGCGAACTGGACTGACTTTCGAACAGGTTCTGACAGAAATGTCCTCGAAAGGTGGTCTTCTGGGAATCAGTGGTCTCAGTGGAGACTGCCGGGATCTGGAAGAGGCATCAGCCAAAGGTCACGACCGCGCGGAGAAGGCCCTCAAACTTTTCGAAGCGTCGATTCGTTCCTACGTCGGGTCATACATGGCCCTGCTGGGCGGAGCGGATGTCATTGTGTTTACCGGCGGCATTGGAGAAAACAGCGAACGCATTCGCTCAAACGTCTGCCGCAACATGGAATGGGCCGGGATTGACCTGAGTTCAGAAAAGAACGCAGGTGTCAAAGGCGAAGCCTGTTTGAGCAGCGATCGCAGTCGAGTGCAGATCTGGACGATTCCGACAAACGAAGAGCTGGTTGTCGCAAGGCAGACAGCGGCGGCTATTCGCCCGGTCGCGTAAGTACTCTTTTGGTGTTCCGTTTTCTTCCGCGAGGATTCAGGTTTGAAAAATCGGTGGTTTTGAGAAGCCTTAGAGCAGCTCTCCGAACACTGATCTCTGAACACTGAAGACTCCCCAGAGGTCTCCCATGTTTCTTGCACGTATCACTGGCAGCCTCGTCTCGACTCAAAAAGTCGAGTCGCTTGTTGGCCAGAAACTGCTGCTGGTCGAACCGCTGCGAGTGGATGAAAAGGATCAGAAAAGCCTCAAGCCGACAGGCCGATCGTTTGTGGTGGTTGACACCGTCGGGGCAGGGGAGGGCGAGGTGGTTTTGTGCGTTCAGGGCTCCAGCGCACGATTTACACCGGGCACCAAGGAACTGCCAATCGATGCGGCGATTATCGGAATTGTTGACACGGTTCAGGTGAAGAACAAGACGGTGTTCAAAGCCGGAGAATAATGGGACACGGGTTTCGAGGATGAGTTCCGAACACGATTGGGGAAACTGATTATGTCGGAAGAGAACCCTTACCAAAGCGGGCGGATGGATGCCCTGAATGACGATGTGATTACGACCAGGCTCGCCAATAGTCTCAAAGTCAGTCAGATCATTGCCGGTGCTTTGGTGATGGGGGTCGTGTTCTTCCTGGCGATTGTGCTGGTCATCATTCGAGGTGATTTGGCCGGACTTCCGAACGCCGGAATTCTGACCACGATTGCCACGGGTTTCGGAGTTCTCATGATCGTCAATCACATGATTCTGCCGTCCATCGTGGTGCGACAGATGATTGGAAAGGCGATGGAACAAACAACAAGCTCTGATGCTCGAATCGATCGTCTCGGAGATGCCTTTCGCACGCAGTTGATCATTTCGATTGCGTTACTGGAAGGTGCCGCGATGTTCAGTCTGGTGACACTGATCGTCGAGAAGAATGTTGCGGCGATGGGAATGTCGATCCTCCTGATCATTCTCATGATTGTACGCTTTCCGACTCAGACAAAACTCCTCTGGTGGGTTCAGGACAAGCTGTCTCAAGCAAACTAACTTCATAGTCAAAGCCTTCAGCAGACGTGATCTGCAAAAGGCTTTTTCGAGAGAGAACTATCGTGCAGGCGACAGAGCAGACAATTCGTCAGGTCGTACAGGAAGTGCTGACCCAGCTGACAGGAAGAAACGGAGTTCTCGGGACAAGTTCAGCGACCAATAACTGGGGTGTGTTCAACACAGTCGATGAGGCTGTCAGCGCTGCCCAGAAGGGATTTGAAAAGCTGACTCGAGCGTCGCTGGATCAGCGCCGCACGGCCATCGATATCGTCAAGAAGATCTGCGACGAGCAGGCTGAAGAACTCGGCAAGCTGGAGTTCGACGAAACGAAGATTGGGCGGCTGGAACACAAGATTGCCAAACTGAAGGCGATCAAGACTGTTCCGGGCATTGAGTTTCTGCGAACGGACGCGGTCAGCGGAAGCAACGGTCTGACTGTCACCGAATACGCTCCTTTCGGAGTGATCGGCGCGATTACTCCAGTGACTCATTCACTGCCAACACTGGCAGGGAATTTTGTCAACATGGTGGCTGCTGGAAACACGATCGTCTGCAACCCTCACCCAAGTGGTGCAAAGATTGCCTCTGAAGGTGTGCGACGTTTCAATAAAGCCATCTACGCAGCTACCGGCCTCGAGAATCTCGTAACGATCATCGGAACTCCGACGATTGAGTCGGCTCAACAGGTCTTCGATCATCGAGGGGTCAAGCTGCTGGTCGTCACAGGCGGACCAGCGGTCGCTCGAGCCGCTTTGAAAAGTCCTAAGCGTGCCATCGTTGCGGGACCGGGAAATCCTCCTGTTGTCGTCGACGCGACGGCGGATATTGATAACGCTGCAAAGTCGATCGTGGCAGGCGCCGCATTCGACAACAATCTGCTCTGCATCGGCGAAAAGGAAGTCTTCGCGGTCAAAGAGATTTTCGACCAGCTGATGAATGCAGTGGGAAATCATGGCGGTTATCGCCTGAACGCCGCACAGGTCGCAGCCTTCACTGCCAAAGCGTTTGCTCCTCCAAAAGAAGCGGGCGGACATTACATCCTGAACCGTGACTTCATTGGAAAAGATGCCGCCTGGCTGGCAGCCCAGATTGGCCTTTCAATCCCGGCCGAGACACAGATTCTTTACGGTGAAACGGATGAGAACAATCCGTTCGTTCCTGAAGAACAGATGATGCCATTCGTACCATTCGTTCGAGCCAACTGCAGTGATCACGCAATTGCTCTGGCGAAGAAGTTCGAACACGGCTTTGGCCACACAGCCATCATCCATTCGCGCGATGTGCACACCATCACGAAGATGGCTCGCGTCATGAATACAACGCTGTTCGTGAAGAACGGCCCCTGCATGGCCGGCCTCGGACTGGGCGGCGAAGGTTATCTGTCATTCAGCATCGCAACTCCCACCGGCGAAGGCGTCACAAGCCCCATGACCTTCACCCGCCAGCGACGCTGCGTCATGGTAGAGGATTTGAGGATTATCTAGGTTTTCAGTTTTCAGTGTTCAGTGAGTAGTCTTCAGGGTTCAACAGCGAGAACAACATCAGGGACTTTCAAGATGGCGTTTCAGTCGTTTGAGAATCTCGAGGTATGGAAACCGGCCTGTCGACTGGCCGTCAGGGTGTTCGAACTACTGAGAGACAGCCGCGAGTTTTCTCTTCGAGATCAGATGCAGCGGTCGGCTGTGTCAATTGCATCGAACATCGCGGAGGGATCTGAGCGAACTCAAAGAGACTTTCTGAGATTCTTGACCATCGCAAGAGGATCATCATCTGAACTTCGAACGCAGTGCTTCATCGCCTGCGGCATTCAGATGTTGCATGAGACAGATGCAAACTGTGTCGTCGAGGAAACACGAGAGATCAACCGAATGCTGGTCGGATTAAGCAACGCTGTCAGAAACAGCATGAACACTGAACACTGAAAACTGAAAGCTCTTATGCAATCCGCCCGTGTCATTGGTCATGCAACTGCAACGGTCAAGCATCCATCCATGAATGGCTGGAAGCTGGTCATCCTGCAGCCGCTGGACATTCAGAATGAACCGGATGAGTTTCCTCAGATTGCAATCGACCCTCTTGGAGCGAGGGAAGGTGATGTGGTGTTTTTCACAAGCGATACGAAGTACATCCAGCAGGTCACGGGACGGAAGGATTCACCAATCAGGTTTTCCATCCAGGGAATCCTCGACGATCAACCCGAACTCCCCAGCCGCCGAAAACGAAAATAGCAATCCCAGACCGACCAACTAACCAACTAACCAACTAACCAACTAACCAACTAACCAACTAACCAACTAACCAGCTAACCAGCTAACCAGCTAACCAGCTAACCAGCTAACCAGCTAACCAAGAACCAGCTAACCAAGAACCAAGAACCAAGAACCAAGAACCAAGAACCAAGAACCTCCCCCATGTCCTTTGACGCCGCCTATATCGATCAGATCGTGCAAAGCGTGTTGAGCGAAATCCGTTCGCAAAACGCGTCGGGCGGTACGACGTCGGTCTCTGCACCCAAATCGACGTCAGCGGCAGCCTCACCTCAGGTAACGGCTACAACTCCGATTGTGCTGCGTGACCGAGTCATCAGCGAGGCTGTCCTGTCGTCGGCTCAGGCAGGAGGACGAACAGTTTCGCTGCCGCAGGGAGCTGTGATTACTCCATCCGGCCGTGATTACATTCGCAAGAACCGAGTCACTGTCAGCAGTGCCGTCGGTGGAGCTTCGGTCGGGGTGTCAGGACTTGTGGTAAGTTTGCAGACGATCGCCACGGTGACGTCTGCAGCTTCAGCATCTGGCTGGAAGGTTTCCTCCACATCCAGCATCTTCGATGCCGCCGCAACTGTTCTGAAAGAGTTCCACGCTCAGCCCGTCGTCTGCATTGGAAGCGAAGCCAGTGCCGTCGCCTGTCTGGTGAATCGCGACAGTCGCATTCGCGCTGCAGTTGTGGGGCGACCAGAACTTCTTGCAATGCTGACCAGCCTCATGAATCCCAATGTCTGGTGCCTCGACGGGGCGGGCTGGTCGTTCGCTGACTATCAGAAGCTGCTTCGATCGGTCGGCCGAAATGCGGAGAAGCCAACTGGCTGGGAAGAACTTGTGGCAGGAGGCTCACGATGAGAATCATGGAGTGCATCGGTCGCATCACGCTGTCCCGATGGGAACCGTCTCTGACGGGAGCGTCCTGGAAACTGGCAGTCCCTCTGCTGCACGCCGGACTCAAAGGTGAACCAGAAGGACGAACTGAGCCGATCGTGATCTTTGATGAAATGGGTGCAGGGAACGGAAGCCTGATGGCCGTGACAGAGAGTGCCGAAGCATCAACACCGTTTCATCCCAACACAAAACCCATTGACGCCTACTGTGCTGCCTTGCTCGACACAGTCAGCGTCATCTGAAAAAACCAACCTCTGAACACTGAATACTGAAGACCAAAAAACTCTTTCGCAAAGCTGAAGTTATGACAAACAAATGGAACAGCGGTATCAATGACCGAGCCCTCAAAGAGGAAATCTGTGAGATTGGTCGTCGTCTGTACAACAAGGGTTTCGCAGCCGCAAACGATGGCAACATCAGCATTCGAGTTGGCGAGAACGAAGTCCTTTGCTCTCCTACGATGATCTGCAAGGGCTTCATGAAGCCGGATGATATTTGTGCTGTCGACATGCAGGGAAATCAGATTGCGGGCAAGCGAAAGCGCACGAGCGAAGTTCTGCTGCATCTGGAAATCATGCGAAACCGTCCGGACGTCAAGTCTGTCGTGCACTGCCATCCGCCACATGCGACAGCGTTTGCCGTTGCCGGCGAGCCGATTCCGCAGTGCATTCTTCCGGAAGTCGAAGTATTCATGGGCGAAGTCCCAATCGCTCCCTATGAAACTCCGGGAGATCAGCGGTTTGCTCAGACGGTCACTCCCTTCCTGAAGGCCACGAACACCATCATTCTGAAGAATCATGGAACCGTATCGTTCGGGAAGAGTCTCGAAGATGCGTACTGGAAAACCGAGATTCTCGACGCCTACTGCCGCATACTTCTGCTGGCAAAACAAATCGGTCAGCCAATGTACCTGTCCGAATCCAAGAGCCGTGAGCTGCTCGACCTGAAGAAGAAGTGGGGCTTCGACGATCCTCGCTTCCACAACGAAAACTGTGACCTCTGCGGAAACTCCGCGTTTCGTGACGGCTACAAAGAAAACATTCCCGTCCAGAAGGCCTTCGAGCCTGCTCCGGAATATCCTGGCTATCTCCAGAAGCCGTGCGGTGCACCGTGCGAATCCAAACCGGCGGACGTCAACGAAGATCTGGTCAAGATGATCACCAGCCAGGTCCTGGCTGCCCTCGGCAAAGCATGAACAGCCCCGTTCCTGCTTTTCGTCTTCCTCTAAATCATAACCTGAATACTACTCCTGATCACGACTCTCTCCGATCCTGAGCGTCATCATCTGAGGTCAGGGAATCGCGTCAAAGGTAACGTTCTATGAAAGTCAGCATTATCGGTGGTGGCGGACTGGTTGGATCCTGTGCAGGATTTGCACTGCAGGCCGGCAAGATCGTCAGCGAGATTACTCTGGTCGACGTCAACCAGGAACTCTGTGAAGGCCAGGCCCTTGACCTGCTTCACGGTGCATCCCTCATGGCTCCTCAGAAAATCACGGCGGCAGGCACAGAAGCCGTGAAGGACAGTGACGTAATCGTCATCACTGCCGGCCTGCGACGCAAGCCGGACGAAAGTCGTCTCGACCTGATCAATCGAAACGTTGCTCTGTTTCGCACCATTCTTGCGGACATCAAGAAGCATGGTTACCGCAAGGAAGCCATCGTCTTCGTGGTTTCGAATCCGGTAGACGTATTGACATACCTGGCCGTTAAGGAACTTGGCCTGCCAGCGTCTCAGGTCATCGGTCTCGGAACGGTGCTCGACACAACCCGACTTCGAAGCATGCTGGCTCAGCGATTGAATGTTCCGCCGACTCAGGTCAATGTGACGATCTTCGGCGAACACGGCGACAGTATGGTTCCGATCTGGTCGATGGCACAGGTTGCCAATATGCCTCTCGACAAGTACCCTGGGGTCACTCAGAACCTGATCGCTGAAGTGGAAAAGAAGACGCGCGGCAGCGGCGCGGAAGTCATTAAGAAGAAGGGCGGAGCAGGTTTCGCGGTGGGCGTCTCAATCGCGGACGTGATTCACAGCATTGCTCTGGATGATCACCGCATCCTCCCGGTCAGCAGCCTGATGAGCGGTGCTTATGGCGTGCGAGACGTGTGCTTCTCAATCCCCACAGTGATCGGCCGCACGGGCGTGAAGAGTCATATCGAAGTGGAACTGTGGTCAAAGGAAAAGACCGCTCTGATTCAGAGCGCCAATGTTCTGAAGGAAACGATCAGCAAGGTGCTCAAGGGCTAAATCGTCTTCTTTCACGCTTCAATCAGAAAGCACCGCGACTTCGTCGCGGTGCCTTTTTGTTTGGCCGCAGTGTCTTCGATGATGCCATACCGGTTACGGATGTTCTTCAATCCAGAATCAGGCGTCGCCATTTGAAGTCTTCGAGCCATTCGTTCCGGCCAAACGCGTAAGACAACATTGCCGCAACGACTTCATCCTCTGAAACCAGTTTCACCGTTTCATAATGGCTGGATGTATTGACCAGCTGGTATTCCAGAATGAAGCCATCGGCTTCCCGAAATGTCTGCAGGTAGGTGCCTTCGCCAGTAGAGAGAATGGCGAATGGATTGTCCATGTCAGGATCAATCCCACGGATCTGTTTCTCCAGCTCATTCCGGTCAGGAACACCCAGGTAACCGGTCGCGACGCAGTTCAGCACCGGCTTCGAATACTCAGCAGCCAAATCAATCAGAATGTGCCCATCGATCTTGCCGGCACGAACGATCACTATCAGAAATGTGTCTGGTGCCTTGCGTGCATACACTTTGACGTGACACAGGATTCGCCTGCCGAATCGATACACGGCCGAAATATCGGACCTCTTCAGCATCCGGGACTTCAACTGCATCTCTGGAAAAACTCGCGTGGCATACGCAAGCACATTGCTCACCATCGAGTCATCCGGCTGAATCTCTTCACCGGTACGGCTGAGCAATTTGAGGTATTGAAGTTTGTTTAGAAGCTTCATGGATCGCATTTCCATCTGCGGACGAGAGTACCAGCAAAGCTTAAACCGCAGCCTTGACTTCAATGGCAGTGTTGCTGTAGCTCGTTGCGACTCCCTCTGAAGATTCGGTTTCGAGCACGGCCTCGACAGCCAGTTTGAGCGATTGCAGCGTGAACGGCTTTCGCAGAAAAACATCCGAAGAATTCTCAAGTCGATTCTCCGGGGACGGATCATAGCCGCTTGCAATGATCACAGGCAAACTCGGACGAAGCCGACGAAACTCCTCTCGACACTCCCAGCCCGTCATTCCGGGCATCTTCAGATCCAAAAGAACAAAATCCAGAATCAGATCACGATCCAACAGCAGCGTCACGGCCTGCTCACCGGACTCAGCCGTGATGACGTCATAACCCAACTGTCGCAACATCAGGCGGAACACGTCACGAATATTCTCATCATCATCAACAACCAGAACTCGACGATGGGCCGACCGTTGCGGAGAATCGATGGCGGAGACCGGTCGATGCTGCGTCCCCGAAGCGAGCGGCAGGCGCACGCACACGGTTGTCCCCCTATTCACCGCGCTGCTAATCACGATCTCGCCATGATGTTCGTGGATGATGCGACTGGTGCACGCGAGTCCCAGACCGTGTCCATTTGCTTTGGAGCTGAAAAATGGCTCGCAGATCCGACCTAGATCACTCGGAGCAATACCGCAGCCTTCATCTTTGATTTCACAGACAGCGGCTGGCTTACCAGACAACAGTGACTGCTCTTCGGCCCTCAGTTCAATTCGAATTTTTCCTGACCGATGTGCCATCGATTCTGCCGCATTCACCAGCAGATTCATAAAGACCTGCTGCAGCTGCGATCGATCGCCCAGCGCATAGACCGGACGATTACCTGTCACCAGATCGATATGCACACCGCGTGGCACAACAGACTCCAGCAAAAGAATCAGGCTGCGAATTTCCTCATCCAGATTTACCTCTGTCACGGAGCGAATTTCCCGCCCGGCAAATGTCAGCAACTGCCCGGTCAGCAGCTTTGCTCGCTGAGTCCCCTGGAGCAAAATCCCGATCGATCGATTCGCCGAGTGATCTTCAGGCAAAGCAGCTCTCGCAAGTTCCGCATAGCCAACAATCCCGGTCAGAATGTTGTTGAAGTCGTGAGCGACGCCTCCGGCCAGCAGAGCCATGTTCTGAAGACGCTGAGTCCTGTCACGCAGTTCATTGGAACGGCGAATGTTCCAGTGAAGATAGAAAATCAAAGATGGCAGACAGGCGAGGTAGGTGAGAATCGGCAGGTGCCAGTCAGGGATCTGATAGCGGACAGCGGAAAACACCATGCCTCCCACAAGCACGATGTTCAGAGACGGGTACACGAGGAACGCATTCTTGCAGAGATGCACGCTGGTGGAATTCGCGTTCAAGGCCCCCGCAATAAGAGCCGGAATCCATGCTTCTGGCGCGAGGTGAACAAGCGTAATCGCTGCTGCAATGTCAAAAATTGGCTGAGTGGGCCCGAGTCGTGTAAACGGCCACCGCAGTTCCAGCACCGCCGCAAGTGGTGCGATCAGCAGAATCAGGATGCTGCCCAGCAGAAATCGGTTTGGCCCGACTTCCGGGATGACAAAGCAGAGCACCCCAAGCGTCAAGATGGCTCCTGCCCGCAGAAACACCTGAAGCAACAACGGCTCCGGCCCTTTCGGAACCAGCAGAGACTCTTGCTGATGCACATCCTGGGAGTATTTCACGCCTACACCTGTAGTCAATCGGTGAGTTTCTTCTCCGCGTAGACTACAGCAATTCGGATCTATCGCCAGTCACCACCCATGAATAGTACCCGTCCACGCCTCCACAAGCAGAAACCCGACCGCAGGTGCCATGCACGGCAGCTTCATGCCACGACCAAAGGTGCCACCACCGCACATGCCACGACCAAAGGTGCCATGCACCGCGGCCCTCTGACCGCCCCACTCGGTGCATGGCACCTTGAGTCACAAGTCGTTACAGAGTTAGTGCTTAGAAAAAGCGATGTGCAGAGTTGCTGCACTATGTCCAACGGTCACAACTGGTGTTGCCAGCCGGAAAACTGCAGCGGCTGAAGCGTGCCGTTCGGATGCCGGAGGACGACTCCGGGGGCGCAGGTGATTTGGCCAATGTGGCAGGGAAGAAATGGTGGTTCCGACTGTCGAAATGACGCGATCAAGTCGCCCGGAACAGTAAACAGCAGCTCGAAGTCTTCTCCGTCGCAAAGTGCGGCATGAATCCGGTCCTCTGCCGATCGCCGGGGATCGACGTCCGGATGAACGGGGATCGAGCTAAGTTCCAGGATTGCTCCAACCCCGCTGGCTTCTGCCAGCCGAGGAAGATCGGTGGCGAGTCCGTCGGAAACGTCCATCATGGCTGTCACGAACCCGTGTGACAGGAGCCAGTCTGCTGCTTCAAAGCGAGGCTCGAACGACAAATGCCGCCCGGATGGCAGGCTTCCGCCGAGCGGACCGGTTACAAAAATGTGATCTCCCGGTTTTGCTCCAGAACGCAGTGGAATGGCAGAATGCATCGGCCGCCCGGTGAGACAGACGTTGATGGCGAATGGGCCGGTCCAGGAGTTCGTGTCGCCGCCCGCCACACAGAATCCCCATCGGTCGCAGCAGTCCTGAATTCCGCCATAAAGCTCATCCAGAAACTGATTCACATCCTGAATCCCGTCGCGTGGTATCGCCAGCGAAACAAAAGCTGACGTTGGCCTCGATGCCATTGCCGCAAGATCGCTCAAATTCACCAGCATGGCCTTGCGACCAACAAGACGAGGCGAAGTGGTCCTCAGGTCGAAATGGACCTGGTCAAGCAGCATGTCCGTGACCACGATCTGTCGCGCATCCTGCACTTCGATCACTGCGCCGTCGTCACCGATCCCGGTGACCACCGGATGGCGGACACTGGTCGAAGATGTCAATCGCCGGATGAAGTCATTTTCAAGAGCCAATTCGGAACCTGTTTCTGTGAGTACAAACTGCCCTGAAGCGACCGCAGTCCTGCCTGACTGAAACGCAGCATTCCTGCCCGAGGAAATTGACGCAGTTTATAAGGACTTTCCAAAGGCCATCCTTGTCAAGTTCGGCGTTCTGCCCACAATGCTTCCGCCCACCTCAGATGATAGGCGAAAGACGAATGCGAGTCCTTATTAGCGAATCAGAAATCCACGCGCGAGTGCAGGTTCTCGGCGCCCAGCTGACAGAAGAGTACTCCGGCAAGCCGCTGACGGTGCTGGCTGTCCTCACCGGAAGCGTTGTGTTGCTCGCGGACCTGATCCGGGCCACCAAAGTCCCCCTGCGCGTCGCCCTGATTTCTGCTTCCAGCTACGGAGGAACTCGAACAACCGCCGGTGAACTGTCTGTGAACAGTTCTCTGGTTCCGGATCTCCGAGGCCGCCACGTTGTGGTGCTCGACGACATCTTCGACACGGGTAAAACAATGTTCGGGCTCCTGGAAACACTAAAGTCTTTCGAACCAGCCAGCGTGAAAACGGCCGTGCTGCTTTGGAAATCAGAACGCACCGAAGTCCAGTTCGAACCGGACTATTACGGTTTCCGCATTCCGAATGAATTCGTCGTAGGATATGGGCTGGATTACAACGATGAGTTTCGCCATTTGCCCTTTGTGGGCATTCCTGACGAATCCGACCTGATCGCAGCCGCTGGCGAATCCGGAATGGACTAAACGCACATTGTTGCCAGCCAGCCATTCAGCGCTGTGAAGGATTTTCTGCAGCGAATTTCCGGGGCTCCGAGTTGTAGTGGAACTCGCCAGAGTTCCTGTCAGCAACAACAGTCGTGGGATCTCTGGCGAGATCCACTACCAAGCCCTTCACACCGTTGCCAGCCAGGGGAACCAGATCCTTCCGCAGCGAGGCTACGCCTTCACCGTCAGCAAAGTTGGTCGGCTGAAGAGATAGCCCTGGACGAGATCAAACCCAACTTCGCGGCAGACCTCCGCCATCTCGTCGTTCTCAACTCCTTCAGCAACGGTGATGGCGCCTTCGTTGCGGATGCCGCCAATGATCGAGCGGAAGAAGCGAAACTGCTCCTTCGAGATTCCCTGCAGATCCTGGATCAGCGCGGAATCGAATTTGATGTAATCCGACGGAGCGCAAATCAGTTCACGGATCCTTGCCTGTCCGCGACCAAAGTCATCAAACGCAAGTCGAACTTCGACATCGGCAAGCATCGCCCGCAGTTCTCGAATCAGCGCTGGCTCAGTGATTGCCGCTTCATGGATCTCCAGAACAATCATCCGGTTCGGATATCGATCCCGAAGTCGTCGCATCTGGGGGACGACCGTATTCAACAGCGCTTCGGATGGATGAGTATTCAGGAACACGGGAACGTTGAGTTCAAGCGACTCACTGAACGCCATTCCCTGCTCGCGGCACTTCAAACTCAGTTCGACTTCCTGGCCGGCTCGGCGCGCCTGATCGAACAGCCGTCCTGCTGATTCAATACCCGGATAGGCGCTGCGAGCCAGGAATTCGTAACCTCGCGTACTGCCGGTCTGAAGACAGTGGATCGCCTGGAAGCACGGTAACAACGTCCCTTCTCGCAGCAACATCTGAAGGCTTCGCGGCCCGCGACTGTCGTCTGTCAGCTCGAAACAGGCTGTCTTACCCAGCATCGGTTCCGTTTTCTGACTCTCGGTGACGGCCGTCGTTGTCAGAATGCGAAAGAACGTCTCGCCGATTTCAACCAGATCGCCCTCGGAAAGCAGAGTGTCATGGGTCACTCGCTTGCCGTTTACGTACGTTCCATTGGTACTGCCATTATCCCGAAGAAACAGAAGACCATCATTCTCCAGGAATTGGCAGTGTCGACTGCTGACAACCGGCGAATTGATGATGATGTCAGATTCTCGTGAGCGGCCAAGTGTGAATGGAAACGTGGACAGAGGGAATGAGTGCGCTTCCTGATTTGGAAGTGGTGCGCCTCGCAAAATCCAGAGACTTCGATGCGGGCCAACCGAAGCTCTTCGATTCGCGGTGTCGAGTGGGGATGCAATCACGGTTCATTCCTCCGAAAACAATGGCACTGAGGGGCCGCCCCCGCGCTCCAGGGTGTTAACGCAATGATGAAATCCGGTGGGAGTGTTTCTGATGAACAAAACGTTAGTTCACCACGGTTCATGTGATGCTGGAGCAATTCAGGAACAAGGGCCTCTGGGCAAATTCCCGGAGGCTCGGAACCGAGCTTATCGTCGTTGCCGTTTGTTCCAATACTGCGAGCGTTGTACACCAGGGGAGAGTGCTCCCTGAGCACTAATGCATCGCAAAACATCGTGAAAACCTCGCCTTTTCGGTACTGAGCAGCATGCCGAGGCGGATGGAAACCAGTGCCTGAGAGACTCGACTCTGGCCTGCGTTTCTCGGCCGGACGATTTGCTTGCGAGAAAGCTGTTTGGCGATTCGAATTCACCCCACATCGCAGACGGTTCGTGTTTTTTCATTCTGGAGTAGGCATGTCTGGTCGCTTCTGTGTCATTCTGGCTGCTGTTTTTGGCTTCGTCGGAGTTGCCCTGGGAGCATTTGGAGCTCACGGCCTCAACGGCACCGAGTATCTGGAAAAGAAATACGCCGCGATGGAGCCAAAGAATGTCGCGGGCCAGATGATCCCGGCCAGCGTGAAATACTACAACGACTTTCGGACGGGCGTTGAGTATCACATGACTCACACGCTGGCGCTGCTGGGATGTGGCGTGCTGTTATTCCGATGCCGAAGTCGGCTGATCGCTGGTGCTGCCTGGTGCTTCGTTGGTGGAATCGTCCTGTTTTCCGGTGCGTTGTATGTGCTTGTGATCCTGGGACCGAAGTGGCTGGGGATCCCGTGGGGAATGGTGGCTCCGATTGGAGGAACACTGCAGCTGATCGGCTGGATCCTTCTCGGTGCCGGAGCTGCATTGCTTCCCATCTCGAAGGAAACAGCGGACTGAACCAGAGATAACGAGCCGCGCCTTTCACGGATCGCGGCCAGCTTGCAGTTATCGAAAAACTGCGTCAGCTAGAGAAAAGGCGGTATTTTCGCGATGCAAACGCCAGTCTTGGAGCCCGATTTTTCCCAGATAACGCGATTTCTGACGGAAATGCCGGTGCCCTTGTTCAGCGTCCCTGCCGTCGGTAACCTGCTGCACTTTTCGCAGGGTCCGAGGAAACTGAGCGAGGTCGAATTCTGTGGCTCCGAATGATCGTATCGTGATAACCGGGATCGGGCTGACGGCTCCGAATGGCAATTGCCTTTCGGACTACCGTCAGGCGCTGCTGGCCGGACGTTCGGGCGTCGTGAACTATCAGACTCGCTACATGGGCCCCGTGCTGGCCGGCGTCTGCAACTTCGATGAGCTGAAGTACCAGAAGAAGAAGGACTTGCGTCGAGGAACCCGAGCTGGTTCCATCTCCGTGTACTGTGCGAATGAAGCCGTTCGCGACTCGGGGCTCGACTGGCCAAACGTCGCAAAAGACCGCGTCGGGGTTTACCTGGGAATCACCGAGCACGGCAATGTCGAGACGGAAAACGAGGTCTATGAGATCTCAAAGTTCCAGTACGACACCAAAGTCTGGTCGCACCATCATAACCCGCGAACAGTCGCCAATAATCCGGCGGGCGAAGTTACGCTGAACATGTGCATTACGGGCCCGCATCTGACGATCGGTGCCGCGTGTGCGGCTGGCAATGCCGGTTTCATCCAGGCGGCTCAGATGCTGAGGCTGGATGAGGTGGATCTGGCGATCGCCGGCGGTGTTTCTGAGAGTATTCACACGTTTGGCATCTTCGCGAGTTTTGCTGCTCAGGGCGCATTGGCCACTCATGAAGACCCAACGAAAGCTTGCCGCCCGTTTGATATGAAGCGAAACGGGATCGTCGTCGCGGAAGGCGGCGGCATCTGTACGGTCGAACGTCTTCCGGACGCATTGCGACGCGGAGCGAAGATTTACGGCGAAATCATTGGCTATGCGATGAATTCGGATGCTCGTGATTTCGTGCTTCCGGATTCGAACCGACAGGCGGAATGCGTCCAGCTGGCGTTGAAGCGAGCGGGGCTGCAGCCAAACGACATCGACATCGTCAGCAGTCACGCGACGGCGACGGAACAAGGTGACATTGAAGAAGCGAATGCTCTCCGGAAGGTGTTTGGCGATTGTTCTCGAACAGTCATCAACAACACCAAAAGCTTCATCGGACATGCGATGGGAGCCGCCGGAGCCCTGGAACTTTTGGGCAATTTGCCGTCATTTGACGATGGAATTGCCCACGCTACAATCAACGTCGACGAACTTGATCCACGGTGTGCTCTGCCAAATCTCGTGCTGAATGAACCCCGACATTTGGGGAAGGTCGAGTGCATTCTGAACAATTCCTTCGGAATGCTGGGCATTAATTCCGTGGTGATCATTCGAAGATTTGAAGGGTAAGTCGGCGAACGGTTTCTGCTGGCAGGCAGTGCAGTTCGCTGATCGCGTTTTTGTTGAACCGTGTTGTTGAAATGAGGGCAGATTGATGACGGCTGATCAGATCCGGCAGGTGATTCTGGACATTCTGGAGCGAATTGCTCCGGACGAGGATCTGACCGGTCTCGATGATGCGCGTCCGTTTCGCGAACAGATGGAACTGGACAGCATGGACTTCCTCGACATCGTGATGGAACTGCGAAAAATGTATCGCATCCAGATCCCCGAGGAAGATTATCCAAACCTCAACACAATGGCAGGAACTGTGGCCTATCTCCTGCCTCGGCTGAAAGATGTTCCGGTCAACGCCTGACGTCTTTCGCTGAATTCCGTCAGCCTGTCTGACGGCCAGGTCATTTCTGCACTACCCCGAAGAGAAAACTCTTCGGGGTTGTCGTGCTTAATCTGAACAACAAATTGAATCAAAAGTAGTGGAAGTCGCCAGACTTCCTCTGAGTTCTAAACGCATCAAGCTCAATGGAACTCTGGCCACGGCGAACGAAGGAACTCTGGCGAGTTCCACGACAGGAATGGCAGGAACTCTGGCGAGTTCCACTACACGTCGAAATTTTGAAAACTCTCTGAGGATTGTTTCCTGTGCGTTATGACACCGTCATTATCGGTGCCGGCATGTCGGGCCTGTCTGCAGGTGTCCGGCTGGCGTACTACGAAAAGAAAGTGTGCATCCTCGAGCGCCATACCACGATTGGCGGGCTAAATTCTTTCTACCGCCTGCGCCGTCGCAATTACGATGTCGGCCTGCATGCCATCACAAACTACGCCGAACCAGGAACGAAGCAGGGACCGCTCAGCAAACTGCTGCGTCAGCTTCGCATGACCTGGGAAGACTTTGATCTTCGGCCTCAGCTGCGATCGGCCATTGCCTTTCCGGACTGCACGCTGTATTTCACAAACAACTTCAATTTCTTCGTCGAACAGATTGCCGCGGCGTTTCCTTCTCAGATCGATGGCTTTCGTCGGCTGGTGAACCGAATCGCCGAGCACGATGCACTGAATCTTGATCGCCGGGAGATCTCAGCTCGACAGGTTGTCAGTGAATACGTGCACGACCCGCTTCTGATCGACATGATCTTCTGCCCTCTCATGTTTTACGGCAGCGCGACGCCGCGGGACATGGACTTCAATCAGTTTGTGATCATGTTCAAGAGCATCTTTCATGAAGGCTTCGGACGACCTTTCGACGGCATCCGGCTGATCCTGAAGAAGCTCGTGAAACATTTCCGAAATCTCGGCGGTCAGTTGCGACTGCGAGCCGGCGTGCGACAGATTCTGCAGTCGAACGGCAAAGCCACCGCGGTGCTGCTGGATGATGGAACTCAGATCGAAGCGGACAACATTTTGTCGTCTGCCGGTGCCGCCGAAACGATGCGGCTGATCAATCCGGAAAGTCCGCCGGTCAAAGCCGAACCGGGTGATATTTCGTTTGTTGAATCGATCAGCGTGCTGGACTGTGAGCCTTCAAAGCTGGGACACAAAGACACGATTGTGTTTTACAGTGACTCGCCGCAGTTCCACTATGAACGGCCAAACGTCCCCGTTGACCTTCGCAGCGGGATCATCTGTTCGCCCAACAACTTTGATTATTCACAGCCGCTGGAAGACGGACGAGTCCGCATCACGGCACTCGCAGATCCTCATTACTGGATGAATCTTCCGGAAGAAGAATACGCCGATGCCAAGATGCGCTGGAATGATCAGATCATCCAGAGCGCGTTGAAGCATATTCCGGACTTTCGATCGCACGTCATCGATACGGACGTATTCACGCCTCGCACCATCCGCCGCTTCACCGGACATCTGAACGGCTGCGTCTACGGTGCACCTCAGAAGTTTGTCGACGGACAAACGCCACTCAGCAATTTGTTCCTCTGCGGAACCGACCAGGGCTTCCTCGGAATCGTGGGTGCGATGCTAAGCGGCATCACGATCGCGAACAGGCACTTGCTGAAGTAACAGTAGGTGCCGCTTGCCGAGCGGCACTTCGCGGTCTCACCGCGACCAGCGACCCTGCCACGTACTACTGTCTTCAAGGGCGACGTGGGAAAAGTGCACCGCCGGGCCTTTCGTCATGAACATATGGCCTTGGCTTTATGTGCCTGCAAGAAACGGTTCGCCTGAAGGCGAAAGTCCCGCCCTGCACGCAACGCTGTGAAGGATTCTGTAGTGGATCTCGCCAGAGATCCCACGACTGTCGTTGATGACAGGAACTCTGGCGAGTTCCACTACAGATCCGAGCTCAGGAAACTCGCTGCAGAAAATCCTTCACAGCGTTGCCCGTCAGGCGTGACCTACAGTAGCTTCACTCCACCTGGTAATCGTGCAGAATCGCTCCGGTGGACGCGGCCTGGTGGTACTGTTCCCGGGACATCTTCGCACCGCGCAGGTCGACGAGGTAAAAGTCGACACCTTCGATGTGGGCACCGAGCAGGTTCACGCCTTTCAGGTTCGCCTTTCGAATTTCTTCCGGTGCTTTGAAGTGTTGTTCAAGACGTTCGTCGGTGTAAAAGCCGGTTCGAGTTCCCTCAGAGGCATACGGCGACGACAGCAGTCCTTCGCGGCTTGCACCAAGATGGAAGACGACGTCACGCAGATCGGCATTTCGCAGGTCAGCATTCTCCCAGTCCACCTCACCCAGCTGAGCAGCTCGAAGATTGACCTTCTGCAGGTTTGCCCCTTGGGCTTCGGAACCGCTGAGCGACGAGCTCCTCAGATTTGCTCCCATCAGATTGAACTGAGTCAGGTCCACATTTTCAAGATTGCACGAAACCATGCGAGCGTTGTGAAGCATCGCCCCGCGAAGATTGGTTGTGGTCAGGTCCAGGTGGCTGAGATTTGCCATCATCAGATCACACTGCGAAAAATCTGCATCCTGGACATTCGCATCGTAGAAGCTCGCTTTGGGAAGGTACGAACCACGGAACGATACGCCACAAAGCTGGCTGGAATCAAATACGGATTCCGCCATTTGAGTCTGTTCAAAGTTGCTCCCGCGAAGGTCTGCACGACGAAAACAGCTTTGATGTCCGACGATGTGTGAAAAGTCCGAATCTGGTGCGAATCCATGGTCAAAGACAAAGGCCGTCAGCTTCGCGCAGCGAAAGCTGGTTCGTCTGAAACTGGCATAGGATGCATGAGCATTTGTGAAGTCGCAGTGATGGAAACTGGCGTCGTTCGCACTGATGCCTGTAATCACCGTGTGGCTCAGATCCACTTCGGACCAGTTCGCACCGTCAAGCACTGCTCCCTTGAGATTTGTTCTCGCCAAAGATCTTGCAGGCCGCCACGTCGGATCGATGGCAAGCAACAGAGTCATCGCCGAAGCATAAAGAGCCGCATCCGCATGCAGTATCAGCAGCGCTGCCAGATCTGAGATGATCCGTTTGTTGTTGCGAAGACGTCGTGCAATGATCGGAAGAACGTCCTCCGGGATTGGCCTGCTCAGGATCTCCATGCCAGATCGTGTCTGCAGCTGCGAACAGAAATACTCCGCCGCCAGCATGCACTGCACAGGATGCAGCTCCTGTAGCCGGCCCAGTGGCAACGTTGCAGGATCAAGAACGGAAGACGCTTGTTCTTTCACCTTGTCATTGCCCAGGTCTTCCCAGGTCTTCTTTCCAATGTCGGTTGCTTCACCGCAGCGTCTCATCAGCCGATTGAGAATTTCCCACATCGCGGCTTCTGCGGAGTCCAGTGATTTATTGGCGGCAAGCTCTTCCAATACCAGCACCCACAATTCGGGCAGACCTTCCAGAAAGGCTCCGTCAGCCGTTCGATTCAGCAACGACACCGACTGGTCCGGGAATCGCTGTAGCACATACTCGATGACATCATCACGATCCCATGCGGCCATCTGATAGACCGTCGCGTCGGGACATTCCTGAGTCCTCGCAACGATGACCGTAATCATACCGCTGTCAGCAACAGCACTTTTCAATGCCCCATCAGCACTGCGGACATCTCGCACATCAAGAAGTCGGATCAGTCCGGCGGTGACTTCCGAAGAGAATCGTTCCGCGACATAGCGAAGAGCAAAACTCTTCCCTGCACCTCGTGGCCCGCAGATGACAATGCGGTGAACTCGCTTCGCTCGAAGGTGCTCCTGGAGTATATGATCCAGAAGGCGACTCTCCCCATCCGGACCCATTACTCGAGGCCGTACCACCGACTCAAAAGTCTGTGTCATGACAGTTCCCCAGCATTCAGATCACAAAGGCTCGTGCCTCGCATTCTATTTTCGGGCCACAGGAAGACAATCCCTGGGGGTGAGACTTCATGGACAGACGGAAACACGCGGCTCGGCAAGAGCCTCGCTCTCCA
>VFQT010000626.1_pt1 | contig 50204 bp, 36 predicted proteins | sample 3512381 | NCBI WGS metagenome assembly VFQT01 (sample SAMN10412376, study PRJNA504923) | tailings metagenome | isolation source: Relicate 2 Philex TSF3 active mining site | place: Philippines: Tuba, Benguet | collected 2017-08-29 | reverse complement strand
GCAGAATTGTATTTCACCCCTGTGTTGTGGCCCGATTTCAATAAGGAACACCTCTATCAAGCCATTGCCGATTATCTGACCCGTGAGCGTCGTTTTGGTAAGACGGGAGAACAAATTCAGAAAATCTGATGTTCCGAATTGCCCTACTTTTTCTGTCTTGTTTGGTATTCAATTCCCTACCGATCAGGGGTATAGCCCAGGTGAAGCGAGACGCGCGTTCCGCTGCTGCGCCTGCAGAGCCGGTTGTACGCACCTATACGATCGGGGGCATTCGGGTGGAAGGCGTTCAGAACTTTGATACGGAGATTCTCCTGATGTTGGCAGGTTTAAAAGTAGGCGATGCCATCGATTTGCCGGGTGAGGTGCTCACCAAGGCCGTTCGCAGTTTGTGGAAGCAGGGTTTGTTTGGGGATGTGGTGATCGAAGTCGAGCGGTATGAGGCCAGCATTGTTTTTTTAAAGGTCGTGTTGCAGGAGCGACCGAGGCTGAGCAAATTCGCTTTTAGCAAGTCACTTCGAAAATCTTATGCCGACGACTTAACCGAAAAGTTAAAGGATTTTAGGGGCAAGGTGTTTTCAGATCATATTAAGGCCTCTTCGGTCGAGCTCATCAAGAACTATTTCGCGGAGAAGGGCTACGGTGATACACGCATAGAAGTAAAAGAAGAGCCCGACACCACCCACCAGAACATGGTACTTGTTCGGCTTTATATTCAAACAGGAGATCGGGTGCGTGTGGGGTCGCTGCTTGTGGAGGGCAATCAGGCAGTGTCTTCCAAGAAAATTTACAGAAAGATGAAGGGCACTAAACCCTATCAGCGCTTTAATATTTTTCGAAATGCTAAGTTTGATGAGCAAAAGTATGTGGAAGATAAAGAAGCGCTGTTAAAAGTGTATCGAGAGGAAGGATTCCGCGATGCACGAATTGCTCAGGATACGCAGTGGCGTGTTCAATCGATGGTGCACATCAGAATCCGGGTCGAAGAAGGAAATCGATATTATTTCCGTAACATACGGTTTTCTGGAAATACCCTGTATCCCGACTCCATTCTCAGCAAAGTTTTGGGTATCGATCCGGGTGAGGTTTATAGTCCCAAAACGCTTGAAAGTAGACTGCAAATTGATCCAAACGGACGAGATATCTCCAGTATGTATATGGACAACGGATATCTGTTTTTTCAGGTCAATCCGGTTGAGGCCCGTGTAGAAAGTGATTCTGTTGACCTCGAAATCCAAATCTATGAGGGTGCTCAGGCAACGGTAAATCGGGTGACGGTAACGGGAAACACCAAAACCAGTGAGCATGTTGTGCTTCGGGAGTTGCGAACAAGACCCGGACAGAAATTTAGTCGCAGTGATGTCATCCGTACCCAACGCGAATTGAGTCAGCTGGGTTATTTCGACCCTGAGCAACTGGGGGTAACCCCCACCCCAAATCCGGCTGATGGCACAGTCGATATAGAGTATAAAGTAGCAGAGCGTTCCAACGACCAAATTGAGCTTTCTGGTGGCTGGGGCGCCGGACAGGTGGTGGGTACACTCGGGCTTGTTCTCAATAATTTCAGTGCCAGAAAATTGTTCGATCCATCCGCGTGGAATCCTGTGCCCTCCGGAGATGGACAGCGCTTGAGCATCCGTGCTCAGGGTAATGGCCGGTTTTTCCGGTCCTATAATTTTTCGTTTACAGAGCCGTGGTTGGGCGGGCGCAAGCCCAATGCCCTTTCGGTGAGTGCATACACCACCTTGCAGTCGACAGGTTTGGCAGCAAACAACCCCAATGCAGGTTCGCTCACCCTCAATGGTCTAACGGTAAGCCTGGGTAAGCGTTTAAAGGTGCCAGACGATTACTTCACCCTTCTCCATTCGATCAATTTTCAGCAATTCGTATCGCGTAATTATCAGATCACCGTGTTTTTGCCAAATGGACTGTCCAATAATTTTTTCATCCGCGAAACATTGGCACGCAACAGCATCGATCAGCCGATTTTCCCCCGAAGTGGTTCCAATCTTTCCTTGTCGGTACAGTTAACTCCGCCCTATACTGCTTTGGGCAGAAAAGTGGGAGCCGATGTGGCTGCGACCGAACGATATCGCTGGATGGAGTATCATAAATGGCGCTTCGACAGCCAGTATTTTCTGAAATTGGCGGGCAACCTGGTGTTGATGAGCCGTGTTCAATTGGGCTTCCTTGGGAACTATTCGTCCTCCTTTGGCGATATCCCCCTCGGGCGTTTTTATGTTGGGGGTGATGGGTTGATGGGTTTCCAGCTCGACGACAGGGAGTTGATTGGCTTGAGGGGATACCAGAACAATTCGTTGAGCCCACGAAATGCATCCGGACAATTTGTTGGCGCAACGGCGTTTCAGAAGTATACGATGGAATTGCGATATCCGCTCACGCTTAACCCCAGCGCCACCATTTACGTGACCTCTTTCCTGGAAGCAGGCAATAGTTTTATGCGCTTGCGGGATTTTGAACCTTTCACGAATTTCCGGTCAGCGGGTTTGGGCGTGCGCTTTTTTCTGCCGATGTTTGGGCTACTGGGGGTAGATTGGGGCTATGGCTTCGATCGTGTGCCTGGTCTTGAGGCACATAAAAGCAATTTTCACATCACTATCGGACAAAACTTTTGATGATGCGGTATCAATTCGTATTTGCTTTGCTGCTTGGTCTTTTCCCGTTGATCGCTGCTGCTCAGAAGTATGCCTACATCGATAGTGAGTACATCCTCGCCCAAATAACGGAATACAAGGCTGCGCAATCAAAAATCGATGCTCTGGCGGAGGAGTGGTCGACCGAGTTAACGGAGAAAAGAGCGCACATCGAAAGTATGCAACGTTCGTTTAAAGCCGAACAGGTATTACTGACGGCTTCGATGCGGGAAGAGAAAATGGCAGAAATTAAGGAAAAGGAGGCCGAATTGGAGGAGCTGCAATCGAAGCGCTTCGGCTATGAAGGTGAATTGTGGCGAAAGCAACAGGAGTTAATTAAGCCCCTCCAGGACCGGATCTATGAAGCCGTTCAAAAATATGCCCGCGAAAAGGGATATGACCTTATTTTTGACCGCGCTGGGGCTGTAACCTTGATCTATGCCAATGGAAAGTTCGATAAGAGCGACGATATTCTGACTGAAATGGGTGTGGCACCGTCCGCTGCTAAAGACAAGTCACGGTCGAGGACACCCGCACTTCCTAAGGTAAATATGCCCGGAATGGAGCGATTGAAAGAGGAGATTAAAGGGTCGGATAAAGAAAGTTCCCCTGATGTTCAGCCAGCCCGAACGCCGCCTCCAGCTACTGCTAATCCATCCTCAAATCCTGCCCCTCGTCCGGGTACCCGACCTCGTTAAACATAATCACATTAAACTTAATTCAAAATGAAAAAAATCATTCTCTTCAGCGGTCTATTTTTGTTTGGCTTGTCGAACTTGACCGTACATGCCCAGATTAAATTGGGGCACATCAACTCATCTGATTTGGTTGCGCTGATGCCCGAAACAAAGAAGTCAGAGGATAGCCTAAAGCGTTATACAGAGGATTTAAATGGTCAGTTGGAGCAAATGCTTGCCGAATTGAAAACCAAATACACAGAATATCAGTCGAAACAAAGTTCTTGGAGTGAGGCTGTTCGGGAATACCGCGGAAAGGAAATCCAGGATTTGCAGACCAACATCGACAACTTCCAGCAGCGCGCGCAACAAGATATTTCCTCGAAGCGCGAGGAGTTGTTGCGGCCCATCATGGAACGGGCAGAGCAGGCCATTAAGGATGTGGCCAAGGAGGGCAAGTATACCTATGTGTTCGATTCCGGTGGGGGAACTCTATTGCATTATCAGGATTCCGATGACATCATGGAGCCAGTAAAGAAAAAGCTGGGATTGCCTGCTGGCGCAAAGCCCTGATTGGGTTGCTTGTACGATTGCTTTTCGCTACCTTGCAACTTCCTTTTTTGATGCCGTGATATGAAGCAAATGATACGACTCCCGATTCTGCTGTTGGCAATAATTATTGTGGGCGCGTTTGGACACGAATTACGTGCCCAGATGGCTTTGGGCGACAAAATGTATAAGATTCAGCAGTATTTCGTGGCGATTGAATACTACAAGAAAGCCATTAAAAATAAGGACGAGAAGGGTAAAGCAACTTTCCAGGTAGCCCAGTGCTACCGTTTAATGAATGATTATCGACAGGCTGATTCTTGGTATGCACGTGCTGAGAAGGCAGGCTTCAAAGATCCGGAATTATACACTCAACACGCTTTTGTTTTAAGGGCATTGGATCGATTTGATGAGGCTTCGGAGCAATATGCCTTGCATTTGGAGTCCGTTCCCGACGATGCCCGTGTGAAATGGGATCGGGAAACCTGCGTGATGGCCTCTGGATGGAAAAAAACGCCCACAAAGCATGAGGTAAAAAATATGCGGGTGTTCAACACGCGCGAATCGGATTATTTTCTGACTTTGTTTCGGAAAAATGGGGTCATCATCACCTCCAATCGGGAAGAAGCCAGTGGTAAGAAACTCTTCAACCGAATTGGGGAACGGTATTCAGATTTTTTTGAATCAACTGTCGATGCCAAGGGCAAGTGGAGCAAACCAGCTACTTTAGAAGGGGATATTAATACGCCGGGAAATGATGGTACGGCCAGCATCAATGAGGCAGGTACCACCATGTACTTTTCGCGCTGCACCATAAAAAAGGGAGATTGCAAGATTTACGTAGTTCAGAGGGCGGGTACTAAATGGGGAACTCCAGAGCCAATCTCTGTTTTTGGTGATACCATACTGGTATCCCATCCGAGCTTATCTCCCGATCAGACCAAGTTGTTTTTTACGGCGGATGGCGCGGAAGGAGGCTATGGGGGCAAAGATATTTGGTATATGAACCGTGCGGGGGATCAATGGGAGGACCCCATTAATCTTGGTCCGCAAGTGAACACCGAATCGGATGAAATGTTCCCCTACATACATGCCGATGGTCAAACGCTGTATTTTGCCAGTGATGGCCACCCGGGGATGGGTGGATTGGATATTTTCGCGGTTAAGGGCAGCGGAACCGAATGGTCAGATCCTGAAAATTTAATGTTTCCTGTAAATTCTGGCGCTGATGACTTTGGGTTTATTGCCAATACCCGCAAAGACAAAGGTTTTTTGGTGAGCAATCGGACGGGTGGTCGTGGCAGCGACGACATCTATCAATGGTCTGTGCCACCCATTGAAATCGACTTGGATGGCACCATCTATGATGACAGCACCGGTAAACCCATCGCATTTGCTGAGGTTAGGCTGTTCATGAAGGACTCGACCTATAAGGACACCAAAACAGATAAAAAGGGGAACTATTCGTTTAGGCTGAAGCCGGATTTTGAATACAAAATTCAGGCTTCGAAGTTTGATTATATCGACCACGACACGACCATGAACACCTTGGGTGTTGAAGAGTCGAAAAAATTCCGTGCGGATCTTTGGTTGATGCGCGTGCCTTTGGACGAGATCGTCATTGGAGATATTGTGTATGATTTCGACAGCGACCAACTGAAGCCGCAATCGCTCGGTTCGCTAGATAGTTTGGTACACTTTCTCAACCGTGCTTCAAATTTGCGCATCTCGTTGAATTCTCATACCGATTCAAGAGGCTCCGATGCGTACAATCAAGATTTATCCCAGCGACGTGCTGAATCGGTTGTACGCTACATGATCGCGCAAGGAATTGACTCTGCTCGCTTGGTTCCGGCTGGATTTGGTGAAACTAAGCTTTTGAACCGCTGTGGTAATGGAGTAAGGTGCAGCGATGCGGAACATGAGTTGAACCGTCGAACAACCTTCAAAGTGATTGGCACGGATTTCCGGGGAATCATCAAGTATCGTCGTGTTACCGGTGACCTGGAACTCGACGAGGATCTGGTGTACACCAATCCCGATTGGGAGTGAGGTGAAAGTCGATAGCTCTGCCATCCATCAATTATGAGTGAGTATTTGCGTCGCGGGGTTTCGGCTACGAAGGATGAGGTGCATCAGGCCATTGGCCGTCTCGATAAGGGATTATATCCGCGTTCGTTCTGTAAGGTTCTCCCCGATTATCTGGGTGGGGATCCGGAATGGTGTACCTTGATTCATGCCGATGGGGCGGGCAGCAAGTCGGCTTTGGCATATTCTTATTGGAAAGAAACGGGTGACCTACAGGTGTGGCGAAATTTGGCGGTTGATGCGGTGGTCATGAATCTGGATGATCTGATTTGTGTGGGATGTACGGGTCCATTTTTATTGTCATCGGCCATCGGGCGTAATGCTCTGTTAATTCCTGGGGCGGTTTTGGAGGCCATCATAGGCGGAACCATCGATTTTATCGATCAAATGCAACATTATGGGATTGAGGTGATCCATGGTGGGGGTGAAACGGCCGATTTGGGTGATTTGGTGCGTACCATAGTAGTGGATGCAACAATGACCGCGCGCATGCGGCGTTCCGATGTTGTTTCACAGGAGCGAATTCAAGCTGGGGATGTTGTAGTTGGATTGGCATCCTTCGGTCAAACGGTGTATGAATCAGAATACAATGGTGGGATGGGATCGAATGGACTCACCTCGGCCCGTCATGATGTTTTTTCTCAGGCCTTAGCCGCTGCTTATCCGGAATCGTATGATCCATCGATGCCCGCTGATCTGGTGTATAAGGGCCCTATGGGTCTTTTGGATCGCGTTGAAGGCACACCATTGAATGCGGGTCGTCTTGTTTTGTCGCCAACGCGGACCTATGCTCCACTACTGGTTCCCATTTTGCGTGAACGTGCATTTGATATCCACGGCATGGTGCATTGCTCGGGTGGGGGGCAATCGAAAACGCTGAATTTTTTGGGCCCACAGCGTGTGGTTAAGAACAATCTATTCCCCGTTCCCCCTTTGTTTCAGATGATCGCTCAATGCTCTGGGAGTAGTGATGAAGAACTGTATCGGGTGTTCAATATGGGTCACCGAATGGAGGTGTACCTTTCTGAAGACGAGGCGCCTTCATTCATGGAAAGGGCTGAGTCAATGGGCATCGAAGCACGTTGCATTGGCTATGTAGAGGATGCAGAAGCACCTGAGGTTCTGCTGACAACCGCCTCAGGTAATCAAGTGATCTACAGAAAGTAGCGCGAGACAGCGGGCTTTTCTTATTACTTCGCAAAGGAGACAGCGCGCTTTTCGCGAATCACAGTCACTTTGATCTGCCCGGGGTATTGCATTTCGTTCTGGATGCGTGTTGATATATCCACGGCCATCAGATCTGCTGCTTCATCCCCCACTTTTTCTGACTCAACGATAACCCTGAGTTCGCGACCCGCTTGGATGGCATAGGCTTTTTCTACCCCACCATAGCCAGTAGCCAGTTGCTCCAATTCCTTGAGGCGCTTTGTATAGCCTTCGACCATCTCCCGGCGCGCTCCAGGTCGTGAGCCAGAAATAGCGTCACAAACTTGAACGATCACAGATATGGGGTCGGTCATCTCGATCTCATCATGGTGTGCACCGATGGCGTTGCAAACCACAGGGTGCTCTTTGCAACGTTCCGCAATTTGCATCCCCAAAATGGCGTGCGGCACCTCCGGATTGTCGTCGGGTACCTTTCCGATATCGTGGAGTAATCCAGCGCGTTTGGCCAACTTTGGATTGAGACCAAGTTCGGAGGCCATAGTGGCACATAAATTGGCGACCTCACGGCTGTGCTGAAGAAGGTTTTGACCGTAGGAAGAGCGGTACCGCATTTTGCCCACAAGCCGCACCAATTCAGCGGGCAATCCATGTATGCCCAGGTCAACACAGGTGCGCTCGCCAATTTCAGCGATCTCCTCTTCGATTTGTTTGCGCGTTTTGTTCACCACTTCCTCGATCCGGGCCGGGTGAATGCGTCCATCAGTAACCAGTCGATGCAGAGCCACACGTGCAATTTCGCGGCGGAGTGGATCGAAGCAACTCAATACAATGGCTTCTGGCGTATCGTCGACCTGCACTTCCACCCCAGTGGCTGCTTCGAAGGCCCGTATGTTTCGTCCTTCGCGACCAATAATCTGACCTTTAATCTCGTCGTTTTTAATGGGAAATACAGAGATGGCATTTTCGACTGAATGCTCAGTGGCGGTGCGCTGAATCGTCTCTATAACGATTTTTTTGGCTTCTTTCTGGGCGTGGGCTTTGGCTTCATCCAGAATTTCTTTCAATTGTCCGGCGGCCTTGCTTTTGGCCTCTGCGGCCATTTGTTCCATCAGTTGTGCACGGGCATCCTGTGCCGATAGACCGGCGATTTTCTCTAAAGCGGCCACTGTTTTTTGTCGGCTCTTCTCCAGTTCTTCTCGCTGCTTATCGAGCTGTTCCTTTTTCTGCTCCATCTGCTCCTGCTGGCGTTTGAGGTGGTCGCGACTGCCATCCAGTTCATGTTCCTTGCGGGCCACCTGTTCCATTTTTTGGTTGAGTGACTGTTCCTTTTGTTTGATGCGGTTTTCATTCTGAACAAGAGCCTGGGTGCGCTTATTGGCTTCACTTTCGTGTTCCTGTTTCATTTGAAGAAAACGTTCGCGCGCTTGAAGTTCCTTCTCTTTGCGCAGGGTTTCAGCTTTTATTTCGGCCTCTTTGAGAATGCGGGCTGCCTCTTTTTCAGCTTCTTCGCGTTGTTGATCGCGGGCTGTTGCGCCCATTTTGCGGCCGGTGATGAGTCCGGCAAGCAGGGCCACGATGGTCGCGGCTAGTCCTATTGCATATTCCATAGCTTGTTTTTGTGGGCAAGACTACGGCAGAAGTAGCTATGGGTCTAGGGCGAATCAGATTCAGGGGCGGTCGATGTTCGTCGGTCCAATAGCTCAAAAATGCGATCGACGGATTCCGATAGGCTAGATAAATCTGGCTTTGGCGTTGGTTGATCAGACGAGCTTTGGGTTTGGGTTGACAGTCCTGCGTGTGCGAAATGCAGCGCAGTCATGGCCAACTGGTCGGTTTTGTCGGACGAAGGGTAGGTCGACTTATACTCATCCATGCGCAATCGGATCTGCTCCTCGGCTGATTGCAGACGGGGTGCAGCACTGGGATCAACCTTAACCGGGTAGGTGCGGTCTCCAATGCGTATGTTGAGGTGTATATGCTCCATAATTCTGAAACGCCTGTGACCTATTGCTGTTCCTGCAGCAGTTCGATGCACCGGTTTATTTCATTGATGTATTCATTTAGCTTCAGTTGCATGGAGCGGCTCGAAGCTGGATCGCGACGGATTTGTTCGGCTATGGCCAGGTTTTTTTTCTCTTCTTCGACCGATTTCAGGTGGTCTTGAAGCTTTAGTTTGTCATCCTGCAACGACGCTACGCGTTGCCTGAGACTGGCATTTTCCCGTTCCAATTTATCCAATCGGTTGAGCACCGACTGCACCCGGCGGTGAAGCACGTGCAAACGTTGCAGCAACTCTTGATCCATAATTTCTAGCGGCGCACTTCCGCACCTGTAGCTTGCGCGAAGATAGCGATTATTTGAGTCATTGCCGCCTCGACTCTTTCATCGGTAAGCGTAGAATGGTCGTCGCGGAACATAAAGCTCAGAGCATATGACCGGAGTTCGGGAGCAATGCGGTCACCCTCGTAACGATCGAAAAGGTTCACCTCGCGCAACAAGGGGGCCGCAGACTGGAAAGCAAGTTCGCGTAAAGTAGAATAGCGGACGCTGCGGTGCACCAGGAGTGCGAGATCGCGGCGAACGAGCGGAAAGCGCGACCAATCACGGAATAGTTTTTGTTGACCAACCTGAGCCATCAAAGGAGCCCATTCTAGGGTAGCAAACCACACCGGTTGTTTGAGGTCGTAGTGTTTGGCAATACCTGGGTCGACCTCACCGAGATAGGCATAGGGCCTTCCTTGCCAAGTATATTGAAGCTGGCGATGGGTAAGGCAGGGATGCGTACCCCGTTCAGGCTGTTGGGGTTCTATCCCGCAGGCCATGAATATGCGCTGTACGTGCGCATGGAGCAGGGGCAGATCAATTTTTTTCGCATCAGCATACCAACTTTCGGGAGTGGCCGAACCCGACATCAACAAGCCCAATTGGTCGGTTTCGGTCCGCGTATTGTTGTTTACGAGATACGTTTTTCCCCATTCAAAGAAGATGGGGTTATATTGTTGCCTGTTGTGGTTGTGCCGTGCATTGTTGAGGCAAGAAAACAACAGACTGGGACGTAATACAGGGTATAGATCATTGACCGGATTCAATACCCTGAGTGCATTGGGCTTATAGGCCGGAAGAAACTCAAGTTCCGCATCGGAAATGAACGATAGGCTCATTGTTTCATAAAAACCGGAGTCGGCGAGCATACGGGCTACAGAATCACGCAGCTTGTGGTTCCGTTCATTGTGCTTGGGTGGCGAGGGGGCGTAGCGCAGTTGGGGTGGTGAGGGAAGTCGATTGAGACCGTACACCCTCAGGATTTCCTCCAACACATCGACCTCGCGGGTTACATCGGTTCGGTATCGAGGTGCTGTTAATTCCATCCCCTCCGCGTGTTCATAGCCGATTTGGAAATCGAGACGCTCCAGTATGCCGCGCAATTCATTTCGAGGAATCTTACACCCAGCCATCGTGTCGAGTGTATGAAACTGCAAATGGATATGCGCCTCAGGAATGGGGTTTCCATGGGCCTCTACCCAAGGTTCCGCCTTTCCGCCCCCGCAACTTTCGAGCAAAAACACGGCGCGTGCGAGCGCTGTTTGCACGCCATCGGGATCAGTGCCCCGCTCAAAGCGCCAGGACGCGTCGCTTTTGATGCCCAGCTCACGGGCGGTTCGGCGGATGCTTTTAGGGTTGAAATGAGCGCTTTCGAGAAAAATATCGGTGGTATCCGGAGCAATGGAATCGTTGAGCCCGCCCATGACCCCTGCTACACCCATGGGCTCATGCGCGTTGGTAATCAGCAGGTGGTGTGGCTTTAAGCTATATTCTTTTTGGTTGAGTAGGGTGATGCGTTCCGCCTCGTGGGCTGTTCGCACACGCACTTCTCCACCTTTAATCTGTCGGAGGTCGTAGGCATGCAAGGGTTGCCCCAATTCGTATTGGATGTAATTGGTGACGTCGACGATGAGGTTAACTGGGCGTGCGCCACACATTTTGAGGCGTTCTTGCATCCAATCGGGCGAAGGACCCGTGCGGATGCCCCGTACCACGCAACCGGCGATGTGACTGCAGCCATCCCCTTGTTCGATAAAGACCTGTACGGATGGTTTGGTTGGCGTTGATTTTGAAGCAAGAGGCACGCTCGTTTGGGGCATCGTTAGCGCGAACCCCAGTCGGGCAGCCACATCGCGTGCCGCACCGAAATGCGACATGGCATCGGAGCGGTTCGGGGTTAGGCCTACTTCAATCTGCCATTCACCCGGTTGCTCAGGAAAAAGAACAGCCATAGGGGTTCCTAAAGGCTGACTGAACGCCTGATCGTCTAACACCATGATGCCCGAAGAATCGTCACCCAAGCCCGCCTCCTGAGCCGAGCACAGCATACCGAAGCTGTCTACCCCCCTTAGACTAGCCGGTTGAATCAAAATGGGGTCACCGCCTGCGCGGTGCAAGGTCGTTCCAGGCAGGGCAACCACCACTTTTTGGTCCAAGGCCAAATTGGGCGCGCCACAAACGATTTGTCGCGGAGCTTGTTCCCCTACATCCACCATGGCAATTCTCAGTCGGTCAGCCTTGGGATGGGGCATCACCTCCACTACTTTACCCAACACAAGACCTTGGGCGGGTTCGGGCCGATGACCTAAGCGTTGAACACCATCGACTTCAAGGCCAAGATCCGTCAGGATGGCGCAAAGTTCATCGACCGGTAAGGGCTCAGGAAGAAATTCACATAACCAAGAATAGGAGAGCAGCATAGGCGATCGGTTATTGGCCGCTTATGAGCACACGAAACGGATGGTTAGCGCCCGTCGCATCGGTCAATTGCACAAAATAAGGCGCTGTTGGGAGTCCAGTACAATCAATGCTGAATGCACAGGCATCCGCGGTGGCGTTACCCTCAAAAAATCTAATGCGACGACCCCGGGTGTCCATGACCCAGCCCGAAACAGTTCCTTCCGGCAGACCTGCTATGCAGGCTAGGCCATGGGTAGGATTGGGGTATAATACAGCTTGTGTTGAGATAGACTCCGCGCCGATTCCCGTGGCGGGAGTGGGATCATAGAAGAAAATGTCGTCGATCGCGGCCTCCACCAACGAAGCCGGTAAGTTGTCTTGGGCCACAAAGCGCATGCGTACACTGCCGAGGCTCGACAAAAGGTCGGTGAGGCGCACCACACCCCTGCGCCAGCTGGCATCGGCACGCCGGGTGCGTTCCACCAAAACAAACTGGGTGCCATTACCGGTGAGGGTTACCTCCCAATTGTCCTGTCCGGGGTTATCACCCAAATCATTGGAGAACCAGCGCATATAGCTCACCACGGGGTCGTTCCATGTCGATAAATCGAGGCTTGAGGTAAGCAGCGATGTTCGTCCACCGAGAACAGATGCTGTGGTGGGCGGATCGTTAGATGAAGCGGCATTTTGGGTGAAAGCCGCGCGAAATCCACCGGGCGTGCTGCCCGATGATGGTTGTACTTCTACCGGGCTTCCCGTACCGCTGAAGGTGAATGAGGGGACAGGTACACCAATTTCCCAAATTCCTTGGGTGGCGCGATCACCGCTGAACCCGATGGTAAAAAAAGCGTCTTGTGTTGCGCTCTCGAAATCGTATGCTTGGTGTCGGGTAAAGCCAATCAGCATATTGTAAGGCATATTGGGTCGGCCTGGGTCGTCGACATAGTCGGGTTTGGCAGATCCGAGCCCACCAATTTGGTCGGTGAGTGCCACATAATAATCGAGTACCGTGCCCCTGGGGTAGGCCGGAAGGCTACCGGTATAGTTATTGCCCCCGGCTGCCTGAAGCAATAAGGTGTCGGTATATTGGGGTTGGCGGCTGTTGACGCGGTAAACTACACTAATTCCGTCCAGCAAAGCATTAAAAGGTGGATCGACAGTGGCCTGTACACTCAGCGGAATGGGACTTCCAGCCTGCGCGTCTGGGAATGGATCAAAGTTAAACGTGACATTCCGCAGTAGGGTGATGCCGTGGAAGGCAAATGCTGTTACAATCTGGGTGAAATGTGGCGTACCATTGGATAGGTTATTGTCGTTGTCATCGGCCTGGAGCGCATCGATCAAAATATCGGTGTAAAGCGTCCCCTCCATTCCATTGGGCGCATTGGGCAGGCCATACATCGCTTCAGTCAGGATTTGCATCATCGTGTCGCGGTTGCCAATATTGCCCGCTGTGCGCCACCACGCACCACATATGATCTCACCATCGGCATGAACCTGTCCGACCAGATTCTGAGGATATTTTTTGGGATTCACGTCGTAGCGGCGCACAAAACGGTTGGGGTCCGTATTGCTGAATCCGATGCCCAATACCGGGTTGTTGGTGATGCTCAAGGCAAAAATGTCGCTGTATCCCTCACCCATCGCGCCATTTTGAAAATTCTGCCCGAATGCATCATAAAAGTAATTGGTGATGGCATGGCCATACTCGTGGTAGACCACATCCGCCACCATCGACAAAGCATTGCAATCGGCTTGTGTGGTGTAGAAATTGATGGAATTGCCGTTGAAGTAGGCGTTGCAGCTGCCTGTGGTGATGTCGACTCGGGTGGTCAGGGGAATGTCGAGTGCGGTGAAAGTAGGCACCAGACTCTTGAGGTAGTCGTGTATGATGTTGGTGTGGTAATAAGCCGATAAATGTCTGATGCTGTTGGTAGCCGGTGCCGTACCCCGCCCGTTGAACACTATGGTATCGGTTTGCGGTGTGATGGCCAGATTAAAGCTGGGCGTATTGTTTCCGGTGTTGCCATGCACTACTTGACACCAGCGTCCACGTAGGGGAAAAGTACCCGTGGCGGGTAATGGCGATAAAGGGGTGCCGTCGTAGAGGCCTGTATTTCCCGTATAGTAGCTCTGACTCCCGACGGTGAACAACAAATGGGGTAGGCCTACCAGGGAATCTGGATTGTAGGGATGAGTGGGGTACACATTGCCCATGAGCCGGAAGTTGCCCCCCGCTGCGGGTGGACTAAACTGCACCACCCGGTTGCGGCGACTCAACACTATGCCGCTGCGTGCATCAACCAATGCTTCCCATTGCTCTGGGGTGCCGTCGTGGTTCATTGCCGGAATTTCTACGGTATACACAAGATGGAAACGGTAGCTCCGGGCCTCCTGAACAGCAAGAATGCTGAGTTCGGGTGCTACCACCGCAACAGAAGGTCGTTCCAGTCCAATGCCGGCAGCGGATGCAGCTTGTTGTGGGCTAATACTGGCGTCAGTGGGTGCATTCACCTGTTCGAACACGTCCAGCCCAAACATGACCACCTCACCTGAGGGAGTGAACTTCAACTGCAGCCGGCTGTTGATGATGTTGAGTCCACGGTAACGCTGACGAAAGAGTACATGGCCGTATTTGGCCGACTGGTGTATGCCCATCAATTCCAGGTCTTGGGTGGGCACACCGAAAGCCGACAAATGACTGGCGATGAAATCCCAGCTTCGGGCTTCAAGGTTGGCGCCTCGCGTGGGGATGGCATTGCCGTAGGCCCGATGCGGTTTGCTGTTCCCTTCATTGAACACCACGTGCCAACTCGGGTGTTGGGCATAGAACCGGCTCCAGTGGGTGGTGCGCCGCAGATGGTGCTGCCAGGGCTCGTCGAAGGCACGTTTCTGTGCTTGGTAGCGAATTTCAGCTTCGTGATCGCCTGAAGCCATGGCCAAAGGTGATTGGGTCATCCAAAAGGCAAATATAAAGTAATGGATGTTGGCAAAAAGCGAACGATTGATGCGATGCAGGAGGATATGTAGGGATAAAGTCATAGTAGGAGTATGTGCAGGGGTGAGGTCACAGAAGAAGTATTTACAGGGGTGAGGTCACAGAAGGAGTATGTGCAGGGGTGAGGTCACAGAACAACAACCATTATCAATGGGAAAAAGTTGACGAATATAGGCAAAAGGGAGGTACTTTAGTAGTACGCATGTTCGAGCGGAACCGCTGTTGACATCAGCGATTGTTCATTGAATCCAGTTCAAATACGTGCTGGGGGTAATCACTTCAAATGACGCATCGGGATACGAATTGGCCCAGGCGGATGGTACTTTCGATTTGCGGTGTTCATTCCATTTAATCTCATAAGCATACAACTTCCCCCCGCGATCTTCTACCCAATCAATTTCCTGCTGCTGGTAGGTTCGCCAGAAATAATTCTTCGATGGCAGTTGATGGTAGGATTGGAATTTTATTCGCTCCATGATTACATAATTCTCCCACAATTCTCCTGCATCATTGCGCAATGCCAGGGGATTGAAATTGTTGATGAGTGCATTTCGGATTCCATTGTCCGTAAAATAATACCGTGCATGTCGGGTAACTTCTTTGCGCAGATTGCGGCTAAAGCCAGGGATTTTCTGTATCACAAAAACTTTTTGCAACAAATCGAGGTAGCGATCAACCGTGTTTTTACTGATTCCTAAATGCTTGCTCAGTTCATCCAACGACACTTCCTTCCCGGGCTGAAAGGCAATCAAACGGAGTAAATCGCTCACTTTCGCAGCATTTCTGATTCCATCGAACTCCAGAATAACCTTTAACAAATACGATGAAACCATCCCCAGCAAATATTCCGCTTTTTCGGAATCACTTTCGAGGTGCCATAATTCGGGGTAGGTACCAAACACCAGCCTATCGGCCAACCGAGCTTTCGTAACCACCATATTTTCATGGGCCGTTAATTCCATTTGGGCAAACGGATACAAAAAAATATCTGTTTTACGGCCTGTTAAAGGTTCTCCCGTACTGTTTTTCAAATCAAATATCGATGATCCTGTTGCAACAACATGCAGGCCTTCGATTTCATCTACCATTAATTTTAACCCCCAACCTATGGCAGGTATTCGTTGCGCTTCATCGATGACCAGCAACTTATTGGACCCAACCAGATTTTTAAAATTACTCAGCGTTTGTTGTTGAAATACATTTCGAACCAGGGCATCATCACCGTTTAAAAATAAATAAGGCATTCCCAATTCAGGTAATAGTTGCTTCAGAAACCAGGTTTTTCCGACTCGCCGGGGCCCTAATAACAAAACCACCTTGTTCGGTCTGAGTGCTTTCTGAAACCGATGCGCTATGGCTCGCCGGATTTCCATTCTACAAAAATAGACAAAATTTTCTTCTTCTGACGATAGTTAATTAAATATCGTCAACATGATGCCGATATTTAATTAAAATCCGTCAATTTCCTTTTAAAGTGTCGCGCCTCGAAGCTCATCCAATTCGAGCCAGCGCATTTCGGCCTCTTCCATTCGTGCTGCGCATTCCGCACGCTCTTGCCCCCATCGTGCGAAGTCTTCGTGTCCTCCGCGACCATCGGATAACAGCGCATCGAGGCGTTTCATTTCGGCTGTGAGTTCAGCCATCAACTGCTCGGTTTGTTCGAGTTCTTTCTGCTCGCGGTAGGATAGGCGACGCACCTGGCTGGGCGGTTCGATGGTTTTCTTTGGCGAATCGACGGGAGGGGGCACATCCAGCCGTAATTTGATGGTTTTTTTGTGGTTTCTGTACTCGGTGTAATTTCCTGGAAAATCACTGATTTGGCCTTCGCCGTCAAAAACAAACAAATGATCCACCAAGCGATCCATGAAGTAGCGGTCGTGCGACACCATCATCAGGCAGCCTTCGAATTCGTCGAGGAACTCTTCGATCACCTGGAGGGTGTCGAGGTCTAGATCATTGGTGGGCTCATCGAGTAAGAGCAGGTTTGGGCCTTCCATGAGCACAAGAAGCAGTTGAAGCCTGCGTTTCTCGCCTCCACTGAGTTTCGAGACCAGATCATGCTGCTGTTTGGGGGGGAAAAGGAATCGGTTGAGGTAAGATGATGCGCTCAACTCCCGTCCGTCCGATAGCTTAATGTAATCGGCTCGATCGCGCACCAGTCCGATTACGGTCTGGTTGGGTTCATATTCGAGCTCATGTTGGGTGTAGTATCCAATTCGGGTATTATCGCCCTTCTCCACTTTCCCACCATCGGGTCTCAAGTTGCCTGCGATGAGGTTGAGGAGCGTGCTTTTTCCGGCGCCATTGGGGCCCACTACCCCTATGCGGTCGTGGCGGGTAAACAAATAGCTGAAGTCATGAATGAGTGTACGCCCGCCAAATTGCTTACGCAGGTAGGCCATCTCAAGAATTTTGCCGCCAAGGCGTTGGTTTTGCACATCGAGCTGCATATCTCCCCGACGCTGTGGACCTTTGGCCTGCTCTTGTAGGCGGTAGAAGGCCTCTTCACGCGCCTTGGATTTGGTGGCCCGGGCTTTGGGTTGCCGGCGCATCCATTCCAGTTCACTGCGCATCCGGCTGCGTGCTTTTTCGGCATCCACCACCTCAATGGCCTGTCGCGCTTGTTTGTTGTGCAGGTAATGCGTGTAGGTACCTGGATGACGGTAGAGTTTGCCGTCGCTCATTTCATAAATTTCTTGGCATACACTTTCCATGAAGTAGCGGTCGTGGGTCACCAACAGCACCGTGCATTTTTGCCGGCGCAGGTATTGTTCGAGCCACTCGACTACCTCGAGGTCGAGGTGGTTGGTGGGCTCGTCGAGGAGCATCAACTCCGGTCGGCTGCTGAGCATACCGGCGAGTGCCACGCGTTTTCTTTGTCCTCCAGACAGGCCCGCCAGTGGCAGGTCGGGATCGGTGATGCCCAAGCCGTCCATGATGCGCTGCGCCTCATCATGGGCATCGTCAAACTCGATGATGGCGCTTCCCTTGGCATGGACACCGCTTCCCGTTTTGGGATAGGTTTCTTCAAGCCATTGCCGAATGCTGCCCGTTTGCCGGTTCAGGGGTTCTTGCTCCAGATAGGCCAACCGCAGGTCGCGGCGCATAGAAAATTGTCCGGAGTCTGCCTTTTCAACCCCCGCCAGTATGCGCAGTAGGGTCGATTTACCACAACCGTTGTGTCCGAGAAGGGCTACTTTCTGCCCGAGTTGGAGGCCAAACGATAGGTCGCGGAAGAGCGGTTTATCGCCATACTGCTTCGAGAGTTTTTCGGCTGAGAGCAAATTCATGGCCGCAAAAATCGCGATAAAACGTGCGGATGGAGTCCGCCTAGCGGTTTAATTCCGCAAGATGCGCATGCTTCCGCTCATGCCCTCCACCCGCAGTAGGTACAGCCCGCTCGGCAATGCACTTAGATCCACCCACTGTGCAGATGTGGTTGACGTTTGTACGTCGAAATCCACGATGGATCGACCCTGCAGGTCCAAAATAAAGGCCCTCGATCCTTGACTCGATGCACCATTATTGGTGCCGATGTTGCGCATCCAGATGCCGTCGTGGGTAGGGTTGGGGTATGCAATGAGCCGCTGCGATAAGTCGGACTCAAATAGGCCCGTGCCCGATCCAGGCGGGTTGAAGCGATATACGGAATTGGGAGCGGGAGTGCCTGTGAGGGGTTGGGGGAGACCGCCGCTCTGTAGTTGAGGAGCCGTTGCGGCACCCGAGAGCAGTTCAGCCAAAATCAAATCTCCAGCCTGGTTGAAGGCACCCAGGCCCACAATGGCTCCATCCTCGCCACCATAAAAGAGCGCAGGGTTGGTGATGTTGTTGGCTCCATAGCGAAATTCGATTCGATTGCTGCCTTCATAGAGCCACATTTGTAAGCTAATATACATTTCAGCATTAGTGGTCATCAAGGAATCTGCTTCATCGTAGGAGCCGGCCTCTTTCCATTCCAATTTGAAAATGCGGCTTCCAGCGTTCCCCTCCGTTTTGTATGAGATGGGAGAAAGCATCGTCCCCGTGTTGTAGCCCCGGTCAATTAAGTCCATGGCATAGGGTCCAATCAGGGGAAGGGTGTCTTGGGTCAAAGCATTTACAGCAAACATTTCTCCTCCGAGTCCATCGAAAACCAACTGACTGGCCGAGCGGCCGAATACTAGGAAAGGAAAGGGTAGGGTAACGGTTAGGCTGGGGTCGTCCCAGGTAGCTGTAGTGAGCGGGGTAGGATTGCTGAGTGCTGTGTATGGGGATGATTGCTGGCTGAAGGTATAATATGTGTTTTCCGGAGCGCTTGAAAGCGCGGCACTGCCTAAGCGAGCCCGAGGTTGCTTAACAGTTTGGCCGGATGCAACAAGACAAAGGGAGAAGACAGCCGCGAAGGCGATTGATGACAACAATAGTCTGAATTTCATGATGAGGTTTGTTTTCAATAGTACACATATAGGGAATTATTTTCAATTGTACAAATATAGGGACGCAAGGGGTAGGAAGTGGACATCAACTGCCTGTATTTTTGTGGGATGAAGCCGGAACCAGAATTTCAAGCCCCAGCATCCATTTCCGGCCCAAGCAAGCCTCCGATTCCTTGGTATGCGGCTTGGATTGGCGCCATGCGCTTGCGCACTTTGCCACTGGCCTTATCGGGCGTAGGTATGGGAAACCTGTTGGCACTGCAATCCGGCTCATTCGATCGAATGACAGCCATGGCATCGCTCTCTACAGCCGCCTTTCTGCAAATACTGAGCAATTTGGCCAATGACCTTGGCGATTCGGAACATGGAGCAGATGGCATTCATCGTGTTGGACCACAAAGGGCTGTGTCGGGCGGAGCGATTTCAGCGGCTGACATGCGTTTTGCGGTACGCTTGCTGATGATTATTTCCATTGCGGCCGGAATCAGTTTGCTCTACAACGCCCAAGCGGTGGTAGGAATGGGGGTTTGGATCATGTTGGCGGCAGGTTTATTAGCCACTTGGGCGGCCATTCGCTACACCATGGGCAAAAATCCGTACGGCTATGCGGGTTGGGGAGATGGGGCTGTTTGGTTGTTCTTTGGCCCGGTCGCCGTTTTGGGCACTTCTTATTTACATTGTGGACTCCTCGAAATTCGTTGGATCCTGCCCGCTGTGGGCATGGGATGCCTATCGACTGCCGTTCTTAATCTGAATAACTTGCGTGATCGTGAAGGTGATGCCCGGGTTGGCAAGCGCACACAGGTGGTGCGCATGGGGCATGCGGGCGGACTTCTGTATCATTCCGTATTGCTCTTGGTGGGTGTGGGTAGTTTATGGGGCTATTCCTTCATTTCAGCTGAAACGACGTTGTTCCTGGCCTGGTTGCTTCCCGGAACCCTGTTGATGGCGTCCCTCCCACTCTTGTATCGCCTGCCCAAACCGGAGGCTTTCGATCCGTGGCTGGGACGGACGGCACTGCTCACTTTTTCGTTTGTTGTTTTATTTATGCTATGGCATTGGGTACATTAGGTTCCGAATGGTCTTTATGGCCTGAAGGAAGGGGGATAAAGGCGCGTTTTTTCCCTTATCGATTGGTATTTCACCGGGCAGCAGGGACATCGCGTGGACAAATGCTGGAACGTCTTGTCCATTTCATCGAACTAACCGATTCGGAAGGAGTAGTGGGTCGGGGCGAATGCGCCCCACTTCCGGGCCTGAGCCTCGACGACCGTCCGGATCTGATGACCCGCTTGTCCTACTTATGTCAACAGTTCAACGCGGGCGAATGGGCTGCTTGGCGTGAGAGCCTCGACTATTATCCGTCGCTTCGAATGGGGTTTGAAATGGCATTGTATGACTTAAGGGGAGGCGGGGGCGGACAATGGTATGACAGCCCCTTCACACGGGGAGAGAAAAGTCAGCGCATCAACGGACTCATTTGGATGGGTACACCAGAAGATATGCACAGCCAAATTCGCGACCGGATCGCGGAGGGTTTTCGTTGCATCAAATGCAAGATTGGCGCCTTAGATTTTGAACAGGAACTTGCCTTATTGCATGAAATCCGCTCAGAATGGCCGTTCGGGCAACTGGATATTCGGCTCGATGCCAATGGGGCCTTTTCCGCTGGTGATGTCCTGCACAAACTAGACCAATTGGCTGCGATCACGCCCCACAGCATCGAACAGCCGGTTCGGGCCGGACAAACCTCCCTGATGGCGGAGGTATGCCGGCAATCGCCCATTCCGGTGGCGCTCGACGAGGAACTCATCCCCCTTACCGATGAGGAGCAGGCCATGGAAGTACTTGAAGTGTGTAGACCGGCCTACCTGATCCTAAAGCCGAGTCTCTTGGGGGGGTTTGCCGATTCGGAACAATGGATTGCGCGTGCTGCTGCTGTGGATGCCGGGTGGTGGGTCACATCCGCACTGGAATCGAATGTGGGCCTGGCCGCCCTTTCGGCTTGGACATCGACCCTAAACAACCCACTGCCGCAGGGCTTGGGAACGGGTAAGCTGTATAAAAACAACATTCCATCGCCATTGTTGGTGCGATCAGGCGATTTACATTGGGATGCAAACCGCCGCTGGGAATGGGAGAGCTGCCGCGACAACCTCTAATCTTGATCACAAACGAACAAGAATGGATGAAAGGGAACAAGGCATTCGGCTGAATGGTCGATTTTACCCAGCGGAGGCATTCATGCGCTTTGATGTGGGGAGGCATGGCCATGTCCATCCCAGCGCTGAATCGGGTGCGGCCGTGCCCGATTTCCAGGCCAATGGCATTCCAGAAGCCGTGGTTGATTTCCTGCGCCAATGGTGGTCGTCGCGTACCTACATTACGGCGCATACATCGGGCAGTACGGGTCGACCGCGTTCCATCCGCTTGTCGCGCGATCGGATGCGTGCATCGGCTCAATTAACGGCCGATTTCTTCCATTTTCGTCAGGGAATGCCGGCCTTATTGGCGCTCGATGCGCGGCACATCGCCGGTAAAATGATGCTGGTTCGGGCCCTTTGGAGTCGACTCGACCTGTGGGTAACGCCCACTACATCACGGCCGGATTGGGCATACCCTGAGATAAGGTTTGCGTTTTGTCCGCTCGTACCAACCCAACTGTGGCGGATGCTCGACGCAAACGGCGATGTGGGACGGCTCGGCACCCTCTTGATAGGGGCCGCACCGATTTCTGCGGATCGAATGATCGGGTTGGAAAGCCTGAAGCAGGAGGTTTTTCAAGGATTTGGGATGACAGAAACCTGCAGCCATATGGCGCTCCGGCAGCTCAATCCGCAGGGCGACGGAATATACCGGGCTTTACCTGGTGTGAATTGGCGCGTAGATCAAGAGGGATGTCTGTTGCTGCGGGGGGCGGCTACGGCCAATCGGTGGATACATACCCATGATTGGGTTCAGCGGGATGGCGACGGCTTTCGATGGCTTGGGCGTGCCGATTGGGTAATTAATGTCGGGGGGCTGAAGGTGCATCCGGAGCAGGTAGAGGAGCGGTTGAATATTCTGCGTTTGAACATACCCGAGCTACAGGCACTTTTGACGGGTGATTTTGTGGTAATGGGCCGGAGCGATCCCTACAAGGGCCAGGTTCCGATCTGTGTGGTGGAGGATCCTTCCATAATTGCCAGTACGGCAAATCCCTATGCAGGGGCAGTTGACACCCGATATTCCCCCGACTGCCTAAAACCGCACCTGAAAGCGGAGGAGATTCCCCGGATCTTGTTGCGCATTCCCCAATTTCCCAGGTCTTCGATGGGCAAAATCCTGCGTGGTGCACTTTTGTAGAAATTGCCCCTTTTTTTTTGAAAAGATTTGTGGATAAATAATCACCCTATGCGAATGGCTTAGGGGTACTGACCTGCTATTTTTGGGATCCAATCATGCGGCTGTGTACCTGATTTTTGATACCGAAACGACGGGTCTCCCCCGGAGGCACGAGGCGCCTGCCTCCGATACCGACAACTGGCCACGCATGGTGCAATTGGCTTGGCAACTGCACGACGAGCGGGGTGCGCTTATGGATGTATACAGCGCGTTGGTGCGTCCGGAGGGCTTCACAATTCCTTACAATGCGGAGCAGGTTCATCGAATTTCTACGCAAAGGGCGCTTGATGAAGGCTTGCCGCTTGATGATGTCTTGGAGCGTTTCGCCGAGGCAGTCGAACTGTGTCGGTTTATTGCAGGGCACAATCTTTTGTTTGATGTTCGGGTTGTGGAGGCCGAGTGCATTCGCCGCGGCAGGGCGTGTAGTTTATCCTCCAGAACCTTGCTCGACACGAAGGAATGTTCGACCCAGTTCTGTGCTTTGCCGGGGGGCAAGGGCGGTCGCTTTAAATGGCCAAGTCTCACCGAATTGCATAAAAAACTCTTCGGCATCGGATTTGATGAAGCACACGACGCCGCGGTCGATGTAGAAGCCACAGCGCGCTGTTTTTTAGAACTCATTCGTCTTGGTGTGATCCCTGCCGAGCAGGCAGGCCTTGATGAGGCGGGTTATCAGGATTTTTTAGCGGCACATCCACAGGTCGTGCAGGCCATAGGACTCAAATCTCCCGCTGCACGCTCCGAAAACCCCGAACCCAAAGGAATTTTTGTTTCGAATCCAGCGCTTGGGGAAGCCCCGCTGAGCGAAGCCGTGCTTGCGCCATCGGGCACCGAAAAGGACAGCGCTCCCGTGGCAGCCTTCGTACACCTGCACTGCCACAGCCACTATTCCCTCTTGCCTGGTACGTCTACAGTCGATGATTTGGCTCGATTCGCTGCCGAGCAAGGCAGTCCGGCCATTGCCCTCACCGATCATGGAAATATGTACGGCGCTTTTGCCTTTTCGGAAGCTTGTAGAAAGGCTGGGGTTAAGGCTATTTTGGGTTTGGAGGCCTATTTATGCCGCGATCATAACGATCACAGAACACGGGATCATGGTTTCCATCAGGTATTACTGGCCCGAAATGAGGAGGGCTACCACAACCTCATTCGCTTGTCGTCGGCCGCCTTCCTCGAAGGTTTCTATTATGTTCCGCGCATCGACAAAGCACTACTTCTCAAACACAAGGACGGCTTGATTGCGTTGTCGGGCGGCACAACCGGAGAAATTGCCGCCACTTTATTGAATGTGGGCGAGCAGCAAGCGGAGGATGCGTTTCGCTGGTGGCATGAACATTTTGGCGACGACTTTTATGTATCGCTGCAACGACATGGCCTCCCGGAGGAGGAATACGCCGAGCCTTTTTTGCTGAAATGGGCGGCACAATATGGGGTAAGGGTGTTGGCGTGCAACAATAGCTACTACAACAGCCAGGCGGATGCAGATACCCACGACACCCTTTGGTGCATCAATGAAAAGGAACTCAAACAAACTCCGGTTGGGCGTGGACGAGGATTTCGCCCTGGTTTTTCGACGGACACCTATTATCTCAAAAGTAGAGAGGAAATGGCGGAATTGTTTGCTGATTTGCCTACGGCTTGTGCGGAAACGCTCGCTCTATCGGATCGCTGCGAACACTATACACTTCGGCGCGATGTTTTGCTTCCCAGCTTCGATTTGCCGATCGGATTTGCAGACCAGGACGAATACCTCCGGCACCTGACCTACGAAGGAGCGCGTAAATTGTATCCTGAAATCACCGATGAATTAAGTGAGCGAATCGATTTTGAATTGGAGATTATTCGTAAGACGGGATACCCGGGTTACTTTTTGATTGTGCAGGATTTCACGGCCCGGGCCCGGGAGATGGGTGTTCGGGTAGGTCCCGGTCGCGGATCTGCGGCAGGGTCCGTGGTAGCCTATTGCACCGGCATCACCCAAGTCGATCCCCTGGCATACGATCTACTCTTCGAGCGATTTTTGAATCCCGATCGCGTGAGCTTGCCCGATATAGATATTGACTTCGACGATCGTGGACGCGCCCGGGTGATGCAATATGTAGTCGACAAATACGGGCCGGAGCAAGTTGCACAGATCATCACCTACGGCACCATGGCTGCCAAATCGGCGATTCGCGATGCTTCGCGGGTTTTGGAATTGCCACTGTCAGATGCTGATCGCCTCGCTAAGTCATTTCCCGATGAATTATCGCGCCACGATGCATTTAAAAAAGCCCCGCTTGGATCCCTGATTTTCAAACCCGAACTGCTAAAGAAGCACAAGAGCGACTTCCCCGCCGATCGGTTGGCTATGGCGGAAACACTTCAGGAGGCCTCCGGGGGCGATAGCTTAACCGCTCGTGTACTGCACCAAGCTGCCCGTTTGGAAGGTTCCGTTCGTTCGACCGGAACACATGCATGTGGTGTTATTATTTCCCCTAAGCCACTCACGGAGTTGGTTCCCGTGAAATCGACCGATGATTCGGGCATTCGTTTGGTGATTCAATTTGACAATGATGTGGCCGAGTCGGCAGGCCTACTCAAAATGGACTTTTTGGGATTGAGTACACTCACCATCCTCAACGATGCACTCGAAATCATTCAGCAAAGGCATGGAAAACGGATTGAAATCGAGCAGATACCGCTCGACGATGCGGCGACCTATGCGTTGTTTCAGCGGGGCGATACGGTGGGTATTTTCCAATATGAAAGTGTGGGCATGCAGCGTTACCTCCGTGAATTGAAGCCCGACCGTTTCGATGATCTCATCGCTATGAACGCGCTTTTTCGTCCGGGCCCGCTGCAGTACATTCCGAACTACATTAAGCGGAAGCATGGTCAAGAGGCCATTACCTACGATTTGCCCGTTATGGAGCCTTATCTCAAAAGCACATACGGGATAACGGTCTATCAAGAGCAGGTCATGTTGCTGTCGCAGGAACTGGCGGGGTTCACCAAAGGACAGGCCGATGAGTTGCGCAAGGCCATGGGTAAGAAAATTCGGGAGAAACTGGATAAACTTAAACCCATGTTTCTTGAAGGCTGTGCGTTCCGTAATCACCCGGTCGAAAAAGCCAACAAAATTTGGGCGGATTGGGAGAAGTTTGCCGAGTATGCCTTCAATAAGTCACATTCCACTTGTTACGCCCTCATCGGATACCAAACGGCATGGCTCAAAACCCATTATCCTGCTGAGTACATGGCGGCGGTATTGAGTAATAACCTCAATGATATCAGCAAGGTCGCGTTCTTTATGGAGGAATGCAGGCGGATGGGCTTGGCGGTTTTGGGACCCGACGTCAATGAATCTGCCTATAGGTTTACGGTCAATGCGGCAGGGCAAATACGCTTCGGCTTGGGTGGGGTAAAGAATGTAGGTGAGGCTGCTGTCGATGCCCTCGTGGCTGAACGCCGAAATAATGGGATGTTCCGTTCGATTTTTGACCTGTGCAAGCGAATGGATGGCCGGGCACTGAACCGGAAATTCCTGGAATCTCTGGCGCTTGCAGGGGCCTTTGATCGTTTTGAAGGTGTGAATGGCAACCGTAGGGTCTTTTTTGAAGACGAACGAGAGGCGGAAGGACTCCTGGAACGTGCTGTGAAATTCGGTCAAAAATTCCAGCAAAGCCGTTTGCAAATGCAGGGTTCCTTATTTGGCGATGAGGTAATGAACGACATTCAGGAACCTTCATTGGGCCGCGTGGCGCCATGGGCGGTCCTGGAACAATTGCAGCGTGAGAAGGAAGTTGTTGGAATCTTTTTAACCGCGCATCCTCTTGATGCATTTGCCCTAGAGTTGTCTCATTTTTGTAATGTTACTCTCAAGGATCTCGAAGAACAGCCTGAACGTGAATTGGCCTTCGGTATGCTCGTTACCGAGGTGCAGTATTTTACCGATAGCCGCAATCAAAGCGACAGCATCGCTTTTACAGGGGAAGACTACCAATCGGTGCGTAAGTTTCGGATCCGAGGTGAACAGGCACTGAAATACAAGCATATGATCCAGACGGGGCAGAGCCTGCTTTGCCGCGGTCGTTTCGAGGCATTTGAGGGCAGAGATGGCGGGAAGGTGAGCTTTTTTCGGTTCCACAGCATTGAATTATTGTCGGATGCGCGGGGCAAGCGTTTCCGAGAATTGATGCTGAACCTAGAAGCCGCTCAAGTAACCGATGAATTAACAGATGGCCTTTTTACCTTATTGAATGCTCATCCTGGTCCGGTTACGCTCCGTGTACGCCTTTCTGAGCCCGGTGAACACATTCAGGTAGAGTTGAGTGCGCGCAATGGGGGTGTTGAGCCGGGCAACACCCTGCTCGAAGGGCTGAAAGACCTGGGCGTTTCCTATGAACTAAGGTAGCTTGGTTGCTTAAGTAGCGGCAAAATGGGCGCCTTAGCCGGTTGTGTTGGGGGTTGAGCTTTGCGTTTTTTTTCCGAATTTTGTAGTTTGTTGCACAGTGTAGTGTGCATACTGATATTTTAGAATAACAACTAATAATACTTAAATATTAATTATGGCTATTGAAATCACGGATGCCAATTTTGATGAGGTCGTTATCGGCAGCGACAAACCTGTATTGGTCGACTTTTGGGCAGTCTGGTGCGGTCCTTGCCGTATGGTTGGGCCGGTCGTGGAGGAATTGTCGAACGATTTCGCTGGTCGCGCCGTAGTAGGAAAGGTCGATGTCGACGCAAATCCGGGTATTTCGATGCGATTTGGTATCCGCAACATCCCCACTTTGTTGTTTTTTCAAAATGGTGAGGTGGTCGATAAGCACGTTGGAGCAGCACCCAAACACGTGCTAAAAGAAAAGCTTGAGGCGAGACTATCCTGAGTATTGGTCAGCGTTTCAACGTATTGGACGATTTTTATGTTGGGACTCAAACTACCTACCGACCCGCGTTGGGCCAATATTGCTGAGAAGAGTATTGGTGAAATCCTCATCGATCATGCTTTTTGCGAACAAAAGGCAGCGAGTACGTGCATTTCGCTGATTGTTCAGTATGCCGACCGTCCTGAATTGGTTCAGGCTCTATCGCCCATCGTGGCTGAGGAATGGGGACACTTCCGCAAAGTGCTCAAAGAGATGGATGCGCGGGGCATCAAACTCGACAAGAAAAGGCGCGACGATTATGTACATGGTCTTCTGGCATTTCAACGGAAGGGCGTTGGTGAAGAACGTGCTCTGCTGGAGAAACTATTGACCTGTGCGCTCATTGAGGCGCGATCATGCGAGCGCTTCCGATTATTATCGCTCGAATGCAGCGAACCCGCCCTGCGGAGTTTCTACCATGAATTTATGGTGAGTGAAGCAGGTCACTATCGACTTTTTATGGATTTGGCTGAGCGTTATCTCCCGCGCGAAGAAGTCCGAACCCGGTGGCAAGAGTACCTCGATTATGAGGCTGAGCTTTTAGCGGGCATGGAATTTCGGGGCGATCGGGTTCATTAAATAGCCATGGGAGAGTCAATGGCATTTCATTCTACTGATCGCCGCGAGCGATACCACGAGCTTTGGCCTCAGCTCTATGCCCTCACTTGTCAAGAATCCGATTTGATCGCCAACATGGCCAATGCGGCAGCGGCCCTGCGGCAAGCATTCGGTTTTTTTTGGGTGGGGTTTTACCTGGTTCGTGGGCAAGAACTCGTTTTAGGACCGTTTCAAGGCTCGGTTGCTTGTACCCGCATCGCCCATGGTCGTGGAGTATGCGGAACGGCATGGGCCGAGAGGCGATCCATCTGCGTGGAAGATGTGGATCAATTTCCCGGGCATATCGCCTGCAGCAGCGAGAGCCGGAGTGAGGTGGTTGTTCCCATCTGCGTAGATGGCTCGGTGGTTGCGGTTCTGGACATCGACAGCGATCGACTTTCGGATTTCGACGCGGTTGATGTAGAGGAGTTACAGCATTTTGCAACAATGGCATCTGGTTGGTTCTCAACAGAAGAACACAATCATGAAGTGCACCCGAATTTAGTGAACCGATTGCCATGCTGACCCAAAGGCAGCTGTTTTTACGGCACCTTGCCCAAACCAGCGATGCGCCCCTGGGGATTGAAGCCGTGCGTGCCGAGGGCAGCTGCATTTGGGATGCATCAGGAAGGCGCTACATTGACCTGATTTCAGGCATCGGTGTAAGCAATGTGGGCCACCGGCACCCAGAAGTTTGCAAATCCATTCATGAACAAGTCGATCGCTATATGCACCTGATGGTGTATGGCGAGTACATCCAATATCCTCAGGTGCAGCTTGCCATGAGGCTCACACAGCGCCTTCCGCCATTCCTGAACCAGGTTTATCTCACCAACAGTGGTACAGAGGCCATTGAAGGCGCCCTCAAGCTGGCCAAGAAATATACAGGGCGTGGCGGCCTTGTTTCGTTTCGCAATGCCTATCATGGTAGTACACACGGCGCGCTCAGCATCATGGGACACGACCGCTACCGACAGCCATTCGCCCCCCTAATTCCTGGAAACAGGGTGATTCCCTACAACCACAGCGATAGTCTGGGGTATATCGATACCCATACTGCAGCGGTGGTGGTGGAGAGTGTTCAAGGAGAAGCAGGCTATCAAACCCCCTGCACAGCCTGGTTTCAGGCCCTTCGTGCGCGGTGCACGGAAGTTGGTGCACTGCTGATCTGTGATGAAATTCAAAGTGGCATCGGACGAACGGGTGATTGGTTTGGATTCAGCAAGCATCATGTGGTACCTGATGTGGTGACGCTTGCCAAAGGATTGGGGGGTGGACTTCCTATTGGAGCATTTGTGGCCAATGAGCATCATATGTCGTGCTTGAAAGAAGATCCTGCTTTAGGGCATATTACCACGTTCGGAGGTAATCCGGTATGCGCCGCCGCTGCATGCGCGGTTTTGGATGCATTGGAGGCCGAGAAATTGCCTGCCCGCGCCGCTCAATTGGAACCCGAAATCCGGAAGCGACTTGAGCATCCCTCGGTGTTGCGGATAACCGGCAGGGGATTCATGTTGGGGGTAGACCTGGGCAGTAATGCCCGTTGCCGGGCCGTAATTGCCGATTGCCTGCAAAACGGGGTCATTACCGATTGGTTTTTGTTTAATGAACAATCGCTGCGTATTGCCCCGCCCCTCAACATTCCCGAGGAATTGCTTTTCGAAGCCTGCAGCATCATTCGAGGGTGTATAATGCGTAACACTCAAGGTGTTTAGGAGTGCTTACTTTCTCGTTTCTTTACATATTGGGTTTAATACTAAACAACTTAGATAATGAAATTCATCTCTTTTGACGATCAGGGACGGTCTGCGATTGGCTTGGTACACGACCAAAAGTCCTATCGGCTGTCGGTGCTGCAGCCACATTTGCCCCACGATATGACCGAGTTTTTATCGCTTGGGGAAATGGGCATGCAACAAGCACGCGATGCACATCAACAAATTATTGCGGGTGAATTTAAGCCTGAAGCACTTATCACCAACGAAATCCAGTTGTTGGCCCCGGTTCCGCGGCCAACATCTTGCCGCGATGGATATGCTTTCCGACAGCACGTGGCCGCAGCCCGACGAAATCGGGGGGTTGATATGATTGCTGAGTTTGACCAATACCCCATTTTCTACTTCACCAACCACCGATCCGTGCAGGGTCCAGGTGCTATACGCTGTATGCCCGATCATTTTCGTCAACTCGATTTCGAATTGGAGGTTGCCGTGGTGATCGGAAAACCAGGACGAAACATCCGCGCGGCAGAAGCCGATCAGTACATTGCAGGATACACCATCATGAATGATATGAGTGCCCGAACGCTCCAAATGGAGGAGATGCTCTTGAATTTGGGACCTGCCAAAGGAAAGGACTTCTCCACAGTGATTGGCCCATGGTTGGTAACGCCCGACGAGCTTGAGCCGTTTCGTTGTGAACCACCGGCTGGGCATATAGGCAGTGCTTTCCGACTCGATATGGTGTGTCGGGTGAATGGAGTGGAGGTTTCGCGGGGCAATATGGGGGATATGGACTGGACGTTTGCTGAGATTATTGAGCGCTGCTCTTATGGGGTAGACCTTGTGCCGGGCGATGTCATCGGTTCTGGAACCGTTGGCACCGGCTGCTTTTTGGAACTCAACGGCACCGGCAAACGGCTCAATCCGGATGGATTCGTGCCCCAATGGCTGCAAGAAGGCGATCAGGTCGATCTGGAGGTGACCGGCCTCGGGCTTTTGCGCAACCATATCGAGCGGGAGGGGGATGATTTTTCGATTTTGGCTTTAAAAAAGAGCTGAGGTGCGCACCTTTGAACCCGCACAACTGAGTATTCCTCAGCTGCAGGGGCTCCTTCAAGGGGCCGTAGCCCCGCGTCCTATTGCATTTGTGGCTACATGCGACCGTCATGGGGCCGTGAATCTGAGTCCATTCAGTTTCTACAATCTATTCAGTGCGCATCCGCCCGTTCTCATTTTCTCACCAGCCCTCAGGGCCCGCGATGGGAGCAGTAAGCATACCCTCGAAAACCTCCGAGAGGTGCCCGAATGCACCGTCAATGGGGTGACGCACGCTATGGTCCAACAAACGTCATTGGCCAGCAGCGAGTACCCCCGCGGGGTCGACGAATTTGTTAAATCGGGATGCACACCGATTCCTTCCACTCTGGTAGCGCCCCCGCGCGTGGCCGAGTCTCCGGTGCAGATGGAGTGCCGTGTCATCGAAATCAAGGCCCTTGGCCAGGGTCCGGGTGCAGGAAATCTGGTTATTTGTGAAATTGTTTTGATGCACATCAATGAGGATATTTTTAATGAACAGGGAAGCATCGACCCGTTCAAATCGGATTGGGTGGCCCGCTTAGGGGGCGATTGGTATGTCCGCAGCAGCCAAGGGCTGTTTACCGTGCCCAAACCACTCAGCACATTAGGGATCGGGGTCGATGCTCTGCCGCATTCGGTCCGTAGGTCTACTGTCCTCACAGGAAATGACCTCGGATTGCTTGGTAATTTAGAAAAGCTCCCTACCCCCGACGACTGCAAAAAAGCCCGATCAAAGATGAAATTAGACCCCATTTTAGGGGATGACCACAGCATGACGGGGGAGGAAAAAAACGTTACGCAGGATGACCATAACGTGACAGGGGAGGATCAAACATTAATGGAAGCGCATCTTATGCACAAACTGCACAAACAGGAGCGCGTACATCGCCTCGCACAAAAGTGGATTGCCGACGGCCATGTTCAGGATGCGTTGGCCATATTGATGGCCAATGAGATGGACAGTGAATGAAAAAATTCGTTTTAGCTCCTTAACTCCTGTTCGATTTGGTCGAATCGACGTTTCATTTCTTTTTGAGCCTCGGTGAAAGACTCCTCAGGCCCAAATGCCTGGTTTAGGCTGATGTAGTATTTAATTTTCGGTTCAGTTCCTGACGGACGTGCGGAAATAATGCCCCCCGATTCAGTGATCAATTGAAGTACATTCGATTTAGGGAGATCAATGGGCGATTCAGCGCCCGTTCGAAGGTCTTTTTCCATCCGTGTTAAAAAGTCGCGCACGCCAACCACGGCCTCACCGCCCAAGTGGGTGGGTGGATTTGACCTAAATTTCTTCATCAGTTCAGCGATCTGTTCAGCACCTTCTTTACCCTTCAGCGTTACCGAAATGAGCGTTTCCAAAAATAAGCCATGTCGGCGGTAAATGCTTAATAAAACCTCATATAAGGATCGACCCTGCGAATGATAGTAGGCCGCCATTTCAGCAATCATCAAACAGGCGCCCACAGCGTCTTTGTCGCGCACATGCTCACCCACCAAATAACCATAGCTCTCTTCGCAGCCCGCGATATAGGTCTTCTGTCCCGCACGTTCTGTCATGACAGCACCGATGTATTTAAAGCCAGTGAGGGTATTGAGGCACTCCACTCCCTTCTCCGCAGCAAGACGGTCGATCAAGTAGGAAGTCACTATGGTTTTCACCACATATTCGTTGCCGGTTAGTCGCCCTTGTTCGCGCCATTGCTCCAACAAATACTCAAACAGCAATACCCCGGTTTGGTTGCCATTCAATAACATAAAATTTCCCTCAGGATCACGAACAGCGGCACCAACGCGATCGGCGTCGGGATCGGTGGCCAGAACCAAATGCGCAGCCTCATCCTCGCCCAGTTTCAACGCCATGGTGAGCGCTTCCTGTTCTTCTGGATTGGGATAAATCACAGTTGGGAAATTGCCATCGGGCGTACACTGTTCAGCAACAGTAAACACGTTTTGATAGCCCGCTTCTTTGAGCAGGCGGGGCACCAATTCCACGCCTGTGCCATGAATGGGCGAATAGACAATGCGCAAATCAGGGGCATTAACGGGGGCTTCCGGACGAAGGCGCAGGGCCAAGGACGCGTCAATAAATTGGCGGTCCATTTCGGATCCCAAACTTTTAATCAGATCCGGACGACCTTCGAACCGAATGTCCTTGACATCGGCAATCGCCTGAACCGCAGAAATGATGCCTTTGTCGTGGGGCGGAAGAATTTGACAGCCATCAGACCAGTAGACTTTATAACCACTGTACTCTTTAGGGTTATGAGATGCGGTAAGCATAACGCCACCCACACAACCGAGTGTGCGAATGGCGAATGACAATTCTGGCGTCGGACGGAGGTCTTCGAAAAAATGCACCAGGATTCCGTTGGCACTGAATACGTTGGCCACCAACGAAGCAAACGCACGCGCATTGTTGCGGCTATCGTGCGCCAATGCCACCGACAACCCGCCTTGGGGGAATTGGGCATTCAAATAGTTGCACAAGCCTTGTGTGGCTGCGCTCAAGGTGTAGCGGTTTACCCGATTGGTACCCACACCCATGATGCCCCGTAATCCACCGGTTCCGAATTCCAGATCACAATAAAAAGCATCGGTCAAAGCCTTGGTGTCACCGCCATCGATCAGTGCCTGCACCTCGCTTCGGGTGTTTTCGTCGTATTGCTCGCTGGTCCATTGTAGGGCGCGTTTCAAAATTAAAGGATCGATACTCGGCATAGGTTGAAAGGTCAATGGGATTTTGATCTGAAGTGGTGGCTCCTCTACGATTGGGGATTTTGCTCGGAGTTGATGGCTCCTCTACGATTGGGGATTTTGCTCGGAGTTGATGGCTCCTTCCTCAGCGGGTTCAAGTGTTGATGATTGTTCGAGAATGCTTTTTAGGTTGTTCAAGCCGTTCTGAAGGTCGCGCCCAATGGATCCTTCCAAATCCATCAGCACCAAAAACAGGTTCATGGGGTAGGGCATCGACCCCGTCATTCCCCATTCCACTTCCGTGCTGCCAGAGGCATCGGCACGGGTCGACATCCAACCGTCGCTTTCCGATTCGAACGGTCGGAGGAACCGGATTTTATGGCTGACCCGCTTCCCCTCCTCAATGCCAACGATTTGCTGTTCGCCAGCACCAACTGAGTCGATCGGACTATCCCAGCGCATCAGAAAGCCCACAGTTCCGTCGGTCCCTTCAAATTCAACCTTCATATTAGGGTCCATCTTCGCCCAAACGCTGTAGAGTCCCTGGTTTTTGAGCTGAGCAACAAAAGAAAAAACTGAATCTGAAGGTAAGTCAACATATACCTGTCGTTTCACTTCATATGTTTTTGGAATAAACAGGGCAGAAAGTAGGGCAACGCCCACAACAAATAAAACCAGTAACAATAGGTACTTCAGGAATTTCATAGTGAAAGGGGTTTGCGTTCGTTACAGAAAAGACCAACGTTTGCATCCGAATGAGACCAACAACTAAATGGGTGGTCACCATCGGGCAACCACAAATATAAGGAAATTAAAGGGCAGCTGATCGTTCGGGAAGCGGGCTGCGGTAGTAGAAATTGGGACTCAAGACCTCGTTGTCGAGATTCATATGAAAAATGGGGCATGCAGATCCACTCATTGGCGGTACCAACCACGACCAATCGCCCTGTACACTTCGTCCCTTTTTACCTTCGGTTTGTATGAATTTCATGAATTGTTCGCCCGCCGTGTGGTGGTCGACCATCCGTACACCATCCGATTCAAAAGAATGGAGGACAGCCCGATTCAGTTCTACCAATGACCGATCCTTCCACAGGCTGGCTGCTGTTCGTGTGTCCAATCCGAACAGCTTGGCCACATCCGGCAGGCAATTGTAGCGGTTGGCATCGCCCAAATTTCGGCTTCCAATTTCAGTTCCCATATACCATCCATTGAAGGGAGCTGCGGGGTATTGCAAGCCTCCAATTTCGAGCAGCATATCACAGATGATGGGTACGGCATACCAACGAAGCCCTAGAGCCGAAAAATCAGCACAGTCGGGGTGTCTGATTGGCACTTCCAGGATCCATTCGTTGCGCGGCGCACGGTAGTGCCAATCGCCTCCGGGTAGTTTCCATACCCAGGGCAATACATCGAATCGACCGGGAGGAGTTGCCGGCTTCCACCCCAAACTTTGACAGAATCGGGTAAAGCCCACTTCATTCGGGTCGCCCAGACATACACCTTCTTCCACTGCATAGCCTGCATAACGGATGAGCTGGTGATTGGCCAGAGTGAGGACCTGTTCGGGTCGGTCGGGATGTGCAGGGGCGAAAATGCTCACCAGTGGGCGAATGGCTCCTTTGTTGGTGGCGTATTTCAGATGATTGCCTAAGGCGTCGAACACGGCATCGTTTGTGTTGATGTGCCGCACATCGCGTACTTTAAGCGATTTCCAAAAAAGCCGACCAATACAGCGGTTGCTGTTGCGCCATGCCATACGCGCACCATGTTCCAGTTCGAATGACAAATGTTGATAGGTGCCTGTCGATTCAATTTCGATGCGAATGTCTTGGATTCGCTGGTTTACCGCTTCAGCGCGTCCAGTTTCTGAATAACAGCGGCCAATAAAATCAGCGGCTGCGGGTAAGAGATCATGGGAACGAGGGAATTCACTGCGGTGCATGGGACAGGTGTACAATCGATGGCTACCCCTTTAAACCTGATTCGTAATGGAATTGTTTGTGGTCAGATCAGTAATTTTGGGTCTCCTGAAGGTCGTTTTTTGTAGGATGATTGGGAAATTGGTGCCCATAAGGGTCTTTTTTCGCAAGATGATGGGAATTTGGGGACTTGTAAGGGATTTTTCCACTCAATGATCGGGAATTTGGGGACTTGTAAGGGATTTTTCCACTCAATGATCGGGAATTTGGGGGCTTGTATGGGATTTTTCCACTCAATGATCGGGAATTTGGGGGCCCCTAAGGGTCGTTTTTCGCTCATTGGTTGGGAAATTGTTGCCCGAAAATGGTTCTCAGGCCTACAAAGATCGGTTCAGCGGGAAGGTCAGCTTTATGGATGCTCCACGAGATTGGTGTTGTTTTTCGGGCTTCGAAACGCGCGGACTTCGACACATTTCGGGCCAGAAGCGTATCGATCGGCACAGCTCCCGGCTTGCTCGTGCACAAAACCCAACGGAATGGAAAATCGGGGTGTTGTTGGTCCATTGCACAATCCGTAGGGTTTGTTACCCAAACAACGAGGAGCAAGCTGTCGGGGTGATTAGCACTGCGCCTGCTTATTTGTTGTATGTGCAACAATTCGGGGCTCTGAAGATGATCGCTCTCGATGTAGGAAATGCCTCGATCACCGACAGATAACCAGTGAGCCCGCGGTCCTTCGGCACCGAATACCACAACAGAATGCTGTTGCCAGCGTGCATGCCGTTTCCAAAGATCGTATTGGGTGCCACGAACCCCGGCGGTGGTTATCAATCCCGTTGTTTTACCGGTGTGAAACTGAAACAAAGCGGCATCCTGAAAGGAGCCCGTAAACAAAGCAGGTCGGTCGTCAACCATACGTGCCATGGCAGTGTACAAGGGATCGGGTCGACTGAGGCGGGCCACTCGGTTGCCTGAGTCGGTAAAAAGCCACAGCCTCAGGGCAAACACCACCAACAAACTGGGTCCAGTGAAACGGAGTATAAACCGACGGAAATGTACATGTTCTTCGGCGCGGCGCACAAACAGCCACAGCATCGGTATGGTGGCGGATACGGTCCAGTGTGGCTCAGTATGTCCCCGCAGCGACAACAATCCATAAAAGATCAACATTCCCAGCAAGGAAAAGCGCATAGCGCGGTTCATCGGATCGGACTGTGTTTTGGGTCGCCAATCGAGCATGAATAGCGCAAGAAGATTGAAGGGATGGAACACAGCCAACTGATTGGGCAAATATTGCCAGATGTAGTCCCAGTGAACTCCCTCGGTTCGGTGCCCCAGGTGAAAGCGGAAGGTTACGAAGTTGTGTCGATACTGCCAATAGAGGTGGGGCATCAAGAGGATGAAGGTGGCGGTCGATGCGATGATCCACGAACGATTTCGCATGAGTTTGGGATGCGCGGCCAGCGCAAGGACTACTTGTATGGCGCCAAGGTACTTGCTGTAGGCCATGCCCGTGAGTGCAAGGCACAGCCAAGCTGCGTTGCTCAGCGCTGAACCTCTTTGCACCAAAATCCGGCGGTAAACGAGCCAAAACAAGGCTGTAAAGCTAAGCAAGGGCATGTCGGGTGTGGTGATGAAGCCGTAGAGCTGCATCATGGGGAGCGAGGCCATCAAAATGCCCATGATGTGTGCTTGTCTTCTACCCGGAGTTGGCGCCGTGCGCACCAATCGCCAAACCAACAGCCAAAATAGGGGATGCAGCAAAACGTTGCCCAACCGTAGGCCCATGATTCCGTCGAGAAAATACCCCCCCGCCCGAATCAGCAGGGCAATCATCGGTGGGTGATCGAAATAGCCCCAATCGAGTGTCTGACTGAATTGGTAGTAATAGGCCTCATCGGGGTGCAGGCCCGTGCATCGGGCCTGAACAGCGCCAAAAATCGACCCAATCAGTACATAAAAATAGAAAATATGGTTTCCGTTACGCCAGTCGATGCGCATAGCGGATCAAAATAAAGGAAAATGAATTATTAGTTCTGTATCATTTTGATGGAACGAACAATTACTTCTCCATTGGCCAGCACCGCTTTTGCCCGGATGGTGTAGATGCCCGCGGGCCATTCCGTGGGAAGGAACATGCGTTGATGGCCACCGACAGCGATTTGACTGTGCTGCCATACGAGAGATCCATGCGTGTTGTAAACCTGAAAATCGAGTCCAGCGGGTTGCGACAACGACCATTCCAGGCTGCACTGGCCTGAAGCAGGGTTGGGAAACAGACGGGTGTCGAAAGCTACCCCAGATGAAATCGTGTTGGGCTTGCGCCAGATCAAGCCATCATAGGCCACACCCTGCGCATTGGCAATTTCTGATTCATTGCCCCAGCGCATAAGATCGGGCTCGCCCCCACTGATCTTAAGCCCACATAGGGCAGCTCCCGCCGGCAAGGGTGCGGCGCTCGGATTGCACCAGACGATTCGGGCCATTTGACCTTCTTGATGGAATACTACAGGCAACTGGCTTTGGAGTCCGGGTACTTCAACGCCTTCGAGGCGGGCTCCATTCGGAAGTTGGAGCGATAGGCTCACCGCGGCAGGCACCACAGGCAGGTTCACCGCAAGGGGTATGAGCCCCTCGCTCAGGCCCGACATCCCACTCAAGGTTTCGTCTGATGAAAAATCCATCCAATGTTCTCTAAGTAGAAGCGAGGGTATATAGCTCGCGTTCACATCACCCATGGCCAAAACCGACACAGGGAGTGAGATATTTCCCGAACCCGACGGAATGTTGAGCGAAGATGGACTCCAAATAAAATTACCGGCGTCGAACGAGGTCCTAATGCCCACCGATCGCTGCATTGTTTGCAGGGCATCGGTTGCGTTGACATTGGCGTTGGCGTCGACATCAGCGGCAGCTAATCGTATTCCCTGCAGCGGAATTCCATTCGAAAAATGATTGATGATGAGAATAGCATCGGTTGCATTGACTCCGCCCCAAGGCTTAGATGAGGAAATTGAAAGTCCATAGGAGCCAATTTCCACGGGTAAAAAAGAAAACTGACTATTGTTCTGTGTCAATGCCGTAGCGGTTATAGAACCCATTGTTGACAAAGAAATGCTACTGTTCGTGAATGCGGTTGAGGATAAGTTGGCATAAACTAGCCCACCGGCAACACGAACGCGCGATGTGAAATTGACTTGCTGACCGTATGCAGAGCCCACTGAATTGATCGCATAAGCCCTTGCATAGTACGTTGTTGCGGGCGATAAACCTGAAATGGAGGATATGAACGCGCCAGTACCGGATCCATCTATGGTGATATTGGATGAAATATCAGGGTTTGGGGTTGTGGAATAGGCTATTCCACGTTGTGTGACCGTTGCCCCGCCGTCAAAGGTGATTTCACCACCTAATAGGGCGCTTGTGTCGGTGATGTTCGATGCTGTATTGGTGGAAATTGTGGCTAAAACCTGGCTCGGTACTAACGTGAGGCTGTCTGTGTTACCATATGAAGTTCCAGCTTCGACTACGGCAAAGGAACGAAAATAATAAGTGGTTCCTGAGCTCAGTCCACTCAAGTTTACGGTGAATGAACCTTGCCCCGATCCTGAAGTCACTGTCTGTCCTGCTGAAATAGAATCTCGATGGGAAGCATAAACCACACCACGCGAGAACACCGAATCGCCCGCTGTACTGATCACCGATCCTCCTGTAGAGATTTCATTGGAATTCACAACATTACCCGGTAATGTTGAAATGCTCAATGTGGCGTTTCGAATGCAACGAACTGAAAAACCGTGCCTCCTGTCCTTGAACGAATTCTGTAAATCGGTGCGGTGAATGGCCAACTCCCTGGCCCTTGCATTTGTCGTACTATTTGGTTCAGTGGTCCAAAAATGTGCAGGGTCATTTGAGCCTTCGAAAAAGCCATTTTCACGACGACGAAATGCGGGAACAGCTGAAAATCCAGAACTGTTGTTTGATACGTAACCATAGCTCTCTGCCTTAAGACTGATGGCTGGATGTCCAATCTGTGTTACATTGGATACCAGTGCATCAAAATCGCCTGCAGTAGGCGACGACCAACCGGTCGGACAAAGTCCCCGTGCATCCGTAAATGCCATCCAATTGTACAATTTCCCTCGAACAGCATTGTTTGCTGAATCATTCTGATAGTAGCACCACGCCCCAATATGCGGAAAGCTTGACATGGTACTTGCCCACTCTGTGTTCGAAGTAATATATCTCACACTGTCGCCATTGCGGTATCTCGTCGTTTTCAAATTTGTTTGCAGCCAACAAGAGTTGCCTATTTTGACTGCTTCATAGGCATTTCCATCGATATCGGTGGGTGATGGGCAGCCCCCTGATGTCGGTTCAGATACAGCAGTGGTGAAAGAAACAACGGATGACAAGGTGGTGCCAGCAGGATTTGTAGCGTATGAGCGAACGTAATAGGTTGTTCCAGGAAGGAGATCAGAAATGAGTTGGATACGGTCACCCCTGCCATTTCCTACATCACCAGAACTCAGGGCAAGAACCGAATCTGAAAACGTTGGTGTGTTGTGTGTTGCAAAAATAATGCCCCGAGCAGTATTGAGTGGGATCATGTTTCCAGGAGTAGCAGCATCGTGTACTACATAAACGGAACGTTTGGTGATCGCTGTAGCACCTCGCGCCAAAACATTGATTGGTGCCGAGGTATGAAATTGAAATTGGTTGCCATAGGCGGTACCCGATGCATTGGTTGCATACGCTCGTAGATAGTAAACTGATCCTGAATCCAATCCCGTTAATTGGCTGGTAAATGAGCCTGTGCCTGTACCATCGTTGGTGACAGAATTGAGGATGGTAGGATTGTTCGCTTTACCAAAAACAACGCCCTTCGCTGTAATGCCAACTCCATTGGGAACATTGCCACCTGTGGTGCAAGAGGTTGATGTGAACAAATTGGGCGTTGTTGTAGTAATACCTGATGGTATTTGGGCAATAATTAGTCGAAAAAATGATATATTTAAAAGTATCGTAACAATAATAAATCTCATAGTGTATTTCATTATGTTGAGGGTTTTTTCTGATTGGAAATATATGGAATTGTCAATTATCTCTTTTTAATGGAACATGATAATTTGTGCTGTCTATGGATTTGTATAGGTCAATGCCTATAATGAAGGAGGTTGATCAGGCCAATCACGCCCGTCATCGGTTCATGCGCCCCCCTGCCCGAATCAGCAGGGCAATCATCGGTGGGTGATCGAAATAGCCCCAATCGAGTGTCTGACTGAATTGGTAGTAATAGGCCTCATCGGGGTGCAGGCCCGTGCATCGGGCCTGAACAGCGCCAAAAATCGACCCAATCAGTACATAAAAATAGAAAATATGGTTTCCGTTACGCCAGTCAACGCGCATAGCGGATCATTTAGAATCTGGCTTCGTTTGCACGGGATCAGCCATTTCTTTTCGTTGCATCAATGCGAAGCCACCGCGTCGTTCGATGAGATTGAAATGTGCACTCACTTCGTTGTCTTGGAGTCGGTCGATGCGCATCACGTAATAAAGTGCCTGCTGTTGGGTATCTTTTTGGTCGTCGCCCATCCGCCGCCGGTCGGGTGTCCATCGGTTGTACCAAAAGGGTGCGTAGCTTCGATAACCCCAGGCCACCACTGTTTGGTTTTGGTCGGCATATTCGATACACCACTGCCGCAAAGGCCCCTGTACCATCTGCTCAATCCTTGGAAACAGCAACATTTGAATCAACCAAAGTGTTGCGGGAATTCCAATGGCCATGGTATGCACGGATAAGATCCATTGCCTTCGGGCCAACAGCACAACGGCAAACAGACAGATGCTCATCCAGAGGATGCCAGGCAAATAAGTATAGATCGGCCAACTTACCGTGCTGTTATGAAGCATGCCCCATTCGAAGCTGTCCATTTTAAAGTAGTTGGCCACAAGACCGGCCCTTCGACCGGCAGCGGCAAGCATCAACCAAATCAACCCCATGAGCAAGCCGAGTATTGTTAGTGTCAGCAGGCGCCAATCGGTCAGCACGTTTCGAACATCACTGCCCTTGAATAACCAGCGGATCAACGCAGGTTCGCTCGCTGAAGGATGTTTTGCCGAGCCCGACGCTGGGTTTTTGAACATGGAGCGTTGAAAACCTACCCAAGCCAGCGCGCTCAATGGTACCCAAGCCATGCTCGAATAATGGATGATCTTCGTGCTTACCAGGCTAAACAACACCAAAACGACCCAAAGGGTGGTTTGCATCCAGGAAACGAGACCTATATCTTTTGTTTCATCGTCTGGGACCAAGTTCTTTTGGGTTGTTGGGTGTGTTGAAAGAGGGCTTTGGGACTTCCTGCGCCAACGGAAGGCCTCTGGAATGGCCCAAATACTGAAGGGGAAGCAGCCCAAAAAGACCACCACCAAGTGGTAAAACCATGGCTGTTGGTGACCCGCTACCGGTTGCCGCAGCAACTCCCATTGGTACACCAAAAAGGAACGGAGGAACCAGAGGCCGTTTTTGAGGGTTTCGGGTAAAAACCAAAGCGAGGCTACCATGAGGGAGGCGCCGAGAAAATAAGGAAGAGCCCCAAAGCCGCGCCGGCGTAGATTGGGGTTTCTGAGGAGCATCCAGGCTGCCACCAGACTGGGTATGAGCAGGCCAACAGGACCTTTGGTGAGGACGGCAAGCCCCGCCCAAGCCCCTGATTTTAGTCCTGCCCCTCGGCTGCTGCCCGTTGTTTGGCTCATCGCCAATAAACTGAGCAGCATGAACAGGTTAAACCAAGGATCGATAATGCCGCTGCGAAAGTACATAAAGGGCAGGGTGCCCGACATCAACATAAGCGGCCATCCCCATCCCCATTTCCCTCCCCATCCCCCTCCCCATCCCCCTCCCCAATCCCAACGCTGGAGTGGGTGGTGCGGTGTGTTCGGGGCATCAACCGGTGGAACAACAGGCGCGTGTTCGGTCATAGCCAGGCTAGGGGGTAATAGGTGCAATCGGGGGGCGTGGCGATACAAGACCCAAAGCGTACACAGTCCAGCGATGGCATTGGGAAATCGGGCAGCCCAAGTGCTCATGCCCAGCAAATACATACTCAAGGCCTGCAACCAGATAAACAGGGGCGGCTTTTCGCGAAAGGGCTCGAAATTGACGGTGACCCGCTCCCAATCACCCGTGATCAGCATCTCGCGGGCAGATGCAGCAAAATTAACTTCATCCCAATCGAACAGGGGAACGGCGCCGAGGTGCATGAACAAAAACAGCAGCCAACAGCCGATGATTAAATAGGAGGTGCGCCGATTCATTTTATTTCAAAACCCGCATGCTCACCAGCCCCAACTTATGCAGTCGATACCCAATGGCATGGAACAGCACCCCCCATCCGTAGGTCATGCTCCGTCGAAAATTGATGGAAGAGGCCTCGGCGAAGTAGCGGGTCGGGCAACTCACTTCACCAATTTCATGGCCTCGATAGGCAATTTGGAGAATGATTTGGTTGTCGAAAACAAAATCATCGGAATTTTTGTGGTAGTCGACCCCCCTCAATACGTCGGCATGGAACGCCCGGTAGCCCGTGTGGTATTCCGAAAGTTTGAGCCCCATCAACAGATTCTGAAATGCGGTGAGCACTCGGTTAAAAACATATTTATAGAGGGGCATTCCTCCTTTCAGGGCCCCCGTACCCAAAATTCTGGAGGCAAAAACCACCGGATAGAGGCCGGAATCGATCAAATGCACCATGGCCGGGATCAACTCTGGGGCGTATTGGTAGTCGGGGTGCAGCATCACTACGATATCAGCCCCCCGATCGAGGGCGGCGTCGAAGCAGGTCTTCTGATTTCCCCCATATCCACGGTTGCGGGGATGCTCCATCACGCAGTCGATTCCCAATCGACGGGCCAGAGCCGCGGTTTGGTCGCTCGAAGCATCATCAGTGAGGATGACCTCGTCGACCAATGGGCGTGGAATGCGCCGGTAGGTCTTTTCGAGTGTTCGTTCTGCGTTGTAGGCCGGCATGATGACCACCACTTTTTTGTTTCCTACCATCAGTTTTGGTCGTTTGAGGTGCGAAAATACCAATTTTAACTGGTTTTCATTTTTACATATGACGGCCCTGTCTTATTTTGCGTCCAAATTAGAGCATATGACTGGTTGGATCATTTTCGCTGTGGTAGCCCTTGGAGGCTTCGTTTATTTCTTGTTGAAATACACCAAAGAGCCGCATTAGAATTCATCAAATTATCGCATACGGTGTTCGGGATTATTCATCTGTAAAAATCCCAGCTGATCCCAAAACGCAGTGCCCTGTCGTAGATGGGGTATAGGGGGATTTGAAAGCCACCGGGGGCGGTCCAGCCCCGGCTCAAATGGTCCATTCGAAGGTAGAGGCGTGCTTGGTTTACCTTGAGGGCAACAAATCCGTCCACCAACGGATAGCCCCCCGCCTCCAAGGTGTCTTGTACGACAAATTGGCCGACCTCTGCTCGGTAGCCCAAGCCCTTGTAGCGGCTTTGCATCCGCAGTTCGAGCCCGGTCGATAGGGTAAATCCACTGCGAAACTGCTTTTCGAGGCTGATCACATCATGTGCCATCCACTGCGGCAGTCTGAGCGGGCCCGATTGCCCGAATTGCCAGCCATGGTGCATGTCGTAGCGAAAAATTCCCTTGCGCAGCGACCATTCATACGCGATTTGGGTCAGGCCAAGATCGCCTGCATGCTGTTGCGGTAGTCCGATGCTATCGAAATATACCCAGCCCGTCAACCATTTTTGTCCCATTTGCAGCTTAAAGCGCCCCCGAGCCAGCACCAGTTGAAGGCTTTGCTCACCCATGGCGTCGAGCGATTGACGGGCTTGGGTGTAGTTGCCTGCATAGCGTTCAGCCACCCAGTCGGCTGCCCTCAACTGTTGGGAAGCGTTTAGGTCGAGTGTCCAGCTGCCCATCTGCCGCGCAAAGCGCAAAGACATCCACCGTCCTTTCGCCTGTTGGCTGTTGTGCAGCACCTCACGCATATCCCAGTCTATTCGACTGCGGCTTGAGGTGGGCCAATGCCCGGCAAAACTCAACCAAAAAGCAGATTGGGGAATCGACTGCATTCTGTCGCTGAAAATATGAGCGTTTAGGTAATGTGTGGATAAAGCCCAGGTGCTGCCTGATCTTCTGCCGGGCAGTTTTCGCAGCCCAATCCCATGCTCTTGCCACCGCATGCCACTGCTGTCGAAGGTGGCCGAATCGCTGTATCGGAATGGAGGAAAGTAGGACTGAAGGGGGTTGTTGTCGGTAAACCGAAAAGTTTCTTTTGCCCAAGTCAGTTCGTGAAACAAGGTCCATTTCGAATCGACCGGGCTTTTGGTGGTGTCGGTTGATGGCTCTTGGGATTCTGTAGGAGCGTTCGCGTTGGGGAGTCGGTGGACAAATCGCCACTCCTGCCGCAGCTTGAGTCGACGGTCCGACCATAAGCTTTGCGCCCCATTCAGCTGCACCCGCACATTCAGTGGGGCCACGGTTTGGGTCGTTTCAAACACGCGTCCATCCACGATTCCTCCACACTCATCGGCTGTTTTTTGTCGGCCCAGGTGTTCAATATGCAAGGCGTATCGTCGGCTACGGTCCTGCAACCGACCAAACAGGCGGGTGTAACGACTTCGGTGCTCTTGGTTGAGGTAAAATCCATCACTACCCAGCTGGCGAAATTCGACCCCAACCGAGGTCGTCGGCCCCAAATCCTGTGCATGCAGTAGGCCAAATCGCTGCAGCGCGGCTCCAGAACCTGCGGCGTAATCGATGCGGGTAAAAGGATCCCCCCGATGGTAGAAAAGACCGCCGCCTTCTTCCTGCCAAGTAGCATGTGTTCCCGCAAATCCGAGGTTGAGTACCTGAAAAGGCGCTAATCCGCCCCACAAACTCCTCGACGCGCTCCCCGCCACCCCCAAATGTGCCCTGAAATTGGGTTGCATGATCGGGTCGTAGCGCCATACACCAAACAGGAGCGTATCGGCTTGTGCATAATGAATGGTGTCGTAATGAAAATCGGCCAATCGATAGGCCTTAGGTAGCTGGGGTGGCTCCTTGCGTTTTGCCGTTCCGGAGGTATCCGCGGGCGTGTATTCATCCAAAACAACGGAAAAAATACCAGAATGAGCCAGCAGAGGATCCGAATAGAAGGCGATCAGCCAAACCGCCAAGACGCAAGCCAATCTGTGTAGAATGGGCATCATCCCAAGCCCTCCACTACATCCAGCATGATGCGGGTGAGGCGGGGTTCGGCCTTCGTTGCCGCCGAAACCACACTTTGAAGGGTCACGGGGCGGGGTGTTTCGGGGAAAGCTTCGTCGGTCACTACAGAAATAGCCATACAACGCATGTCCATCTGTCGGGCCACGATGACTTCCGGAACCGTACTCATCCCTACCGCATCGCCACCGATCAGGCGCAGGTAGCGGTACTCAGCGGGTGTTTCAAGGGCTGGGCCTTGAACGGAAACATACACACCCTCATGCAGGTCGATGGAATGCTTGGAGGCAGCGGCGTGTGCCAAGCGTATGAGTTCCGCGTCATAGGCCTGGCCCATATCCGGAAATCGTGACCCCCATGCCGGATAATGGGTCCCCCTCAATGGATGCTCTGGCAATAAATTGATGTGGTCGGTAATGAGCATCAGGTCGGTCTCTTTAAAACTGGGGTTTAGACCACCGGAGGCATTCGACAACAGCAAAAACTCGGCGCCCATGGCTTTCATGACCCGAACAGGCAGTGTGATCTGCTGCATGCTGTAACCCTCATAGTAATGAAATCGACCTTGCATAACCACTACCGACTGCCCCCTAAGTCGGCCCAAGATGAGTCGACCGCGGTGACTTTCTGTGGTACTCACAGGAAAATGGGGCAGCTGTGTATAGGCGATGCTGAGTTCCACCTCGACTTCTTCGGCTAACTTACCCAGTCCGGTTCCCAAAATGATGCCTACTCTCGGTTCGATCGGGGTTTTACGGCGGATGTACTCAAGTGTTTCGCTGATGCTGGCGTACATAGGATTCGATTCTTTTGATAAATAGTGTCCGGTCTTGCTCGTCGAATCCAATCTCTACGGGCAGGTATGCGAGTGGGATTTGCAGTTGTTCGAACCAAGCACCGTGCATGGCCAATTTCACAAAATCTTTCTCGGTGCATAATATATACCGATTGCCCTGGCTCGGTGGAAATGATCGCCAGGCTGCTTCGATTTGGTTGAGTTCGGTCTGTTGGTATTCGTGGTGATCTGGATATTCCAAGTGTTTGTAGGTAGGGCCAACCGTTTTAATATAGGTGATGAGCGAGTCGGCATGGGCAATGCCGGTCACCACCACGATCTGGTCGGAGGCAGTTAGGGGCCATTCAGGGAATGGTTCTATAAAGACAGGCTCACTGTATTGAAGGGTGGTAAACAGGATCGTTTGGTGTGCTCCTGGCTTTACCTTAGTCTCGTAGAGCTTTTTGTCGTATAAACTCAATTGGCCTGGTGTTTTGGTGAACACAATCAGGTCGGCCTTGTGCGCCGCTGTCGCTGATTCACGAAGATTGCCTGCGGGGAGGAGGTAATCTCGAAAAAATGGCCGATTGAAATCGCTCAATAGGAGATTAAGTCCACCCTCCACTTTTCGGTGTTGCAAGCCATCGTCGAGGATCACCGCACTCAGATAGGGTTGAATTTTAAGCAGTCGACGAATGCCTTCTGCTCGGTCTTCACACACAGCCACCAGCACGCCAGGCAACTTACGGTACAGCATAAAGGCTTCGTCGCCAATGGTGTCGGGTGTATCGGCCTGGTCGGCTAATCGAAATCCTTGGGTCTTGCGGCGATATCCCCGCGATAGAATAGCGACTGTCGGAAACAATTCCATCAACATAGCCGCCACCAATTCGGTGTGGGGGGTTTTGCCCGTGCCACCCGTGGTTAGATTCCCAACTTTTACTACAGCGATCTCGAATTTCTCGCTGCTGAGAATATTCCAGTCGTAGAGTCGGTTTCGAATCCACACACCGAGCCCATATACATAGCTCAAAGGCAACAACCAGATTCTGTTCACGGCTTACTTTAACCCACAAACTTACAAAGTTTTTCCTTCAATTGTTTTTCTATGGGTTTGGGGGTTCCCTTAATGGGTATTTTTGCCGAAATCTTTTTTGCCAAGCATTTAATTTTATTTCATGATTAGCATTTCAGCGGTTGTGCAGGCCCTCGAACGGCGTGTGCCCCCAGCCCTTCAGGAGTCCTATGACAACTCGGGTCTGCTGGTAGGTCGGCCTGATGCCCAGATTTCGGCTGTTTTGTGCACGCTCGACCTCACTGAGGCTGTTTTAGAAGAAGCATTTGCACGAGGCTGTGGATTGGTGGTGGCCCATCACCCCATCATTTTCAAAAAGTTAGGCAGGCTCACGGGTGCCGGTCAGGTGGAGCGCTGTGTAGTGCGTGCCATCGAGTTGGGTATGGGCATCTATGCACTGCACACCAATCTCGATCACATCAAACAGGGGGTGAGTCGGCATATGGCGCTTAAAATGGGACTGGAAAAAGGCCGGGTACTGCGCCCGATGTCGGGTGTATTGCGCCAACTCACGACTTTTGTTCCCGAAGGGCATGCTGAGGACGTTCGAGCGGCACTCTTCGAAGCCGGCGCGGGCTGGGTTGGTAACTATTCACACGCCAGTTTTAATTTAAGGGGTGAGGGCACATTCAAGCCTGAAGAAGGAGCAAAACCTGCGTTGGGTGAAATGGGCATACTGGAACGGGTCGACGAGATGCGCATTGAGTTAATTTACCCCTATTGGATCGAATCGGTCGTGCTCAAAGCCCTCTTTAAGGCCCACCCCTATGAGGAGGTCGCTTACAATGTGTTGAAGCTCGAAAACAAGGTGTCGGAATATGGCGCAGGTTGGCTGGCTGAATTGCCCGAGCCAAAGGATGAAGCGGAAGTTTTACACTATATTAAAACAGTCTTTGGCGGGATGATCCGACACACGCAACTTTTGGGACGACCGGTGCAACGCATTGCTTTTTGTGGAGGTTCGGGTTCTTTTTTATTGCCTGATGCTGTTTCGGCTGGTGCTGACCTATTCCTTACGGCCGATTTCAAATACCATGAGTTTTTTGAAGCCGATCAGCGCATCGTGATTGCCGACTTAGGACACTACGAAACCGAGCAGTTCGTGCCCCAACTTATTGCTGAGATTTTGTCGCAGGAATTCACTAACTTTGCGGTCCTCATTTCGGAGACCGCAACCAACCCGGTTTCCTATTTGTAGGAACCGATTCTAGAAACCGATTTGAGCCCCCATTGTAGGAACCGATTTTAGTAACCGATTTTAGCAACCGATTTTAGTACTCAATTCTAGCAACCGATTCTAGTAACCGATTTTAGCAACCGAAACTGTCAAATAACGACATGGAACAAAGCATCGAACAAAAACTCCGCGCACTTTATAACCTTCAGCAAATTGACTCCCAGATCGACCATCTGCGTGTCCTGCGTGGCGAATTGCCCCAAGAGGTAAAGAATTTGGAGGACGAAATCGCGGGTATGGAAACCCGAATGGAAAAGTTCAACGAGACTTTGAGTGGACTGAAACGTTTAATTTCAGATTGGCAAGCCAAATTGAATGACGCCAATACATTGAAGACACGCTATGAGCAGCAAATCATGGGGGTTAAAAACAGCCGTGAGTATGATGCGATCAGCAAGGAAATCGAATTGCAGGGCTTGGATATTGAAATTGCCAATAAGCGTATCGCCGAGCAGAATGCGGCGGTTGAAATGACAAGTCAACAGATGCAGGGTGTGAGTGACTTGCTTACGGAGCGCTACAAAGACCTCGAGATCAAGAAAACAGAATTAGGTGGTATTGTCGCTGATACAGAGAAGGAAGAAAAGGAGCTGATGGAGCAGTCCAAGGAGGCCATGAAACATGTGGAGGAACGCCTCCTTACAGCATATTCTCGCGTTCGAGGAAATGCCCGCAACGGCCTGGCGGTTGTTGCGATTGAGCGCGATGCGTGTGGAGGTTGCTTTAATCATATTCCGCCACAGCGACAAATGGACATTCGTCTGCGCAAGAAAATCACTGTTTGCGAGCATTGCGGTCGTATTCTGGTTGATCCAGAGATCAATTTAGTTGAGGCCTAAACCTCGGTTATTGGTTTTAACGAAGGGGATCCAGTCGGCTCATCAGTTGCGAATGCAGTGGCTGGTTTGCAGCCACTATTTGTTTGCCGAAAATAGCGTTTGCATCCCCCGAAAAATCCGTAGCCAGTCCACCAGCTTCCGTCACGAGCAATACCCCAGCGGCTACATCCCAGGGGCGTAGGTTGTATTCATAATAGCCGTCAAATCGTCCGCAAGCCACATAGGCCAGGTCGAGGGCCGCACTGCCGAGTCTCCGAACACCTCGGCTTTCGGTCATCATTCGTCTGAGTACGGGCAAGTAATCATCGACCCGGTCGTATTTTTCGTAGGGAAATCCAGTGGCCAAAAGGGCTTGATCCAGATGGCTAGTTGCGGATACCCTGATTTTTTCCTCGTTGAGCCAGCTTCCTTGTTGGGCTACAGCCGAAAACCGTTCGTCACGAATCGGTTCCCAAACCAA
>VFQT010000625.1_pt1 | contig 50221 bp, 43 predicted proteins | sample 3512381 | NCBI WGS metagenome assembly VFQT01 (sample SAMN10412376, study PRJNA504923) | tailings metagenome | isolation source: Relicate 2 Philex TSF3 active mining site | place: Philippines: Tuba, Benguet | collected 2017-08-29 | reverse complement strand
AAAGGCGCCATATAAATCCATTTTTAACAAGAGCAGCTCTGGAGTTCGTGTCTTTAACACTGTCTTGGTTCAGCGCGCTATAGACGAATGGATTGATGCAAAGAAGAAGCTGGCGCCCAAGAAATCGGGATACGCCTGGGGCGTGCTGATCCATGGCAATAGGATCTTGGCGGCGGGCGTGTTCTGTATGATGGAAACGAATAAACTATCAATGCCCATTGGAGAGTTCCGCAAGGAGATGGATGGTTTGCAAATAGCAGAAAAATGCGAGGAAATTTACGCCCGCATGGTTTCAGTTCTTGAGAAAAAATATGCTGGCAAATTCTTGGCTGTGCTCTTCAAGAATCCGAAAATGAGCAAGGATGTATTCGAACTCGCTTCAAATCTACGCTCGTCACAACGACCGGCGAAGACAAAAGGCTGATGCCCTACTCGGGCTCTCCTGAATTGGCGTGACTTACCTGAGGAAGGATGGTTCGTTTCCTGCAGCCGACCGTCGGTCCCGCGCGAAGGCTGCCGTCCGGCCGAGACGGGTCACCAGCGGCCGAATTCTGTCCTTCGGGTATGGCAAGACCACCCACTGCAAGAGATATGATCGTCGGCACGAGCAGAATGGGCAACGCCTCGTCGCTCGACAGCCGCTTCTGTATAATAACCACGTATCCCCCTCCTACCGCAGCGCCGGTTGACGCAAGGGACGCGAGGCGTACATCGTGGCGCGAAACGGAGCCGGTGGCCGGTGGGGGGCAAGTCCGAAAAAAGGCGGTGCGGTTGGCGCGGAGCGCGGGCGAGGATGCCGCCAGGGCCGCCGCGCCCGTTACCTGCGGCACGCAAACCAGAAGCACGGTCGCGCATGGATGGCATCCACTTCAGCTTTGTCACGACGGCGTTCCACGACGATGACGACGCGCGGGCCGAACGGGTCAACGAGACCGTCGGCGGTCATGCGCTGGCCGTCTGGCTCGCGGGGCGGTTGAAGGCGGCCGGCCGGGCCGTCTCCGATCCCTGGGGGGAGGACCACGGCTACGCCTTCGACATCCGCGACGGCGGGCGCGTGTATCTGTGCACGTGCTCCATCGAGGATGACGAGGCGACGGAGCGGGAAGCACACGTTCTCGTGACGTTGCACCGCAGTCTTTGGGATCGGCTCTCCGGGCGCAATGCACTCGGGGTGGACGACGCCCTGGCCGGGGCCGTCGAAACGCTGCTGGCCTCCAGCAGCGAAATCGCAAAACTGAGCCGTGACTAGACGGGCTGGGCGGGGGATCATGAAAGCGCTGCGACTGTCGCGAGCCGGAACGCTGATCGCATGCGCCATGCTGGCGGCCTGCGCGCAGGAGGCCGCCCCCCTTGCGACCGCCACCGCCTCCGCCCCCGAAGCGGCTGGCGTGCGCACCACGCCCGTCGTGCCGGGGCGGCGCGGCCGCGTCTTCGTGTTCGCGGGCGTCGATGATGCCTGCAAGCCGTTGCCCGAGCCGCACGTGGCGCTGACGACCCCGCCGGCCAAGGGCGATGTCACGTTCGTGCCCGGCCAGGAGACCACGATTGCCGCCTCCGCCAAGGGCACGTGCGCGGCGGCGAAGGCGCGCGGCGTCGCGGTCTATTACACGGCCCGCGCGGGTACGTCGGGCACGGACCGCTTCACCGTCACCGCGACGCTGGCGAGCGGCGAAACCCTGCGCCGGGACTTCCAAGTTACCATCGCCGAGTAGGCCGGGCGGCAAAGCAGTCTGGATCGTAGCGGCGATCTGCCCTATGCACTCGGTCGCCGGGGGATCGTTGCGCCGCCTCTGGCGAAACCGATCTCTGCGCCGCCCTTGCCGGCCACGCTCTCAACGCTGCGAGGCTCATCCCGAATGTCGCCGAAGCTCCCCGAAGACATCAGTACGCCGGCCTACGTCCTCGACGTCGCGGCCTTGAAGCGCAACCTCGCCACGGTCGCGCGCATCAAGCGCGAGAGTGGCGCCAAGGTGTTGCTGGCGACGAAGGCCTGGGCGCTGCCCGCCGCCTTCCCCTTGATGCGCGACACGCTCGACGGCACGACCGCTTCGGGCGAGTACGAGGCGCGCATGGGGCGTGAGGAATTCGGCAAGGAGGTGCACGTCTATGCGCCGGCCTACGCCCCCGGCGAGGTGGAGCGGCTGCTCGCCTATGCCGACCACGTCTATTTCAATTCGCCCGAGCAGATCGCCCGCTTCGGCGGCGCCGTGAAATCGGCCGGGCGCAAGATGGGCGTGCGCGTCAATCCCGGATACTCCAACGCCACGCTCGGCGGTGCGCTGTACGACCCTTGCGCGCCGTGCTCGCGCTTCGGAACCGTGCGCACGCAACTCGACGCGGTGCCGTGGGACGACATCGACATCCTGCACGCCCATACCCTCTGCGAAAGCCTCGCGGACGGCTCCGCTGGCCTGATCGCACACGTCGCGACCGAGCTGGCGCCCTACGTGCGCCGCGTTAAGACCGTGAATTTCGGTGGCGGCCATTTCGTCAACAAGCCGGGCTACGACGTCGGCAAACTGATTGCCGCGATCAAGGCGTTCCGGGCCGAATTCGGCGTGGAGGTCGTGCTGGAGCCGGGCGCGGGCATCGTGGTCGACACGGGCTATCTGGTCGCCACCGTGATCGGTATCCACCACAACGAGAAGGATATCGCCATCCTCGATACGTCGGCGAGCTGCCACATGCCGGACGTGCTTGAGGTGCCCTACACGCCCATGATCGTTGGCGCGGGGGCGCCCGGCGCCCATCCCCACGGCTACATCCTCGGCGGCAAGACGTGCATGACCGGCGACGTCATCGGCGAGTATTCGTTCCCCGCGCCGCTGACAGTGGGCAGCCGCGTCGTCTTCACGGACATGATGCAGTACAGCTTCGTGAAGAATAATACGTTCAACGGCACACCGTTGCCCGACCTCGCCATGCTGGACGAGGACGGTACATACCGCGTCCTGCGCCGCTTCGGTTACCAAGACTTCCGGCACCGGCTCGGTTAGCCCACAGGTGCTGGATCGCTGGCAGGATGAGCGGGGAAGCCTTGCCAGCAGATCTTGCCGATGAAAGCCCTATTGCGGGGAGCAGCGCACCGTTAGGCGCCAGGAATGCGGCTTGCCGCTGGCGTCTTTGCCGGCTCCCTCGGGGTATAGCGAGCCGGTGCTCATGCCGTGGGGAATGATGCAGTCGCTACCGAGCATCATCTTGCGTCCCGGGAGATGTGCCGTCGGGTATCCGATGCCACCTTGCGCGACGCGGCCTTGGATCCAGGCGTGCTGCGTGACCGTCTTTCCATAATTGTAAACGACCGCTTACGCCCGTATTGGACAGCGCGTAGTGAACACGGCAGACGTTGTGCGAGCGCTGCGAAGGTTGTCCTCTGCGCCGATACCGGCACTTGTCGACGCGCTCGAGCTGAGCCGAAATGCGCGCCACTTGTGGCGCGGGCGGCGTCGGCCCTGGCGGCCGCTGCCCGCTCGCCCACTTCGGGCGCACGCAAGTGACTTGCGTGACGCCGCCGCCCTCGTCCCTCGCACTCACTTGAGCGAGGCCTGCTCCGCCCCGCCGATCTGCATCTTCAGGCTGGCCGAGATGATGTCGATCTGGGTGTCCGCCGTTCCCACGAAGTGCACGCCACCTTCCCGCCGGTCTATCGTGTCGTCGCCGACGCCGAAGATGTGCGTATAAGCGAGATCGAGCGTGACCGTGTCGCTGTACCGGTAGGTGGCGCCGAAGCTGGCCCACAGGCGGTCGACGTCGGGCACGCGCAGCGACCGTTCATCGGCCGCCCGAACGGGAGAGAGTTCATAGGCGGCGCCACCACGCAGCGTCAGACGGTCGGAAATGGCGTGTTCCAAGCCACCGGAGAAGAACCACCCGTCCTGCCATCCGAGCGCGAGGCTTCGCGCAAGTTGTCCGTTCCCGAGGGTGCAGAAGGCGCTCGGCGCCGTGTTGGCGCAGACGACGTCGAGCTTTTCGAGCCGGCTCCAGCGCATCCATTCCGCCGTGCCCAGTATCGTCCAGCGCGGCATCAGCGCTTGCCTGAAGCTCAGCGTCACGGTTTCGGGCAGCGTCACGCCTGCCTTGATCCCGGCCGCGAACGGGCCCGGGGGCGGCGAGGTCAGAAACATCGTGCCTTCGAGGGTGTGATCGATTGCAGAGCGATAGCCGAGCCCGATATGCGTACCCGCCGAAGGCGTGACGTTCACGCCCGCCGTGAGGCCGAACGCGGTATCGTCGCCCTGGATGACGGCATTCCCAGCCGTCGCGCTGAGCGCTGCGGCCGACTTCAGGCGGCCCGTCATGTGCTGGATCTGCAACCCGACGCCGATCGCGAGCGCCGGGGAGATGCGGTAGGCGAGCGTCGGCGCGACATTGTACGTTTTGATGTCCGACGTGCGCGCCAGCGTCTGTCCGGCCCATGCCCGGCTCGACGGTTCCGTGACGAGACCGAACGGCGAGTTGACACTGACCGCCAGCACCGTGCGTTCGTTGAGCCGGTAACTCATGTAGGAAGCGGGTACGGCTGCGCTCTTGGCGATATTGCCACTGTCCTCCCGGCCGATCAGGAACTGGTTCTGCCCCGTGATCTCGACGTTGCCGAAAATTCCCGCGAAGTGCGATTCCGTATACAGGCCGGCAGGCGCATAGGCCGCAACGGCCGGGTTCCAGTACATGCCCGACAGTCCGCCGCCGCTTGTCGCACTGCCCGCGAATGACATCCCCTGGAACTCGGCGGATTGTTCCCGCACGCCGAAGCCGCCCGCGTGCGCGGAAAGCGGCGAAATCGCCAGGGTGGCAAGGCTCGCGATCACTGTCGGATTTAGGCGCCAGATAGCCCACCTCATGAAAGCGACCTCCATCGCAGTTCCACGCTTGGAAAAATAGTCCGCACAAAGATGAATTAGCAGTGAGCCCTGCTTCGCGGCGTCGTGGCAACGCTTGAACAGAGTTGACGATTGGAATTGAACCATTTCTCGTGGGGCCGTGTCCGTCTCGCCACAGAATGCGACATGTCCCGCCGGTCTTGTGAACAGCCCGTTGCGGTGGAAGGCTGTACTCTCGGCCGAAGTTTCGCCAGAATCGCGATCGAAGAGCTCGCGTTCGCCTGTTTTGCGTCGCGTCGTGGGGTTGTTTCCCGAGGGATCAGACATGCAGAAGACGCGGTTGGTTGCACCCGTCGTTATCACGGCACTTCTCCTGACCGGCTGCGCTTCGGACGCGCCCAAGCAGGACGCGGGCATGGTCGTTGGCGCCATCGCCGGAGGCGTATTGGGCAATGCAGCCGGCCGGGGCGGTGGCAAGCCGGCGGCGACAATTCTCGGCGCGGTGCTTGGTGGCATCGTCGGCAGCGAGATCGGGCGGTCGATGGACAAACAGGACCGCATCTTGGCCCAGCAGGCGGAATTGGCGGCTTTCGAGCGCGGGCGTTCCGGCGAGCCCGTGGCTTGGCGCAACCCCGACAACGGCCGCTACGGCGAGGTGGTGCCGGGCGCTGCCTACCGACGCGGCCCCCAAGACTGCCGCGACTATACGCACACGATCTATATCGATGGTCGTCCGCAGGTCGTGCGGGGGACCGCCTGCCGCGAGCCCGACGGCACGTGGCGTGCGGTTGGTTGAACTCGGCACATGACGGACGACGCGCGCCCGCCACGCTTGTTGCGCCGCGACAAATGTGGCGTCGGGCACGTGCCGACCTTGTAACGCCAGTGCGCCGCCCCTATTGAAAGCCCATACGAGGTGTCGAGGAGCGGCAATGGTTCTGTGGATCGGTTTGGCTGCGATGGCGGCGACGGTCGTTGTGCTGTTGCTGCGGCCGTTGCTCGGGGCACGGGCCGGCGATCAAAGCACCGGATCCGATGCGGCCGCCATTTACCGCGCCCAGCTCCGCGAGATCGAAGCGGATATCGAGCGCGGTGTTCTCGATCCTTCCGAGGCAGAAGCGGCGAGAACCGAGATCGCCCGCCGGTTGCTCGCGGCCGCCGAAAGCGAAAAGTCGCGTGAAAGTCCTTCATCCGGCTCGCTGAAACCGTTCGCGCTGGGGTTGGCCGCCATCGTACCCGTCGGTGCGATGGTGATCTATCTGGCCCTCGGTGCGCCGGGCCTGCCGGGGCAGCCCTTCGCCGGCCGCGCGAGCCAGGGCGTGGAACAGGCAACGCTCGATCAGCTCATCGCCAAGGTCGAGGCCCGCCTGCGTGAGAAGCCGGACGACGGCCAGGGTTGGGACGTCATTGCGCCGGTCTACCTCAAGCAGGGCCGCTTTCAGGAGGCTGCCGACGCCTTCGCGCGTGCGCTAGGGCTACTGGGTGAGAGCGCGCGCAGGCTCGCAGGCTTTGCCGAGGCGACCGTGATGGCGCGCGACGGCGTCGTGACCGACGAAGCCCGCCGCGCCTATGAACGGCTGGTCGTGCTCGAGCCGCAACGGATCGAGCCGCACTTCTGGCTGGCGCTGGCGAAGGAACAGGACGGCAAGCTCGCGGACGCGGTGCGCGCCTACGAGGATCTTCTGGGCCGGGCCCCCGCTGACGCGCCTTGGCGCGGGATGGTGCAGGATCGTCTGGACGCCGTCCGCAAGCAGGCGGGATTGAACCCGCCGGCACCCGCCGCACCACCGTCCGCGCAGAAGGCGGCCGAGCCGGTGCGCGGTCCGGCAGCTGCCGACGTCGAAGCTGCCGCCCGGATGAGCCCGGAAGATCGAGCCAGATTGATCGAAGACATGGTGCAGGGCCTCGCCGACCGCTTGAAACAGAATGGTCGCGATGTCGCGGGCTGGGAGCGATTGATCCGCGCCTACACGACGCTCGGCCGCAAGGACGCCGCTGTCACGGCCCTCGCCGAGGCGCGACGCAGCTTGGCGGGTGAAGCGGAGGCGCTCGGGCGCCTGGATGCGCTCGCGCGCAGCCTGGACCTGGGCTCGTGATCGCAGGAGGAACAGCCGCATGACGAGAAAGCAGCGCCGCGCCTCGCTCCTTCTGGGAGGCCTCGTCCTGCTTGGCATCGCGGGCGGCCTGGTCCTGTACGCGCTGCGCGAGACGATCACGTATTTCAAGACGCCGAGCGACGTCGTTGCGGCCAACATTCCTGCGCAACAGCGTTTCCGGTTGGGCGGGCTCGTGGCCAAGGGTACCGTCAAACGCGGACAAGGCACCGAGGTCGAGTTCGGCGTGACCGACACGCTGAAGACGATCACGGTCGTCTACAAGGGAATCCTGCCCGACTTGTTCCGCGAGGGCCAAGGTGTCGTGGCCGAGGGCAAGCTCGAAGGCGATGGCCGGTTCCGTGCGGATTCGGTGCTGGCCAAGCACGACGAGACCTACATGCCGCCGGAAGTCGCCAAGGCGTTACAGGAGAAGGGGGTGAAGCTCGGCGAGGGTGCGACACACCCTGGCGAGGCACCACCCGCCACACCAGTGAAATCCGGCAAGTGAGCCGGCCGAAAGAGATCGAGAGCGCAACGGGACCATGATCGTCGAGCTTGGACATTTCGCGCTGGTGCTGGCCCTGCTCGTGGCTGCGGTGCAGACCTTCGTGCCGGCCTGGGGCGTCAAACGTGGAGACCCCCGCCTCATGGGAGTCGCGCGGACGGCGGCTCTCCTACAGGTGGCACTCGTTGCGACGGCGTTTCTGGCGCTGACGCACGCCTACGTGACGAGCGATTTCTCCGTCAACAACGTCTGGCTCAACTCCCATTCGCGCAAACCGATGCTCTACAAGATCTCGGGCGTGTGGGGGAACCACGAAGGCTCGATGCTGCTATGGGTACTGATCCTCGCTGCCTTCGGCGCTACGGTGGCAATTTCGGGGCGCCAGCTGCCCGACCGCCTCAGGACCCTCGTTCTGTCGGCGCAAGGCGCGGTGGGACTGGGTTTCCTGCTGTTTCTCGTCGTGGCGTCTAATCCATTCCTCCGCCTTGACCCCGCGCCGATCGAGGGCCGTGGCCTCAATCCGATCCTGCAGGATCCCGCGCTGGCGTTTCATCCGCCGTTCCTGTACGCGGGCTACGTCGGCTTCTCGATGGCCTTCTCGTTCTCGGTTGCCGCACTGATCGACGGACGTATCGACGGCCCCTGGGCGCGTTGGGTCCGGCCCTGGACGCTGCTTGCCTGGATGTTCCTGACACTGGGCATCGCCATGGGCTCGTGGTGGGCCTACTACGAGCTGGGCTGGGGCGGGTGGTGGTTCTGGGATCCCGTCGAGAACGCGTCTTTCATGCCGTGGCTCGCAGGCACCGCCTTGTTACATTCCGCGATCGTCATGGAAAAGCGCGAGGCCCTCAAGATCTGGACGATCCTGCTCGCGATCCTGACGTTCTCGCTCTCCCTGCTGGGCACGTTCCTGGTGCGCTCCGGCGTCCTCTCGTCGGTGCATGCCTTTGCGGTCGATCCCCAGCGAGGCGTCTTCATCCTGGGTCTTTTGAGCATCTACATCGGTGGCGCGCTGGCCCTGTTCGCGTGGCGGGCGGGCGCTTTGCGCCAGGGGGGGATGTTCGCCCCCATCTCGCGCGAGGCGAGCCTGGTTCTCAACAACGTGCTGCTTGCGACCGCGACGGGGACGGTCCTCGTCGGTACGCTCTACCCTCTGGTTCTCGAAGGGATCACGGGCGCCAAGATCTCCGTTGGCCCGCCGTACTTCAATCAGACCTTCGGTCCGTTGATGGTGCCGCTCCTGATCACGTTGCCCCTCGGGCCATTGCTCGCCTGGAAGCGCGGCGATCTCGCCGCCGCCATGAGCCGCCTCATGGTCGCGGCGGGTGTCACGGCACTGGCGATCATTGCCGTTTACGCGATCGTGAGGCGCGGGCCCTGGCTCGCGCCGCTGGCCCTGGGGCTGGGCGTTTGGGTGATCGCGGGTGCGCTGTCGGAAATCGCGGTACGCACGAAGGTCGCCACCGCTTCGTTCGCCGAAAGCTGGCGTCGCCTCGTCAATCTGCCGCGTTCGGCATTGGGCACGGCTGTCGCCCACATCGGCGTCGGGCTGTCGGTCATCGGCATCGTCGCCACGTCCGCTTGGCAGACGGAACTGATCCTCGCGATGAAGCCCGGAGAGAAGGTCCAAGTCGCAGGTTACGAGCTGACCTTCCGTGGGACCGCCCCTGGTTCGGGTCCCAACTACACCGAACTCAACGGGCTGATCGCGGTAACGAGCGGCGGCAAGCCGGTGACCGAGCTCACCCCGTCCAAGCGCCTCTACGACCAGCCCCGGCAGGCCACCTCCGAGGCGGGGATACTCAACGCATGGAGCGGCGATCTCTATGCCGTCTTGGGCGACGAGCAGGCCGAAGGCGCGTTCGCTGTGCGAATTTACTTCAATCCGCTCGTCCGCCTGATCTGGATCGGCGCACTCGTCATGTTCCTCGGGGGCGCTTTGTCCTTGAGCGATCGTAGGCTGCGCGTTGGTGCGCCGCGCCGATCGGGGACACGCATCGCACCTGCGGAGTAGATGGGCATGAGACCGCTGCTTTCGAAAGTCGTGCTGGCTCTCGTGCTCGCCCTCGCCGTCGCGGCCGGCTCGTGGGCCGCCGCGCCAGCCCATGCCGTCGAGGCCGACGAGGTGCTCTCCGATCCGGCGCTGGAAGCGCGCGCGCGGCAGATCTCGGCGGGCCTTCGCTGCCTCGTCTGCCAGAACCAGTCGATCGACGATTCGAACGCGCCGCTCGCCCGCGATCTGCGCCTGCTGGTCCGCCAGCGGCTGACGGCCGGCGACACGGATGCCGACGTCGAGCGTTTCCTGGTTGCCCGTTACGGGGAATACGTGCTCCTGCGCCCGCCCGTATCGATCCGCACAGTGCTGTTGTGGGCGACGCCGCTGCTGCTGCTGCTGTTCGCGGCCGGCCTTCTCTACGCCATGTTCCAGGGGCGTGGCACCGCCCCGCGCTCGGCGCCCGAGCCTCTCTCGAAAGAGGAGGAGGAACGGTTGGCCAGCATCATCGACGGCAGTGGAAAGAAGGGGTGACCGGATCTCGCAGCGGTCGTTCGCGTGATCCTCAACGCAGCGAATGCGGGGTGGCTCGTGTCGGCGTGACCGAGCCCGCGCGCCCGGCTTGCGCCGTCAGGCGCTGCAACAGCTCTCGCGTCGCCAGCCCCGTGGACGGCAGACCATTGGCGCGCTCGTAGGCGACGATGGCGGCTTTGAGCTTCGGGCCGTAGCTGCCGTCGGCGGCGTCGGTGAGAAGACCCCGCGCGATCAGCAGTTCCTGCAGATGCTTGATCGATTGGGGTGTGGCCAGGATCGCGGCACTCGCCAGCAACTCCACTTGAGGGGCGAAGATTTCCGCATTGACCGCCGTGTTCGCCACGGTCTCCATCTTCATCTTGCCGGCGGAGGCCTCGTCGCGCTTGCCGCTCGGCACATCCGATTGCACGTACGTGCCGACATTGATGGCGACGACCGCAGGGCCGTTTCGCGTCATCGCCAGAACCGGAGAGCCGGAGGAACCTCCGCCGGTGTCGCAGGTGTGCAGCACCATTTTTTCCGGGTTGAGGAACTCCGACGAGATCGTCCGCCAGTCCGCCGCTTTGAAGTCGCGCCCGACCCGGCAGCCGCTGGCATAGGCCGGACGCCACTGCGCCCAGTCGCGGTGATAGGAGATCTGGAAGATCTTGCCGCGCGCGGCCTCCGCGATGATGGCTTCGCCCGTCATCACCGCGAAGGGGAGGCCGCCGCCGGGGCACCCCCGGCGATCCAGGCGAACCAGCGCCCAATCGTTTATGGCATCGATGGGAGGGCGTGTCCGCAAGCCGAAGCTGCCGAAAAGGATGTGCTGCCCGCCCGCGTTGCGGCTGGCCCCTTCGATGCGCGAGAAATCCCGTGAGCGGTCGAAATCCCGCGCGAAGACGAAGTCGGAATAGGCTGTCGCCACCTTGCCGGTGGACCGGGCCAGACAGTGGGAGGCGGTTGCGACGATGTTCTCGGAGACGCAGAAGGCTGTGCAGACGGTCCGGGTCTTGTTGTTGAACAGCAAGCCGACCTTGCGAGCCACGTTGTCGAACTGCCGTGGCACGTTGGAGCGGTCGTCCGGGCCGAACACCGCAACGGGCCGCACGAGGCTGCGAATGTCCGGTCGCTGAAGATCACGTTCCGGCCCCCAGCCGAAGGCGGGGAGTACCGGTATCGCCGCCAGTGCAGCCGTCGCCAGGGCAATCGAGGCCCCCCGCATCCCCGACGCCCACCTCCTCCCAGACGACGTCGACCAAGCTGCTGCCATCTCGACCGCTCCGAATGCGGACTGCCCGCGCAAACGCTCATTACGAACATTTAATGCGGCCGAAAGGTCGCTGTAAGCACCGCTTCCGTATAGCGATCTCAAGACGATCCTGATGCGCCGGCACTTGCAGCGAACACGTCGGTGCAAATCTGACCACGGCGCAAATCAGACGCTCGAATGATAGCGGACCCAAGAAAGGGAACCAACAATGAATGCAGACAACGCTACCTCCGGGTCGAAGCGCCTCGGCCGCGGCGCCAAGGTCGTCGCTGGCGGCCTCTTGACGGCGGGTGCCCTCAGCCTCGCATTGCTGTCCGGCACGGTGCCGACGCTGGCCCAGCGGAGCGGCGAGCCCACCACGATCCAGACGCCCTTCGGCGTCGCGCCTCTGTCGTTCGCCGACATCGTCGATCGCGTGAAGCCCGCCGTGGTCTCCATCCACGTCACCGCCAGCGGTCCCAAGATCGCCTCGCGCAGCAGCGGCCGCCGCGGCGAGCCGTTCCCGGGCTTTCCCGGCCTGCCCGACGATCACCCCTTGAACGATCTTTTCAAGAACCTGCCGCGTGAGGGCCGTCCGGCGCCGATGCCACGCCCCTCGCTCGCCCAGGGCTCCGGCTTCCTGATCTCGGGCGACGGCTACGTCGTGACCAACAACCACGTCGTGGACGGCGCGACGAAGGTTCAGGTGAGCTTCGACGAGCACAACAAGTACGACGCTCAGGTGATCGGCACCGATCCGCGCACAGATCTGGCGCTGTTGAAGATCAAGACCGACCGCACGGACTTCCCCTTCGTCAAGTTCGCCGACAAATCCGTGCGAGTGGGTGACTGGGTCCTGGCTGTTGGCAATCCCTTCGGCCTGGGCGGCACCGTCACGGCGGGTATCGTTTCGGCGCTGAGCCGCGATATCGGTTCCGGCCCCTACGACTTCCTTCAGATCGACGCGGCCGTGAACCGCGGCAACTCCGGAGGCCCCACGTTCAACCTTCGCGGAGAGGTCATCGGCGTCAATACGGCGATCTACAGCCCCTCGGGAGGCAATGTCGGCATCGCCTTCGCCGTCCCCGCGCGCACGGCCGCCGAGGTGATCCAGCAGCTGCGCGCGTCCGGCTCCGTCAGCCGCGGCTGGCTCGGCGTGAAGATCGAGAACGTCGATGCCGATAAGGCCGCGAGCCTCGGCATGCCCGAGGCCAGGGGTGCGCTCGTCAACGAGATCACCAAGGACGGTCCCGCGGCCTCGTCGAGCCTGAAAGCCGGCGACGTGATCGTCGCGGTCAACGGCAGCAAGGTCGAGAACAGCCGTGATCTCGCACGCAAGATCGCCGAGATCACCCCCAACACCACCGTGAACCTCGACGTGGTTCGCTACGGCAAGCCCGAGCGTGTGTCCGTCAAGCTTGGTACGTTCCCGACGAAGATCGATGTCGCGGCGCGCTCCACCGAGCCGGAGCAGGATGGGGTCGCGGGCTCCAAGATGTTGCCGGAGATCGGCCTCACGCTGTCGGCGGGTACGGCCAAGACCGGCGACGAGGGCGTCGAGATCCTCGACGTCGACAACGCCTCCAACGCCGCCGTCAAAGGGCTCAAGCCCGGCGATGTGATCCTCGACGTGCAGGGCAAGAAAGTCGCCTCCGCCGCGGATGTCGAGGCGGGCATCGCATCGGCCAAGTCCGCCGGCCGGCCTGCGGTCCTCTTGCGGGTCAAGTCCGGTGACGGGATCCGCTTCGTGGCGGTGCAGCTCAAGAAGGGCTGAGCCGAGGGTAATGGTGCGTTGACGCGATCGGCCCGTCCGGTCGCGTCACGCCGTTTGAGAACCGGCATCGTGGGAGAGCCCCGGACATGCGCGTACTGGTGATCGAGGACGACCGCGAGATCGCGCATTTCGTGGCCAAGGGATTGAAGGAGAGCGGCAACACCGTCGAAATCGCGGAGGACGGCGACATCGGTCTCGAAACCGCGCGCGCGAGCATCTTCGACGTGTTGATCGTCGACCGTATGCTTCCCGGCCGCGATGGACTGTCCCTCATTCAAATTCTGCGCGCCGAGGGCAACCGCGTCCCCGTTCTGATCCTGTCCGCGCTGGGCGAGGTCGATGATCGCGTCAAAGGCTTGAAGGCCGGCGGCGACGATTATCTCACGAAGCCGTTCGCATTCGCCGAACTCGTGGCGCGCGTCGAAGCCTTGGCCCGCCGCGCCGCCCCCGAGGAGAGCACCACGCGTTACACCGTCGCCGATCTGACGCTCGACCGATTGACGCACAAGGTCCACCGGGGCGATCAACAGATCCTTCTGCAGCCGCGAGAGTTCCGCCTCCTGGAATACCTGATGCGGCACGCGGGCCAGGTGGTCACCCGCACCATGCTGCTGGAGAATGTCTGGGACTATCACTTCGATCCGCAGACGAACGTCATCGACGTGCACATCTCGCGCCTGCGAGGCAAGATCGACAAGGGTTTCGACAAGCCGCTTCTGCATACGGTGCGTGGTGCGGGATACACGATCCGTGACAGCGCCGACTAGCCCCTTCCGATCGACGATCTTCCGCCTGACGCTGATCGCGCTGATCGGCCTCGGGCTGGGATCGATGGCCGTCGTGCAACTCGTGCGGACGGCGGCGAATCGGGTCCTCACGGAAACGGTGGAAGCCACGATCGAGGCCGATGCACGCCAGCTGCGCGAGGTTCTCGCAGCGGGCGGGATGCCGGCGCTGCAATTGGCCGTCGGCGAGAAATCCAGGCATTCCTCGGGCGGCGTCTATCTCGTATTGGACGAAGCGGGCCGCCATCTCGCCGGCAATCTGCTGGAACGCCCTGCCTCGTTCGAGGGCGGCAGCCGGGCCGGCGTGTTCCACTACAAATTGGCCGGCGGCAAATTCTCCGCCGAGACACCGGAAGCGGAGCGTCTGGCCGCAGGGCTATTGCTCGATCTGGACGGCGGCGGCGTGCTCGTCGTCGGGCGGGAGATCGAGAGCCAGCGCCGATTGCTGTCGTCGATCAACCGGAGCCTGATGCTGGGCCTGGGGGCCTTCGCCGTCCTCGGGATCGTCGGCGGCTTCCTTCTCGCGCGTCATATCCTGGCGCGCATCGACGGTATGAGCCGCGCAAGCCAGGCCATCATGGCCGGCGACCTCTCCGGGCGCTTGCCGCGCAACCGGTCGGGTGACGAACTGGACCGCCTTGCCGAGCAGCTGAACGAGATGCTGACTCGTATCGAGCGCCTCATGAGTGGTCTCCGTGAGGTGTCCGACAATATCGCGCACGATTTGAAGACGCCCCTCAATCGCTTGCGCAACAGCGCCGAGGCCGCCCTGCGCGATGCCCGAGGCGGACCGGCTTGGCAGGAAGGCTTGCAGCGGACGATCGAGGAGGCGGACGATCTCATCAAGACGTTCAACGCTTTGCTGCTGATTGCACGCCTCGAGGCCGGCAGCATCGCGGAGAGTTTCGAGGTCGTCGATCTGGCTGAGATCACCCGCGACGTCGCGGAACTCTACGAACCGGCTGCGGAGGAGGCCGGCCTGACCCTCGTCGTCGAGGCGCCGCCCGTCGTCCGCATGCACGCCAACCGGCAACTCATCGGTCAGGCCCTCGCCAACATGATCGACAACGCGATCAAGTACGGCGTGCGCGGTCCCGAGATACCCCAGGCCAATGGTCCCGGTATTCTCGTCCGGCTCACGGCCGACGCGGCGACGGCCCGCCTCGGCGTTGCCGATCGTGGTCCCGGAATCGCAGAAGCCGATCGCAAGAGAGCACTCGATCGCTTCGTGCGCCTGCAGCCCAGCCGTACGAAGCCCGGGTCTGGCCTTGGCCTCAGCCTGGTGGCGGCGGTGGCCCAGATGCATCACGGCAGCGTTGCGCTCGAAGACAACCAGCCGGGTCTCCGCATCGTATTGTCGCTACCGCTCGCGGGCGGGGCGCTGTCTGTGGCAAACTCCGAGCGAGACCAGAAGACACGAGCGGAGCGCCAACGAGCATGAACATGACGACGGCCGACGATGCGCCCCTCTTCCAACGCCTCGCCAAGGCGCCGATCTCCTTCGACCGCAAGGTTGCCGAGGAGCGCTTGGCCGATCTCCAGGCCGACGTAGCCGGCCATGAGGATGCGCAAAGCCTTGCCGGCCTATTCGCCCACGGCCAGGTCCGCGATCTTCTGCTCGGCGTGCTCGGCTGCTCACCTTACCTGGCTAGCCTCATCCGCCGTCATCCCGCCATGCTCGCGCGCATCCTGACGAGGCCGCCGTGCCCGCGCCTGACCGGCATCGACGCCAGCGCGGTCGTCGATGCCGAGACGGATGGCGAGGCCATGCGCCTGCTGCGGCTCTATAAGGCCGAGGTCGCCCTCGCGATTGCCCTGTGCGACCTGGGCGGCGTCTGGAGCCTGCAGGAGGTCACGCTCGCCTTGAGCACCGCGGCCGATACCGCCTGTGCCATGGCTGTCCGCTATCTTTTCCGTCAGGCGACGCGCAAGGGCGATTGGATCGCTGCAGATCCAGACGCACCCGATATCGGATCGGGATACATCGTTCTGGCGATGGGCAAACATGGAGCGCGTGAGCTCAATTATTCGAGCGACATCGATCTCATCGTCTTCTTCGAGCCCGAGATGGTCCGCGTGAAGGCGGGCTTGGAACCGCTCGCCTTCTTCGTTCGCATGACGAAGGCACTGGTCAAGCTGCTTCAGGAGCGTACCGCGGACGGCTACGTCTTCCGCACGGATCTGCGTCTGAGACCCGATCCGGGCGCCACGCAGGTGGCGATCTCGACACCCGCCGCGCTCAACTATTACGAGAGCTTCGGGCAGAATTGGGAGCGGGCGGCCCTCATCAAGGCGCGGCCGGTCGCGGGTGACATCGAGGCGGGGCACGCAATCCTGAAGGAGTTGGCGCCGTTCGTGTGGCGCAAGTATCTGGATTTCGCAGCCATCGCCGACATTCACGCGATGAAGCGGCAGATCCACGCCTTTCGCGGTTTCGGCGAGATCGGTGTTGCCGGCCACAACATCAAGCTCGGTCGTGGCGGCATCCGTGAGATCGAGTTCTTCGCACAAACGCAGCAGCTGATCGCGGGTGGGCGGCAGCCGGATCTGCGCGTGCCCGACACGCGGAGTGCGCTGCAAAGGCTCACCGAGCGCGGCTGGATCGAAGCGGCGATCCGCGACGATCTGCAAGCGGCCTATGATTTTCTGCGCACCATCGAGCATCGCGTTCAGATGATCGCCGACGAGCAGACGCAAACGCTGCCGACCGCGCCCGACGACCTCCTGCGGCTGGCGAATTTCGCCGGCTTTGCCACGACGCAGGCGTTCGCCGACGCGCTCGTGACCGAACTCCAACGCGTCCAGCGCCACTACGCTGCGCTGTTCGAGGATGTGCCGGAGCTGACGCGTTCCGGCGCCAACATGGTCTTTGCGGGCGAGGCGGACGACCCCGACACCATAACCGCCTTGCGCAAGCTCGGCTACCAGCGCCCCTCCGACGTGATCGCGGCCGTGCGCGGCTGGCATCATGGCCGCGTCCCCGCCGTTCGCACCGCCCGTGCTCGCGAGCTTCTGACGGAGGTGCAGCCCGTCCTGATCGAAGCGCTGGCGGGTACCGCCGATCCCGATCTGGCCTTCCATGGTTTCGACCGGTTCCTGTCCCAGCTGCCGTCCGGCATCCAGCTCTTCTCCCTGCTGCGCGCCAATCCGGGCTTGTTGCGTCTCGTGGCCGACATCATGGGCACCGCGCCGCGCCTGGCGCGGATCCTGAGCAGGCGGCGCAATCTGCTCGATGCCGTGCTCGATCCGGGTTTCTTCGGAAATCTTCCCGACCCCGACGCGCTGGAAAGTCTGGTGGCGCGCGAACTGGCCGAGGCGGCCGACATGCAGGAGGCGCTGGACCGGGCACGTATCCTGGGCAGCGAGCAGACGTTTCTCATCGGCGTTCGCGTGCTCTCGGGCACCATCGGCGCGGCACAGGCGGGCACGATCTATGCCACCATCGCCGAATGTCTGATCCGGGGTCTCCAGGCGCGGGTCACCGAGGAACTCGAGCGCGCGCACGGGACGATTCCCGGCGGCGCGGCCTGCGTTATCGCGATGGGCAAGCTGGGTGGGCGCGAAATGACGGCCGCCTCCGACCTCGATCTCATCGTGGTCTACGACCACGATCCCGACGCCACGCAATCGACGGGCGACCGTCCCCTGGCCCCGAGCCAGTACTACGCACGACTGACGCAGCGCCTCATCAGCGCGCTGTCCGCCCCGACGGCCGAGGGCAGCCTGTACGAAGTGGACATGCGTCTGCGGCCATCTGGGCTCAAGGGGCCGGTCGCGACGCGCTTGTCGAGCTTCATCGAGTACCAGTCGAACGAGGCCTGGACCTGGGAGCATCTGGCGTTGACGCGCGCCCGCGTGATCACTGGTCCGCCGCAACTGCGCGCGGACGTCGAGGAGGCGATGCGTGCGGCACTCGTGAAGGAAAGGGACCGCAAGAAGATCGCCGCCGACGTGCGGGAGATGCGCGCGCTCATGGAGAAGGAGAAGGGCACGACGGACATCTGGGATCTCAAGCAGGTGCGCGGCGGGCTCGTCGACATCGAGTTCATGGCCCAGTATCTGCAACTCGTGTGTGCATTGAAGCATCCAGGCATCCTGAGCCAGACGACGACCGATGCGCTGCAGCGTCTCGCCGACGAGGGCTGCCTCGCGCCGCGATATGCCGACGTGCTGTTGCCCGCCGCCCGCCTCATCAACGATCTGACGCAGGTTCTGCGTCTGTGCATCGACGGCTCCTTCGATCCGGCGAAGGCGCCCGATGGCCTCAAGAACCTGCTGGCCCGTGCCGGCGAAACCCCCGATTTCCGACACCTGGAGGAGGGATTGCGGCAGACGCTTGGCGATGTCGCGGCGATTTTCGACGAGGTCGTCACCTGAGATTTTCCGCGTGTTTCCGCGACGGATCGTGCTGCCGTCGCCCGTTCTATTCCTCGAAACGGTAGAGTGCCGGGCGATCGTGTCCGGCAGTGTCGAGGAGACCGTCATGTCTAAGAAGAAGACGCTTTTGATCGCTGCCGGCACCCTGGCCGTCGTCGGCGCCTTTGCCGGCGCCGTGGCCCAGGGCCGTCATGGCCACTGGGGTGGCCCGATGCATCATGGCATGGGTGGCGATGAAGGCTTCCATGGGCCCCGCATGGGCGGGTTCGGCGATCGCTTCCGCGGCAAACTGACGAAGGAAGACTTCGACGCCCGCGCACGTGAGCGCTTCGCCCGTATCGACAAGAACAGCGATGGCGTGCTCGACGCCGCCGAGATCGAAGGTTCTATCGGCGAGCGGCGTGGATGGCGCGGACGCATGGGCGAAGGTGACGGTGCCGGCATGCGTGAGGGCGGCCGGATGGGCGGGCGCATGATGAAGCGCTTCGACGCCGACAAGGACGGCAAGGTGACCGCCGAGGAGCATGCGGCCGGCTTGCGCAAGATCTTCGCGGAAATGGATCTCGACAACGACGGCAAGATCACCGATGCCGACCTGCCGCCCACCATGCGCGGTCGCAATGTGCTGGCGGGCGACGCCGCCGGGCCGGGGCGGGGCTTCGGTCGCGGTATGCCGATGATGAGGCACCTGCGCGGCGCGGACGCCGACAAGGACGGTACCGTCACGCTCGACGAGTTCCTGGCCGCGGCCCGCAAGCGTTTCGCGACGATGGACCGCAACACGGACGGCGCCGTCGACAAGGCCGACTTCGACGCGCTGCGCAAGGAGATGACCGATTACCGCGTGAAGCGGTTCGTTCATCACTACGGTGCGGACAAGGAGGGCAAGGTCACGCGGGAGCAGTTTCTGGCGAAGGCCAGCGAGCGCTTCGCGATGATGGATACCAACGCAGACGGTAGCGTCACGCGGAACGAGATGCCCGGTCGCGGGCGCTGGGGCGGCCATCACGGCGGCCATCGCGGACACGGCATGGGCGGTGGACACGGCATGGGTTCCCACGATGGGCGTGGCCCCGGTCCGGAGGGTGAAGGCCCCGGCCCACGACGCGGGAACTGAGCCTGCTCACTGAGGAGTGGAACGGCCCGGCATGCGGACCTATGTTGAGGGGGCACGCCGGGCCGGTATCGATCAAGGGGCGGATCCCCGTCGAGGAGAGGCCATGGGACCCGGCGGCATGAGGACTGTGCTCTCCATGACGCAAGAGACGGACAGCGCGCAGGCTGCCGCAGCGTCCGTCTCGCTCGAACGGGACGCGGGCCTGCTCGCGCGTGCGTCCAAGGGCGATCCGAAAGCCTTTCGCGAGATCGTGACGCTGCATTTGCCAGCCTGCCTCGCCATCGCCCGCCGCGTGTTGCACGATGAAGCCGAAGCAGAGGACGTCGCTCAGGAGGCCCTGGTGCGGGTCTGGCGGAACGCTGCCGCGTTGGAACTCGGGCCCGGAGGTCTGCGCCCGTGGCTGCGCCGCGTCGTCTCGAACCTGAGCATCGACCGGATGCGATCCGGGCGGCGTATCAGTGTCGTCGACGAGGTGCCGGAAGTCGTCGAGCCCGCCAGTCAGATGCGCGAGCTGGGGGAACGGGAACTATCCGCGCGTGTCGCGAAGGCGCTCGCCGGCTTGCCCGAACGTCAGCGTTTGGCACTCACGTTGTTTCACTTCGAGGGCTTGAGCCAGGCCGAGGTTGCGGCGACGCTCGAGATCTCGGACGAGGCCGTCGAATCGCTGCTGGCGCGCGCACGCCGCGCGTTGAAGGCAGAGCTAAAGGACGAGTGGCGTCAACTCTTGCCCGACGCGGAGAGTGCGCCATGACGGGAACATGGGCTTTGGGAGGCGGGGCGACGTGCCCCGACGTGGCATGACGAGCAAGGATGTGACACCGCTCGATCTCCGGCAGCTCGACGATCTTCTCGACTGCTATGGTTCCGATGCGACGCGGTGGCCGGCGGACAAGCGCGCGGCGGCGACGTCTCTTCTGGCAACGAGTGCAGAGGCACGTCGGGCGCTGGCCGAGGCCGAAGCGTTCGACCGGCTGTTGGCCAAGGCGCCATCCATAGAGCGTGCCGGCGATGCAGCCCTGGTCGATCGCATCGTATCGGCGGCAATGAGAACGCCGCGTGACAGTGGCGGCCAAGGTGGCGGGATCGTGGTGCCTTTCAAGCCGCGACCCGGCAGGGCAGCGGCGACGACGAACGGGAAAGGTCCCGTGCTCGCGGCCCGGCCGGCCCGTGCCGAGCGTGGCCTGCCCTGGCGGGCGGCGGCGGCGCTGGCTGCGTCGCTGGTTTGCGGCGTCCTGGTCGGGACGTTCGATCTGGCGCCCCAGCCGGTGCGCAATCTGATGGAGTTGGCGAACGCCGAGACAGGCGTCAGCCAGCTTCTCGCCTCCATTGGCAACGACGGCCTGACGACGGTTCTCGACGAGGAGCAGCTATGACCGAGACACGCGCCCCAGCCCTGGCCTGGGCCACGGCGCCACGCTGGATGCGCGTGACGCTGATCGCGTCTCTGGCCGTGAACCTTCTGATCGCGGGTGTCGTGGCCTCGGCCATGGTGCGCTTCCGCCATGCGCCCTTTTCGTCCTTTCACGGGGGCCCGACCCTGTTGAGTTTCACGCAGACGCTGCCGCGTGAGCGCCGCCAGGAACTGTGGACGGGGACGAGCGAGCTGCGCCGGACGTTGCGTCCGATGCGCTGGGAGATCCGCGACGCTCGCAAGGCGGTGAATGACGCCATCGCGGCCGAGCCGTTCGATGCGGCGCGCTTCGAAAAGGCGCAGCTCGCGTTGTTCGAGGCCGATAGCCGTCTCCGCAAGGAGGCAGTGGGCCTTTACAGTGCCATCGCGCAGAAGTTGACGCAGCAGGAGCGCGCGGCGTTCGCCAAATGGCGGCCGGATCCGCATTTCCGGGGCCGGCGATGGCATGATCGCGACAACGACGGCCAGGGCCGCTCGGAACAGTCCCCGGCTTCCCAGCCTGCCGAGAAACGCCCGTGAGGCGCCTGCCGCTCAACGCACGCGCCGTCCGATCGTCAGGATCGCTGCCAGCGGCACGATGAGACCGATGAGCCAAGCGACGGCATAGAGCGTGGGCAGGTGCTGGTAGTGCCCCCGGTCGACGGCGAAGATCAGGTTCAGATATTTCGTCTGCAACTCGCCCGCCGACAGCGCCAGGTTCATGAGCGACGCCATCAGCGCGAACCAGATCGCACGATGCCCCGCAGGCGCGTAGATCGCGATCAGCGTCAGCATGGGGATCATGCCGAGCTGCGCGAGGGGCGATGCGGTCGCGGCATCGACGATGGCGATGGATCGCGCACCGAAGCCGAACATGGCCTCGGTCCACTCGTGCAAGCCGACGGTCAATCCGAACCCCGGCAGGCCGACCAAAGCGCCCGCGATGACGAGCCAAAGCAGCACACGCGTGACCGGTTGCCGCGTGATCGCATCCGAGAAGAGCCACGCTGCAGCAAGCGCCAGTCCTGCGCCGATCTGCGCCAGCACACCCTGGAACGCTTCGTCGAAGCCGAGCTTGTCGATCGTGAACCAGCTGTAGCCTTGGCCGACCCCGGGCGAGGAGCGATAGAGGAATATCAGCACGGCGGCGAGAATGATCTTCGTTTGCGTCGCCGTATCGACTTCGCTCACCACGCGCCGCAACATCCAGGTTATCACGCCCATCGACACCAGGAACACGATCTCCTGGCCGAGCGGAACGCTGCCGAGTCCCATGCCTATGACGAAGGCCCCGAAGGCGAGGCCTCCGCCCAGCACCTGCCAGTCGGTCGGCCGTTGTTCGGGCGTCTCGAGGCGGACCATCAGCGCGCCGCTGATCGAGATGATGGGGATCACCAGACCGATGAGAAACACCGTTGCATACGGCAATGTCCCCGCGAGCCAGCCCGCCAATCCTGCGGTCGAGAAGGCGCCGAGCGACAGGGCGAGGCGCCCGAGCACCTGCACCATGCCCAGGTCGCGGTCGATGTCCGCCTTGTCGCGAGGGGTGCCGTCGCCATGCACACGCGGCACGACCTCCGTGCTCATGGCGTCTGCGACGACGTCTTGCAGCACGAGCCCGACCACCATGACGAGAGAGGCCGCGACGTAGAGCTGGTTGGGCGCGAACAGGGTGATCGTTTGCGATGCTGCGCCGGCCAGAAGCACCAGCCCGAGCGCGACGAGGCCACCACCGATCAGGACATAGCCGCGCCGTTGAGAGCCGAACACGGCGACGCTGTCGACCAGTTCCCCGAACACCATCTTGATCGTCCAGGGGATGTTGAGCCAGACGGCGATGGCCGCGAGTTCCACCGGCGTCAGCGTCAGGGACTTCTTGACCCAGAACGCCTGCGCCACCGCCACCAGGCCCGTCGCACCGTATGCGAAGTAGACCATGAGCAGCGGCACGTACGCGAGCCGCATCGACCGGACCGGATTGAGAACCGCCTTTTGCAGTTGCTCGAGAATGTAGGTCCGCGAGAACACGGGCGCGGCGTCCACAACGGGTTCCCCGCGCTCGCCCGGATGTGTCGTCATGCGCCTGTTCTCCCACCGCCGAGGGCGCTCGCGCGAGCCCGTAACGCGTGACGCAGCACGATGCGCGCGGCGGCATGGCTCGGCGTCCCGTCGTCGAGATGCATGAGGTCGGGAATGCGCGCCAGGGCCGCCAACTGTCGCCGGCGTTCCGGACCGTCCTCGATGATCCCGCCGATCGCGACGGCGAGCTTCCCGGGCTCGCAATCCTCCTGCATCAGCTCGGGGAACGCGCGTTCGTCCAGAACCAGATTGGCGAGCGCGAAGTGCGGCGTCTTCACGAGAAAGCGCAGCCGTGCCGCGACGGCATCGACCCTGTAGGCGACGATCATCGGCGTGCCCGCGAGCGCCAGCTCCAGCGTCACGGTGCCCGATGCGGCCAGCGCCGCGCGCGCAAGGCGGAAGGCTGCGAACTTGTCCGCCTCGCCGTCCAGTAGATGCGGGGCCTTGGCCCAGTCGCGCGCCTTGGCGGCGACCAACGCGCGCACATGCGGCACGGTCGGTATGACGACCTCGAGCGACGGGAAACGTTGCGTGAGCCGCGACACGGTCTCGCCGAACGGCGCCATCAGCCGCTCCACCTCGGACCGGCGGCTGCCGGGCAGCACGACGAGCACGTCCGCGCCGGGCGCGATCCCGAGCCTGTCCGCGAGCGCCCGGGCATCGGCGGATTGCATCGCTGCATGTCGCTCGATGAGCGGATGCCCCACGTAGGTGCAGTGTGGCCCGCCGAGACGGCGGTGCACGTCCGGTTCGAATGGTAGCAGTGCCATCACCTCGTCGATGTAGCGGGCCATGCGCCGCGCGCGTCCCGGCCGCCACGCCCATACGCTGGGGCTGACGTAGTTGATGATCGGCACGTCTGCCAAGCGCCGCCGGATTCTCTTTGCGATGGGCTGCGTGAATTCCGGGCTGTCGATGACGACGACGGCGTCCGGCGCGGCTGCCACGGCCGCATGCGCGGCTTGCTTGACGCGCCGCACGAGCAGCGGCAGCCGCTTGAGAATCGCGACCGGTCCCATGACCGCGACGTCGGATAGCGGAAACAGCGATGCGAGGCCTTCCGCCTCCATCAGCGGCCCACCCACGCCCGCGTATTGAATGTCGTCACCGAAAGATGCGTCGAGCGCCGCCATGAGCTTCGCACCGAGCGCATCACCAGAATGCTCGCCCGCGACGAGATACAGCCGCAAGGGACGGTCCGGGCCTTGATCCATTGGCGTCATGGGGGGTCGGTCACCAGAAACAGCTTGGCCTCATCGGCCCATGCGATCGCGTCTTTCTTGAGATCCTCGGGCAAGGGTGCCCCCAGGCAGGCGATACCGGCAAGGCGCGCGTCACGCGCCGCGCGCAACACCGCGACATCGAGCAGATCTGCGACAGGTGGCACTTGCCCGTCCTGCCCCGCTGCCAGATCGACGAGGAGTGTACCGATCTGTCCTTTGAGGCGCCGCAGTCCCCAGTGTCCGTGTGAGGCAGAGGCCCGTAACATCGCGGTCACCGAGAGCGCGGCGGAAATGGCCAGAACATGCTCGCCACCGATGATGGCCGCCCGGCCGGCGCCGTGCGCGCGCAACACGGACACCAGCCGTCGGGCGACGGCGATGTCCGCACGATCCTTGGGCGTCGGCACGCGCCGGGAGAGTATGTCGAACGGCGCGAAAGTCGTTGCCTTCTGTTGCGCCGCCTGAATGCCTGTGCCGCCTTCATCCAGCCCCACGACGAACAACCCCGCCGCATCGGCGGCCGCGCGCGCCTCCTCACGCTGCATGACGAGCGAGGCCCCGGCGCCCACTGCAATGCCCGAAAGCCCCGCCGCCGTCGCGCGCGCGACGGTCACCGGTCCGATGGTCGGCAAGTCGACACGTCGCTCCTGACCTGGTTTGGGAAGCTTGACCAGAACGGCGCCGTGTCCGAGCGTCGCGCCGCTGCCTTCGGGGGCCAGCTCCCGCAACATCGCATCCGTACCGCGCACTCCCTCGACCGCGACGATGCGATCCCGTGTCGCGACGGCGCCTTGGCCCACGTCGAAGGGCCCGAGCGCGGACAACAGTGCACGGCAACGACCGATGGCGGCGAGCTTGTCGTCGTCCGGCGCGATCGCGCCCAAGGGTCCTCTGGACGCGAGCAATTGCGGCGCCACGTCTGCGACCCCGCGCACCTGAAAGCCGTGGCCTTCGAAGAACCGCACGACCCGGCGCAGCACGCTGTCGTCGCCGCCGCGGGTGAGGGCCAGAACCGTACCGAGGTTGCGCAAGAAGCCGAGGTCGATGCGTAGGCGCATCAGATCCGGACGCTGCATCGCTCCGGCGATGACCAGATCGCGGCAACCCGCGGCCTTCAGGGCGTGCAGGATGCGGCCGACTTGCCCGAGGCTCGCCCAGGCGTGCGGATAACGCGCCACACCTTCGGCATCGGCGAGCCCCGCGAGGGCCAGAATGAACACGGGGCGTCCCCGCGCTTGCGTCGTGGCGGCGATCTCGAGAGGCAGCGATCCGGAAGCGGCGAGAATGCCGAGAGGCCCGCCGGCGTCAGGCGTCATGGGCGTCGCGCGGCGTGCACAGAGAGCGCTTGCCGCCGACCCGGATGAACGCCACGATCTCCTGCACGATGGCATTGTCGGCATGCTCGGCCGCCACATCCTCGACCCGCTCTTTGAGCGTGCCTTCGTCAGCGAACAACAGCCGGTAGGCGCGTCGCAGCGCATGAACCTGCTCGCGCGAAAAGCCGCGCCGTTGCAGACCGATGATGTTGAGGCCCGAGAGATGGGCGCGGTTGCCGAGCGCCATGCCGTAGGGGATCAGATCGTTCTCCAGCCCGGACATGCCCCCGAGGAAGGCGTGGGCGCCCACGCGCGCGAACTGGATCACCGCCGCACCGCCACCGAGAATCGCGAAGTCACCGACGTCGCAGTGGCCTGCCAGCATGACGTTGTTGGAGAAGATCACATTGTTGCCGACGCGGCAGTCGTGTCCCACATGGCTATTGGCGAGAAACGCGCAGCGGTCGCCGATCACGGTGACCATGCCGCCGCCCTCGGTGCCGGGGTTCAGCGTCACGCCCTCGCGGATGATACAGTCGGCACCGACCGTCAACGTCGACGGTTCGCCGTGATACTTGAGGTCCTGCGGCTGGTGACCGATCGAGGCGAAAGGGAAGATCCGCGTGCGCGGCCCGATTTTCGTGCGGCCGGCCACGACCACGTGGCTCACGAGCTCGCACCCCTCACCGATCTCGACATCGGCCCCGACCACGCAGTAGGGACCGATACGTACCCCTGCGCCGATACGAGCGCCGTCCTCGACGATCGCCGTTGGGTGACGGTCAGGTTTTGACATTTGCTGGATCCACGATCATGGCACTGATCTCGGCCTCGGCGGCGACTTGTCCGTCGACCTTCGCCTCACCGTAGAACCGCCACACTGGACCACGATTGCGGATCTTCCGCACGTGCAAATGGAGCTGATCCCCAGGAACCACCGGTTTGCGGAATTTCGCCTTGTCGATGCCCATGAAATAGACGATGTGCGGGATGTCCGTTTGCCCGGAATTGTGCACGCACAGAGCGCCCGCCGTTTGCGCGAGCGCCTCGATGATGAGTACGCCCGGCATTACGGGGTAGCGGGGAAAGTGGCCCTGGAAGAACGGCTCGTTGATCGTCACGTTCTTCAGTCCGACACAGCTCTCGTCCCGATCCATGTCCCGGATCCGGTCGATGAGCAGGAACGGATAGCGGTGCGGCAGCAGACTGAGTATGCGTGCGATGTCGGCTGTCGCAAGCTCTCGTGTCGTGTCGCTGACGTTCATGTTCGTAAGGCTCCATCGATCCTGACGCGCCACGCTGCGTGACGCTCAGCCTGTTTCCTTGTCATCGTTCCGCCGGGCCGCGCCGCCCCGGCCCAGCTCGCGCACGGCCGCCAAGCTCCGCGCCCAGTCCTTGAACGGTACTGCCGGCGTCCCTCCCATGCGTGAGCCGGGTGGGACATCGTCCTTGACGTGTGAGGCGCCCGCGATTTGGGATCCGGCACCGACCTTGATGTGGCCGACCACTCCGGACTGGCCGCCCATCACCACGAAATCGCCGAGTTCGCTCGAGCCTGACAGCCCGACCTGGGATACGATCACACAGTGACGACCGATGACGACGTTGTGCCCGATCTGAACCAGATTATCAATTTTTGTTCCCTCGCCGATGATCGTATCCTTAAGCGCTCCTCTGTCCACGGTGCTGTTCGCGCCGATCTCGACATTGTCCTGGATGATCACCCGGCCGATTTGTGGAACCTTGAGGTGGCCCTGCGCGCTCATGGCGAACCCGAAGCCGTCCTGGCCGATACGTACGCCGGCGTGAATGACGACGCGGTCCCCGACCAGCGCATGTGTCAGCGACGCGCCTGGCCCGATGTAGGTGTCCCGGCCCACGTGCACGCGGTAGCCGACGACCGCCCCGGCCGCGATCTTGCTGCCGCGGCCGATGCGGGCCTCCCTCCCGATCACGGCGCCGGCCTCGATCCGGGCGCCCTCTTCGATTTCCGCCGTGGGATGGATCAGCAGCGGCGTGTCGTCGGTCCCGAACTCCGCCGTCTTCGTATGCATGGCGGTGGGATAGAAGAGCTGCAGCGCCTGCGCGAACGCGCGGTATGGTGCCCGGACCACGAGGGGGACCGTGGCCTCGGGGATGCGCGCCTTGAGCGCAGGGGCGACGAAACAGAAACCAGCCCGACTTTCTGCCAGCGCCGGCAGATATTTGCGGTTCTCGATGAAGGTGACGTGGTCGGTCAACGCCTCGTGTAGCGGCTTCACGTCGATGATCGTGCGACCGGCGGCACCGGCCTCCGGATCGACTTCGGCGCCGACATGCTGAGCCAGAACCTCGACGGAGAAAGGGCCCGCGCGCTCGAAGAAGCCTGGATGCTCCATGACTACAACACTCCACCAAATGAAAAACGCCCGAGCATGACTGAACGTGCTCTGGGCGCTGACAGCTCTCGATTTTCGAAGCGCCTGCGGGGGAGGGTATCACCCACCCCCGCGATGCACGGCATCAGAACTTCGTGCTCGCGCCGAAGCGGAACAGCTGCTCTCTGTCGTAATCCTGCTTGATGACGGCCCAGCCGAAGTCGGCGCGCAACGGCCCCATCGGCGAGTCCCAGATCAAGCTGGTACCGACGGACACACGTGGATCGGTCGAGTCCACCACGTTGACGGTGCGCCCGGTACCGTCACCTTCGTCCTGCCCGTTCAGCTTCTTCGCGATGCCAGACAATCCGAACAGTGAGCCGGCATCCACGAACACGGCACCTTTGATGCCCAGATCCTCCGGAATGAACGGCAAGGGGTAACGGACCTCGGCGGTTGCGGCCCAGAACGTCGTTCCGCCCAGCGGATCGTCCGTCGTGATGTCGCGCGGTCCAAGGCCAGCCTTGTCGAAGCCGCGGATCGTCTCGCCACCCTTGTAGTACATGTCGATGAGACGGATATCGTCGCCGCCCCAGCCCATGATGTGGCCGCCGATCACACGGCTCACGAATGTGATCCGCTCCGTGATCGGGTAGTAGAAGCGGCCTTCACCGGAGAACCGGACGTATTGAACGTCGCCGCCGACACCCGCGAAGTCCACGCCCGACGAGAAATAGTAGCCGCTCGTGGGATTGCGGGGATGATTGCGCTTGTCGAATGCGACGGTCGTGCCGACGAGGGAGGTCCAGAACACACCTTCGGACTCTCGGATGGCCCGCGACGCGATGCGCCCGTCGTCACCCAGGTTCTTGTCGACGTCGTAGATCTCGTCGCGCGACAGGGTGTAGTACGTGTTGACCCAGAGCGCTTCCGACAGCGGGAAGCCGAGCCGCAACGATCCACCCGTTTTCCGGTTGCGGAACACCGACCGGTTGGTTTGGTTCACGTCCTTGTGGAACAGATCGAAGCCCGCGGAGAGGTTCCGGTCCAGGAACCGAGGCTCGGTGAAGCTGAGATCGATCTGCAGCCGCTCCAGCGAGCCCGACAGCCGGACACGCAAGAACTGGCCATTACCCATCAAGTTGCGCTCGGTGAGGCTTATGTCACCGATAACGCCTTCGCTGGTGGAGTAACCGGCACCGAACGACAACTCACCCGTCGGCTGTTCGACCACCTCGACATCGAGAACGATGCGATCCGGAGCTCCGCCGGGGCGGCGCTTCACTTCGACGTTCTTGAAGAAGCCGAGACCCTGCAACCGCTTCTTGGCCCGGTCGACCAGCATCGGATTGTAGGCATCGCCTTCGGCAAGCCGGAACTCGCGCCGGATCACGTGGTCGCGCGTCCGCGTGTTGCCGATGACGTTGATGCGCTCGATGTAGACGCGCGGCCCTTCGTCGATGACGTAGACGAGGCTGATCGTGCGCGACACCGGATCGCGATTGGCACGCGGGCGAACACGGGCGAATGCATAGCCCTGCTCGGACACGGCCAACGTCATGCGCTCGACCGACTTGTCGATATCCGAAGCGTTGTAAACGGTGCCGGGCTTCGTCAGCAACTCGCCTTCCAGCGTGCCGGGCTTGACGCCGGAGAGTGACGATTCGATGCGGACGTCGCCGAACCGATAGACCTCGCCCTCTTCCACCACGAACGTGATGAAGAAGCCCTGACCTTCGCGGTCGAGATCGGCATTTCCGGAAACGACCCGCGCGTCAGCATAGCCGTTCTTCAGGTAATACTGGCGCAGCAGCTCACGATCGAGCGCGAGGCGATCGGGATCGTAGAAGGCCGTGTTCTTCAGGAAGTCGAACCAGCCGGACTGCGTGGTCGTGATGATGTCGCGCAACTGGCTGTCGGAGAACGCCCGGTTGCCCACGAACTGAATGCTCTTGACCTTCGTCGACTGCCCTTCGGTGATTTCGAAGACCAGATTGACCCGGTTTTGGCTCAGTTCGATGATCTTGGGCTCGACGGAGGCGGCGAAAAGACCTTGCCGGCGATACACGTCGAGGATGCGCTGCACGTCGGCCTGGACTTTGGCGCGTGTCAGCACGGAACGCGGCTTGAGCTGCACCTCGCTCTGGAGCGTCGATTTCTCGACCTCCTTGGCGCCCTCGAAAGCCACTTGATTGATGATCGGGTTCTCCACGACGTGAACCACGACGACCGACCCTCGCCGGTCTATTTTGACATCGGCGAACAGCCCTGTGCCGAACAGCGCGCGCAGCGACTGATCGACCGTCGCCGGGCTGTAGGCATCACCGACCGCAAAACGCAGGTAGGAACGAACCGTTTCCGGCTCGACCCGCTTGTTTCCGGTCACCTGAATGTCACGAATACGTCCATCCTGAGCCATCGCAGCGGGCATGCGACCCGAGGCGACATCAGGAAGAACAGCTCCCACGGCGATTGCGGCTGTCAGAAGACAGCGCACTCCCCACGACCACTTGGTCCGAACGATTGGCATTCTCTAGGTCTGCCCTTCGGTTCGCCGATCCCCCATTGCATTCGCGAGTGCCCGTCGGCGTCGGGCCGTCGCTTCAGTGGGCCATTACGCCGGCCTCTCTTGGTACAAAGTCGTCTCGCTAGGCCCATGCGACGCGCACGGAAATCCCATGATCCAGACTAGCTTTCTTAACGATTCAGACAACCACATGGAAGTGGCAAGAATGCCCCACTCGCCCAATATCCAAAGGGCTTAGCGGGGCATCCGTCATACTTTGATCAAGATTCAGCCCAGGCCCAGCTTGCGCATGAAGTCGCCCAGCAGGGCTGCGACCATCATGGTGGCGAGAAGCGCCATGCCGATCTTGAAACTCAACTCCTGCTTGCGCTCGTCGAGCGGTTTCCCGCGCAACCCCTCGATCGCGTAGAAGACGAGGTGGCCGCCGTCGAGCATCGGGATGGGCAGAAGGTTCATGATCCCCAGCATGATCGAGAAGACGGCCATCCAGTGCAGCAGGCTGGCGATGCCCGTCCTGCTCGCGTGGGCGGTCATCTCCGCGATGGCGATGGGGCCGCCGATCTCGTTCTGGCGCTGACCGCTGAAGACTTTCGCGATAGCCCCGGGAAGCTTCGGGATGGAGGTGATGATCTGGGTCGAGACGTAGCTCGTCTCGCGCGCCGCCAGCGCCATCGACTCCGTAAGGCTATGTTGTTCCTGGCGCCAGTTGGTCGGCGAGGTGTTGCGCTTGATGCCGATGGCGCCGACTTTCAGTTTGTTGCCGATGGGATCCGTGATCTCGCGCAACTCCGGCGTCACCGTGATGACGTAGGTCCGCCCGCTACGGTCCACCGTGAAGGCCAGCGGCTTGTCCGGGCTCTGGCTGACGATCCGCTGCAGGTCCGAGAACCGGGTGATGTCGCTGTCGTCGATCTTCTTGATCGTATCGCCCGCCTGGATGCCCGCGCGTTGGGCCGCGCTGCCCGGCAGAACTTCGTCCACGACGGCGGAGGTCCCGTACGTCCCGAACACCCAGAATGTCGCCACATAGATCAGGAATGCGGAGACGATGTTGAAAGCCGGCCCGGCCGCCACGATCGCGGCGCGATGCCGCAACGGCTTCGTCTGGAAGGCACCGGCCTTCTGCTCCCGCGACATGCCGTCCAGCGCATCACGGGACGGAGCGCTCGCCGCGTTGGCGTCGTCTATGAACTTGACGTAGCCGCCGAGCGGGACCCAAGCCAAGCGCCACCGCGTGTTGTGGCGGTCCGTCCAGCCGAAGATCTCCTTGCCGAAACCGATCGAGAAGGCCTCGACCTTGACGCCGCACCAGCGCGCCACGAGGAAGTGCCCAAGCTCGTGGATGAACACCACGATCGTCAGAACGGCCAGGAAAACGGCTGGCACGTAAAGGAAATTTGCAATAGCGCTCAAGGCATTGCTCCAGATTAAGACGCAACTCACGTCGCTGTCGGTTGTCCGACCGGCGACCGTGAAGTGCGTCAACTTGCACATCCATGTCCCAAGTCGCCCGTAAGGGCAACCCTCGAGCAGCAATCGCCGTGCCAAAGCGTTGGAGTGATCGGCCTGCGAATGCGTCGCCGACGCGCGGGTCTCGCGGACGACGGGTCACGAAAGAACGCATCGGAATTGAGCAGATTCCATGACGCATCGCTGCATTGGCCCGGCTGCCGCCAAGGAAGCGGAACGAAAATCCGCTTGCATCGAACTGGCTGCGGTTGGACTGTCTCGTTCTGCAGGCGCCAAGCGCCGTCCCCGATTCAGACAGAGGCCTTGCCATGAGTTCCGCCCTCGTTCGACGCATGGACAGCCGTCCGGCCCAGTCACAAGCTGCCGAGACGGCGGTCGCCGGCCCCGGCATGTATCCCGCCGTGCGCATGCGGCGCAACCGTAAGTCGCAGTGGTCACGCCGGCTCGTCGCCGAGAACGTGTTGAGCATCGACGATCTCATCTGGCCGATATTTCTCGTGGACGGCGGCGAGCGCCGTGTGCCCGTCGCCCACATGCCCGGCGTCGACCGCGTCAATATCGACGAGGCGGTCGCGGAGGCGGAAAAGGCTGCGGCGCTGGGCATCCCCGCCATCGCGCCGTTCCCTTATGTGGACAAGCCGCTGCGCGACCCGACGGGTAGCGAAGCCGTCCGTGCCAACAACTTGATGTGCCGCGCAATTCGCGCAATCAAGACGGCCGTGCCCAACCTGGGCATCATGGCGGACGTGGCGCTCGATCCTTATACCAGCCATGGCCATGATGGTGTGTTGGACGACGCCGGCCGCGTGCTCAACGAGGACACCATCGCGATCCTGTGCGGCCAAGCCCTGGCGCTTGCCGACGCCGGTGTCGATTGCGTGGCGCCGTCGGACATGATGGACGGCCGTGTCGGCGCACTCCGGGCGGCCCTGGACAAGGCCGGCTACCTCGACGTGCAGATCCTCTCCTACGCCGCCAAGTACGCATCCGGCTTCTACGGCCCGTTCCGCGACGCCATCGGCACCAATGCGACGCTGATCGGCGATAAACGCACCTATCAGATGGATCCTGCCAACACCGACGAGGCCCTGCGCGAGGTCGCCCTGGACATCGCTGAAGGCGCCGACATGGTCATGGTGAAGCCAGGCATGCCTTACCTCGACATCGTGCGGCGGGTGAAGGACGCGTTCCATGTGCCCACCTTCGCCTATCAGGTGTCGGGCGAGTACGCGATGCTCAAGGCAGCCGCATTGAACGGCTGGCTCGACGGCGACCGCGTGATGATGGAGAGCCTGCTCGGCTTCAAACGCGCCGGCTGTGACGCCATCCTGACCTATTTCGCGCCGGAGGCGGCGAAACTATTGAAGGCCAACGCCTGAGCGGCCTCGCACACCTCGCCGTCATGGGCGCGTCCCGTCAATTTCGGACGGGGGCGCGCGTCCTGGTGGCCGCAGGCCTCTGTCTTCTCGTGGCAGGTTGCGGAGGCGGCGTCGATCCGGGTGAAGCACGCGTGTGTCGGCAGGTCGTCGCCGCGCTCCATATCGGCGCAGACCGTATCACGATCGATCGCGCCACCCCCGCATCCGGCGTGTCGCGGACACGGGGCGGGGTACGCGAGAGCGGCGTCGCGATCACTTACAGCGTTGCCCGGACGAACGGACGGACCCGGCGCGGGGGCATCGTGTGCCGTTTCGAGGCCGGCCACGATCCAGCCAGCGCCGCCTCCCATTTGCGCGTCGTGGATACGCCGCGGGGGCGTCTGGCGTCCGCTCGCATCTACATGCTCAAGCGTTACTGGCTCGAGACCCCCGATGCATTGGCGGCGGATCCCGAGCCGGTCGCCGGCGCTTCGACCGCCATCCCGCTTCCGCGAACTGCGGCGATTGCCGTGCAGAACGGGCTGGCGGCACTCCCCCAGATCGCCATCTATGCCGTCCTTTCGGCGGCTTACGCCCTGGTCTATGGCCTCGCCGGTCGCGCTAACCTCGCCTTTGGGGATTTGGCGGCGATGGGCGGTTATGGTGCGCTCGTGGGCCTCGTTGCCGCGGGAGGCGCGCAGCGCGGGGCAATCGCCCTTCTGCTGGCCCTGGCGCTGGCGGTCTGGTGCGCGGGCGCCATCGCCGCTTGGTTCGGCCGGCGCGTGTTTCTCCCCGTGCGGCGCGACCTCGGCCAAGCCCCGCTGATCGCCAGTGTCGCGCTGGCCGTGACCATCGCCGAGGCGACACGGCTCCTCCAGGGCGATAAGGCACATGCCGTTCCGCCTCTTCTGTCCGAGCCGGTGGCCGTCGTCCGGGCCGGGGACTACGTGGCGACGACGACACCGATGTCTCTGTTGGTGGCGGCTTTCGGAGGTGCTGCGGCGATGGGTGTTCTCGCGCTCGTGGCTCGCACGCCCTTCGGTCGTCGCTGGCGCGCCGCTGGCGACGATCCGTCCACGGCTGCGCTCCTTGGTATCGACGTCGCGCGCCTCGCGTTCGAGACCTGCGCGCTCGCCGGGGCGCTCGCGGGCATCGCCGGTGCCCTGTCGGCCGTGCAATTCGGTGGAGTCGCGCAGGGCACCGGGCTGGTCCTGGGGCTCAAGGCGCTCATGGCGGCGATCCTCGGTGGTCTGGGCTCCCTCCCGGGCGCGGTCACCGCCGCGATTCTCATTGGTGTGTTCGAGACGGTCTGGGCCGCGCTGGTTTCGATCGAGCATCGCGACGCCGCGCTTTTCATCGTCCTGACCGTTCTCCTGGTCCTGCGTCCGGGCGGCATTCTCGGCCGTCCGGAACTCGAGCCGCGCCGCTGAGAACCCCGCTCATGGCGCCCGGCGAGGCGATCCGGCTTGCCCGTTGCCGGGAAGCGTGCACCATGGCCGCAGAATTCGAAACCGGAGGAGCCCCATGAAGCTAGGAATGTTGCTGCGCTACGGCGGCGAGGTCGGCGGTCCCGACACAGATCTCGTTCAGGAAGCGGAGCGGCTCGGCTACGATCAGGTGTGGCAGGGCGAATCCTACGGCATCGACAGCGTTTCGCCGATCGCCTGGACGCTCGCGCGCACGTCGAAGATCAAGTGCGGCACCGGCATCATGCAGCTTCCCGCGCGCACGCCGGCCTGCGCCGCCATGACCGCAATGACTATGGACGCCATGTCGAACGGCCGCTTCCTGATGGGCCTGGGCCCGTCGGGACCGCAGGTGGCGGAGGGCTGGCATGGCGTGCCCTACGGCAAGCCGCAGGAGCGCATGAAGGAGTACATCTCCATCGTGCGCAAGATCTTCGCCCGCGAGGAGGCGCTCACCCACACCGGGGAGCACTACCAGATCCCCTACAGCGGGCCGGGCGCGACGGGGCTGGGCAAGCCGCTCAAGACGATCATGAAGCCCGATCGCGGCATCCGTATCTACACGGCCGCCATCGCACCGGCCGGCCTGCGCACGGCGGGCGAAGTGGCCGACGGCGTGCAGCCGATTTTCATGATCCCCGAAAAGGCGGACGTCGTGACGAAGCCGGTGCTCGAGGGCATGGCGAAGGCCGGGCGTGGGCAAACACTCGAGAACTTCGACATCACGCCGTTCGTCAAGGTGTCGATGGGCGACGATCTCGAGAAATGCCGTGATGCGCTGCGCCCCGAGATCGCCCTGTATGTCGGCGGCATGGGGGCACGCTCGAAGAACTTCTACAACGACTACGCCAAGCGGCTCGGCTTCGAGGAGGCTGCGGTCAAGATCCAGGATCATTTCCTCGCCGGCCGCCGCAACGAGGCGATGGCGGCGATCCCCGAGCGTATGATCGACGAGTTGGCGCTGGTTGGCACGCCGGACCGCATCAAGGCCCGGCTCAAGGACTGGAAAGCGGCGTCGAAGGGCGGTGCGGTCGGCACGATGCTGCTCTCGGGCGCGACCAAGGAGATCCTCCGCATCGCCGCCGAAGCCGTAGCCTGACGCTCGGCAGGATCACGCAATTCCGCGATCGGGGCGAGGCGCCGTTCTCACTCCGATTGCGATGTGACCATGAGTGTCATCTGCCGCAGCATCACGCTCGGCGCCATGTAACCGCTCATGCGGTCCACTTCCTGTCCCTCGCGCATCAGCACGATGGTGGGCAACGTCTGGACGGGAGACGCGAGGCCGAGCCGCCGCTCGTCGATGCGTGTGATATCCACGAACCGCATGGGTACCGCGCGCGACGGCGTACTGCTCTCGTAGAGCGGCCGGATATTCTGGCGAACAAGATCGCAGACCACGCAGTTGCGGACTTCGAGCACCAGGAATTCCAGGCGCGGCCCCGGGGTGGGGACGCTGTCGTCGCGCGCTGCGCCCAGCGGCGGTACGCCCAGCCCGAGGATCAGGAGAAGGCCGGCGAATACGATGCGTGCGGTCCGCATGTGATTGTGTCCGTGCTACGCGAGCCCACTGCATTCGGCTCAAACTTTAGGCAAAACGTAGCAATTGCGTGCGTGCGCGGACAGTCCACTCTTACAATGGCGTTAACGTCCGCACGATCCCGGCACACTCAGACGAAGGACTGCGGATTTAGAGAGCCCAGGAACAGCACGATCCCGAGCACCAGTACGGCGAGTGATCCCCCGATGCCTGCCGCCAGACGGACCCGTGTCGCCCAGGGGGAGGAACCGCCCCCGCCGAGTCGCGCGGCAAGCTCGCGCGAGCCCACGGCGATCGCTGCCAGGAACGAAACGGTGATGGCCGTTCCGAGCGCCATCGCGAACGTCGCGAAGATGCCGGCCCACAGCAGGCCTTGGCTGATGGCGAATCCCAGGATGAACACCGCGCCGGTACATGGCCGCAAGCCTACCGCCATCGAGATCGCGAGCGCGCGTGACCAGGACCAGCCGCTCTCCAACTGCCGCGGATCGGGCATGTGCGCATGCGCGCAGCACGCGTCGTGGTGATGGTGGCCGTCGGCGTCGTGATGATGCCCGTGGTCGTGAGGCCCGCAGCAGGCGTGCCCATGAGCGTGCGCGTGATCGTGATGGTCATGGCCGCTGGCTGTCGCCACCTGAGGGCGCCTGCTCTCCATCCAGTGCAAGCGGGCTTTGCGCAGTTGCTGCCAGAGCAGCACGGCGCCGAGAAGAGCGACGATGCCCCAGCTGATCGTCTCCAGCCAATCCTCCGTCGCCTTGCGAGCGAGGCCGGAGGCCTGAAAGACGATCACCAGAGCGCCCACGAGCAGGATGGCCGACAGGGCCTGGAAGAAGGCCGACAGAAACGAAAGCGCGATGCCGCGCCGCACCGTCCGCTCGTTCGCGAGGACATACGAGGAGATGATCGCCTTGCCGTGACCGGGCCCCGCCGCGTGCAGAACCCCGTAAGCGAAGCTCAGCGCCGCCAGAAGGATGGCGGCGGTGAGCGGCTCACCCGTCTTGATCTCGCGCAGCGTTCGCGCGAGCTTGCGATTGTACTCACCTTGCCGCGTCACCACCCACTGATAGAAGCGGTCGACGAGGCCCGGCTCGGCAGCGGGAGCCGGCGCGCGCTGAGCCGTGATCGCGGGAGGCCGCGGCCCGACGCTGTCCTGGGCCGAAGCCATGCTCACCAGCCCACCCAGTGCGATCAAGAGGGCGACGAGGGTGCCAACCAGCGTCTTGGGCGTCATGAGCGCGGACCGCATGCGATTTTCACCATCCGTGCCGCCGACGCGCCGAAGTTCTGGGTGCCGAGTTGGGTTGCGAACGCCTCGCCGAGTTGCTGAGCCTCTGCGGCCTGCTTCTCCGCGTCCTTCACGTCGATACGGCATCCGGCGGGTGCGCCCGGTCCCAGTTTTATGGCATCTTTCGTCTTGGCCCATTCGAAGGCGATGAAAAACGAGGCGTCATAGACGCCGAAGCTGAAATTCGGCGCATCGACGAGGACGGGCTGCTTCAAGGGCAGCGTGAAGTGCAGGGTCAAGACCTTGGGCGTCGCCCCTTTGCCCTTTTCGTCCGCCTTCTCGCTGCCGAAGATCAGGGCGCCCATCCGCGCCATCAACCCGTCCTTCTTCTGGGGCTGTTGGGCTGCCCCCTCGCCCGTGCGCGGCAGCACGTCGACCTTGGGCTCGCCCTCTGGATCCGGCGGCGCATCACGGTGCTCGAGCCAGTAATCCTTGGGCGCTTCGAGCGCGAGGCGCGCCTCGCCGAGTTGCGCGTTCGTGAAGTAGCCGAACTCCTTCAGCCCCTCGATGTTGACCTTGGCCAGCTCGGCCAGTTCTTCCCGCGAGTAGACGCCATCCTTGTTGGTGTCGAGGTCCTGGATGGCCATCGCCGTATAGAACTCGTCGAAGGTCCATGTATGCCGGAAGCCGGAAATGCTCCCGCCTTCGAAGAGCACCGTCGTCTCGGCGGTCACCCACACGTGCGGGTGGGCCGCGCCGGGGCCGGCCGTACCTGCGGCGAGGGCCAGCGCCAGGCTCGCCCCGAGGATTTTGCGCACGTTCATGGAATGGGCCCCCAACCAGCCGACTCGTATTGCCGTCCAGGCATCCCCTCCGGTCTCCGAAAATTATGGCGACTCGCGGGCGCGATACCCATTGATATGGGGCAGCGCGGCACGGCGACAAGCTAGCGGCGGACAATGTTCGGCGCCGCGCGATGGTGTGCCGCAGTTCTGACGCAAGCCGCGCGCAGTCTCACCTGTCGTTCGACGTTCCAACAGGAGTTCCGGCCCGGGCCGATATGAGCAAGCTGACGCACTTTCCACTTTGCCCCCTGTCGCGGTCCATCCGCATTCTGCTTGCCGAGAACGGGATGACCTTCGATCTCGCGGCTGAGAATCCATGGGAATGGCGTGCGCAGTTCCTGGCGCTCAACCCGTCGGGCGATCTGCCCGTGCTGGAACTGGACGACGGCCTCGTCTTGGCGGGGACCTACGCGATATCCGAGTACGTCGGCGAAGTGGCCCGTGCGGCGCCGCCGGACGACCGCCAGGAGGATCCGTTTCCGGGCTCGCTCGAGGACCGGGCGGAGGTGCGCCGTCTCGTCGACTGGTTCCATCGCAAGATGTTCCGGGAGGTCACGCGCGAGTTGCTGGAGGAACGCGTCTACGGGCGGCTCGATGCCGAGCGCAAGGCCCAGCCCCCCGACGCCGCCATGCTGCGCGCAATTCGGGCCAACCTGCGTTATCACATGAGCTATGTCAGCTACCTCGCCGATCAGCGCCACTGGCTCGCCGGCGATGCCATGAGTTTCGCCGACATGGCGGCGGCGGGGCATATTTCCGTTCTCGACTATCTCGACGAGATCAGATGGGATGCCCATCCCCATGCCCGGGAGTGGTATACGAGAATGAAATCGCGCCCGTCCGTGCGCCCGCTTCTGGCCGATCGCGTCAAGGGGGTGCCGTCCGCGGCGCACTACGCGGACCCTGATTTCTGAAGGATCGATGCGCCCGTCGAGCGAGCCCAGCCATCCCCCCCCCGTCGGACTGCGCCGAGCCGTCTTGCGCGAAGCCGAGGCGCTCGGGTTCGATGCGGTGGGTATCGCACGGGTCGATGACCTCGGTGAGGCGCCGGGCCATCGCCTGAAAGCCTTCCTCGATACCGGTGCGCACGGCGACATGGACTGGCTCGCCGCCCATGCCGAGCGCCGCAGCCATCCGCGCCGGTTGTGGCCGGAGGCGCGCACGGCCATCATGCTGGGCATGAGCTATGCGCCGGAGCGTGATCCGTTGGCCGTTCTGGAAACGCCGGATCGGGGCGCGGTCTCGGTGTATGCGCAAGGCAAGGATTACCACGAGATCGTCAAGCCGCGTCTGAAGCAGCTGGCCCGGGCGGTCGTTGCGCTTGCGCCGGACAGCGGTGTCAAGGTGTTCGTCGATACGGCGCCACTGATGGAAAAGCCGCTCGCCGCGCTCGCCGGACTGGGCTGGCAGGGCCGTCATACGAACCTCGTCTCGCGAACGCACGGCTCCTGGCTGTTCCTCGGCGCCATCATCACCACGCTCGAGATTACGCCGGATGCCCCCCATGCCGATCGCTGTGGCCGCTGCCGGCGCTGCCTCGACGCCTGCCCCACCGATGCCTTCCCCGCCCCCTACCGGCTCGATGCGCGACGCTGCATCGCCTACCTGACCATCGAGCACAAAGGCCCGATCGCACGCGAATTCCGATCACGGATGGGCAATCGCGTGTTCGGCTGCGACGACTGTCTCGCGGTCTGTCCGTGGAACAAGTTCGCCGCCGAGGCACGCGAGATCCGCCTGCATCCGCGTGTCGAGACGTCGAACCCGCCGCTGGTCGAATTGCTCGCCCTCGACGACGCCGCTTTCCGGGCGCGATTCGCCGGAACGCCCGTCAAGCGCACCGGCCGCGACCGCTTCATGCGCAACGTGCTGATCGCGGCGGGCAACTCCGGTAATCGGATGCTGGCTCCCCAAGTCGTGGCCTTGCTCGACGATCCATCGCCGCTGGTGCGCGGCGCGGCGATCTGGGCAACGGCTCGCCTCGTATCCACTGAAGAGCTTCGGGGGCTGGCCGCGATGCGCCGGCGGGCCGAAGTCGATACGGCCGTTCGGGAGGAATGGAATTTGGAGTTGCCGGAATGAGCCATCTTCTCTGCCTGGGCCTCGGCTATTCCGCCCGCGCCGTCGCCTTGTGCCTGGCGCGCGACGGTTGGGCGGTCAGCGGCACCGGCCGAGACGCCGCCGGCCTTGCGCGCATCGCGGAGGCTGGGTGGCGGGCGATACAATTCGACGGCACCGCCGCCTCGTCCGGTCTGACAGAGGTACTCGGCACGGCGACGCATGTGCTCGTGTCCATTCCGCCCGACGCTTCCGGTGATCCAGCACTTCGCGCGCTTAGCGACGCCTTTCATCGCGCAACTGCTCTGCGTTGGATCGGCTATCTCTCGACCGTCGGCGTCTATGGCGATCATGCGGGCCGTTGGGTCGACGAGTCGACGCCGCCGCAACCGGTCTCGCAGCGCAGCCGCTGGCGTCTCGCGGCGGAGAAGGAATGGCTCGACCTTGGCGCGGCCCGAGGCCTCTCCGTCCAGGTGTTCCGGCTTGCCGGCATCTATGGGCCGGGCCGCAGCGCCATCGATACCGTTCGCGCGGGCACTGCACGCCGCATCGTCAAGCCTGGCCAGGTTTTCAACCGCATTCACGTCGACGACATCGCCGCGACCGTGATCGCGGGAATGGCGCATTCCGACGCGACCGGCCTCTTCAACGTCACGGACGACGAACCGTCTCCGCCCCAGGATGTCGTCGCATTCGCGGCGGCCCTGCTTGGTGTCGCGCCGCCACCCGAGATCCCCTTCGAGTCCGCCGAGCTGTCCCCGATGGCGCGTAGCTTCTACGGCGAGACGAAGCGCGTGGCCAATGCGCGCATCAAGCGCGAACTCGGCGTAACACTCCGTTATCCGTCGTATCGTGAGGGCCTGACCGCGATCGCGGACGCCGGCAATTCCTGACACAATTCATCCGACGTTCAGCCCCTGACCGTGAAGCCGCCGGAATGTGTGCGGACACTCCTCTGCGTGGTGGTTCGAGACTTCAGCGCGACGGGAGCAGTCCATGGCCGGAGCGGCACGTGGCTTGATGGCGGCAGGCATCGTATTGACAGGGATCGCATTGGCAGTCGCTCCCTCCGTCCGCGCGCAATCGAACGCGGCTCATGATCTCGCGCAGCGGTTCGCCGTCGATGCCGAGAAATCCGAGCGGCACGAGCAGACCCGGGAGAAGGCGCGCATCGAGGCACTGCGCAAGCAGGAGGAGAACGACATGCTGGCGCGCGCGCATGCCGAGGCTCAGGCCCGGCGCGCGGCCATGGAAGAGGCGCGCCGGGCGCAGGAGGCCGCCGAAGCCACGCGTATCGCGGGCGAGGCGCGGCAGAAAGCGGAGGAGGCGCGTCGCATCGCAGCCGAGAAGGCAGCGGCCGAGGCGGAGCGCGTGGCGCTCGAGAAGCGTCGGCAGGAGGAGGCAGCGCGTCTCGCGGAAGCCGCCCGCCATGCCGAGGCGGAAAAGCGTCGCACGGCCGTCATCGCGGCGGAGAAGGCGATGGCGGACGCCGAGCACAAGCGCATGGCGGACGAAGCGGCGGCTCGGGAACGCCGCAGGGCGGAACTTGTCGCGCAGCGCGATGCGGAAACCCGCCGTTTGACCGAGACGCTGCGTGCGGCCCGCGAGCGCCGCGTTCGCCACGAGACGACCGCAACGATGCCGCCGGTGGCTCCGGCGCCATCGGTCGACAGGGCCCCTGCGGGCGAGACGCTGCCCGTCTTGGCGAGCGGCGACAAGCCCTTCGGCGAGCGCGCCGCGCTGGGTGGTCCCGCTGTCCCCGCCGAAGCCATCAGTCCGGATGCCGTGACTGTTCTCATCATGATGCAGCCGGGCCATCGCGGCATCCGCCGCCACAGCAAGACTGCCGATCCCGTGCTCTGTGGTGCCGGTGGATGTTATGTCAGCAACGGTGCCGACGCGGAGGCGATGTTCTATCCCGGTCACCGTGCGCTGGGCCTGCGCCGGACGCTCTCGGGTCGCGCGGGGGCTTGCAAGAACACGCTGGGCTGCGTGTTTCGCGGCGTCGATCTTGCCGTCCTGCATCACTTCCTTCAGCCGGTTGACATGCGCCTCGTGCGTCACGACCGCCGCGAAGGGCACTTCATCGAGCGCGACTCGCGGTGCCGCATGGACGGGCCGCGTCTGACCTGCGCCGAGCCGGTCATGTCCTCGGATTACGTCATGTGGCTGGTGCCGGAGGCGCTTGCGGCACGCGTCGGGCCGGGGGTGCTCGAGCAGGCGCTGTGGGACGGCTTGGGAGACGGTGCTACAACCGGACCCGTCAGCTTCCGCAACTGAGCATGTGCACGGCGTGCGGCATTCGGTTCCCGTTGCACGTTTCCTGCGGCTCTTGACCCTGTCGCATGGCCGGGAACAGTATCGGCGCCCCACCATCGATCAGAGGACGCCATGCGCGACGATGCCGGATCCGAGCTGACACCCGAAGAGTCGCGCGATCTGCGCCGGCTCGCGGGGTTCATGGTGCCAGCCTCTGCCCGGCACGAGGTGCCCGGCGCCGATGACGACGCGATTTTCGCCGACATCGTCCGCTCCCTTGGACGCGACCGTGACGCCGTGCGCAAAGCGATCGCGCAGGTGCGGGAGGCGTCGGGTGGCCATTTCGCCGACCTCGCCGATGCCCGAGCCGAAGCGATCGCGATGGCGTACCTGAAGAAAGGCGGCGGCGTCGTAACCGCGCTCGGGCGGGCCGTCCTGCAATGCTATTACCGCGACGACCGTGTGATCAGGTCGCTCGGCCTCGAGCCGCGCGCCCCGTTCCCGAAAGGCCATGTCCTGGAGCCCGGGGACTGGTCTCTGCTGGATGCCGTGCGCAGCCGGCCGCGTATGTGGCGCGACCTCGACGGTAAAGGGGCCTGACATGGCGAGCAATTTCGATCCCGCGACCGCGCGTCCTACCGACGAGATGGTCGACGTCCTCATTATCGGCTCGGGCGCCTCGGGCGCAGCCGTTGCCTGGAGCCTCGCCGATACCCGCATGCGGATCCTGTGCCTTGAGCAGGGCGACTGGATCAAGCCGACGGAGTTTCCGAGCAACGGGCGCGACTGGGAAGCGCGCCGCTTCGCCGATTTCGACATCAGCCCGAACCGGCGCGGTCGCGACACGGACTATCCCGTCAACGACGACAACTCGCCCATGAAGGTGGCGAACTTCAACGGCGTGGGCGGCGGCACGGTGCTCTACACGGCGCACTTCCCGCGAATGCACCCGTCCGATTTCAAGGTGAAGACGCTGGATGGCGTGGCCGACGACTGGCCGATCGATTACTGGACGCTGGAGCCTTACTTCGCCGAGAACGATCGCATGATGGGCGTCGCCGGGCTTGCCGGCGATCCCTCCTATCCCGCGCATCAGCCAACGATGCCGCCGGTGCCGCTCGGCAAGACGGGCACGCGCTACGCGCAAGCGATGAACAAGCTCGGCTGGCATTGGTGGCCCTCCGACATCGCCGTGGCCACCACGGAGTACGACGGCCGCGCCAAGTGCATCAATCTCGGTCATTGCACGCCGGGCTGCGCGCAGGGCGCCAAGGCCAGCGTCGACATCACGTATTGGCCGCATGCGATCCGTGCCGGTGTCGAATTGCGCACGCGCTGTCGCGTCCGCGAGATCACGACGAACGAGAAGGGCATGGCTTCCGGTGTCGTGTACTACGATCCCAACGGCGTCGAGCGCTTCCAGCCGGCAGAAGTCGTGATCGTGGCGGCGAACGCCGTTGGCACGGCACGCCTGCTGCTCAACTCCGCCGCGGGCCGGTTCCCCAACGGGCTTGCGAATTCGTCGGATCTCGTCGGCCGGAACCTGATGGTTCACCCCTGGCCTCAGGTGTACGGCTACATCGAAGAAGAGGTGGACGGCGATCGCGCGCCGATGACGGTGATGTGGTCGAAAGAGTTCTACGAGACCGATCGTTCACGCGGCTTCGTGCGCGGTTACACACTGCAATTCGCGCGCGGCACGGGCCCTGCCAACGAGGCCGTGACCAGCATGGCCGCCGGCCGTCTGCCCTGGGGCGCAGAGCATCACGACGTCTACCGGACGCTGCTGTACCGTTCGTTGCGTGTCGGTGTCGCCTGCGAGGACCTGCCCGAGGCGCATAACCGCGTCACGCTGGATCCCGTGCTGAAGGACAGTCATGGCATTCCCGCTCCCCGGATCGACTACACGGTGAGCGAGAACACGCGCGCCATGATGGAGCATGGCATCGCGCGATCGGTCGAAATTCTAAAGGCGGCGGGCGCCGTTAAGATATTTCTGCCGCAGCCGGGTGTGCTGAACAGCCCGGGGCATCTGCTCGGCACGGCACGGATGGGGCGTGATCCCGAGCGCTCGGTGGTCAATGAATGGGGCCGCGCGCACGACGTGAAGAATCTCTTCGTCGTGGATGGCAGCGTCTGGGTGACGTCGGGCGGCGTGAACCCCACGTCGACCATCCAGGCGATCGCGCTCTACATTGCCGACAACATCAAGGCACGGTTGGCCAACCTGTTCGATTGATGCCGATGGCGCGGTGCCAAGGTCAAGCGGCGTCGCGCGATCGCCGAAAGTGCGGGACAAGTCCAGTAAGTTGGTGGCTTCATCGCGCGGCCGTCACACGGGTCAGCTTCAGTCCGTCGAATATCGCATCGCCGGTGATCAACTCCTCCGAGGCCGAGCGTGCATCGTGGAACAGGCGCACCATCTGCGCTTCGCATCCCTCGTGCAGGATGACGTCGAAATCGACCGCGAACTGCCGCCACTGGTCCATGCGTCCCGCCAGCATCTCGGTTTCGCCCAGCGGTTTTGCCGTGTTGTGGAAGAGGCAACGCACGTCCCACTGCAATCCACGCTTTGCCACGATCGAGCCCTTCACGCGTCCCTCGAGGCGGTAGCGACCCGGCGCCAGAACGACCACTTGCCTGACCACCGGAAAGCGCACGCGGCCATCGACGAGCTTGATGTGCAGGTAACGTCCCGGCGCCCCATTGGGCTTACGGGTGAATGCGGCGATGGCGTTCGTTCCCGCTAGAATGCGCCAGTCGAAAGACACCCCGCTGGGCTCTTTCGCGAAGTCCGGGTTCGTCAACAGGCCGAGACCGGACAGTTCGTCCGGGGACAGCATGCTCAGCCAGGCCGCATACGCGAGATCCACGAAGCCTTTCCCGAGGAAAGTATCGATGAGGATCGATCCCTCGAAAAGGGTGGTGGGCGCGCCCGCGCTCTTGATGGCGGCGAGCAGGGGCAAGCCGACCCGGAAATCGTGCATGGCCGCGGGGAAATTCTGGTAGAACAGCGCCCGCCAGGAGGGCTTGGCTGCCAGATGGCGGGCGATGAGGTCGCGCCCCGTCTGGGTGGCCGCGATCGTGGCCACATAGCCCATGACGGGGGGCGCGAGTTCCGGTCTCGTCCGCAGTATGACGTCCGCGTAATCCATGGCGACGGCAGCATCGTTGCGCGCCACGCTGTCGTTCAGCAGCCAGAAGGCGGCGATCGTCTCGCGCCGCGAGCGGCGAACCGCTTCCTGCATGTTGGCGCGCGTCTTGTCGACATCGTCGGAAATCTCCCCGAGCAGCCGATGGGCCGTGGCGTTCAGGGGAGCGACGCGCAGGGCACGGGTTGCCAGGTCGCGAATGACGGCACGCAACCGCTCCCGCTCGCCGGCGTCGGCCGCCACCGGCGTCGCGGCCGGCGCCGCCGCCTCTCTGGCCGGATCCGGATCGCCGCTCTTGGCCGGTCCTGTCCCACCATCGCTGGTAGTCTCGACTGCCTCACCGACGAGTTTGAGAAGATCGGCGCGCGCCCGCTCGGCTTTCGCGATCAGTGCGGCGGGATGTTCGGGGGACAGTCTCAGAGCCAAGTCGGGCGACGACTTGGCGATGGATGCGGGCAGGCTCGTCGTCACGACCAGCCAGGAAAGCGACACCAGCACGACCGCGGCCGCGGCAAGACGCCTGGGGCGAAGCCGATCGTTCGACGGCTGGGCACCGGCCGCGTCGGTCCGCGCATCTGGTGGCCCCTCTCTTTGTTCATCGGAGGCACTGCGCTTGCGCGTCATGACCGCCTCAACCAGGTGCTCAGCTTGTTTCTGAGGTCGGCAAGGCGTCGTGGCATCTCGCTGCGTCGAACGGAAGTCGCCCCTGCGCTCCGCTGGCCCTGGAGTATGCCCTGAGCGCTCGGGCCACCCCGGTCGTGGCCTGCCCTCGGCTGCCGCGGGGCCTGCCTGTTCGGCAACGGTGAGCGTGTCGCGGATCGTTGCTCGAAAGCCGCATCGTAAGCGGCGCGCCGTTCGCTGGTCTTGAGATCGTCCCATGCGCGCGCGACCCGATTGGCCAGAACACCACGATCGAGCGAACCTGTGGGCTTTACATGCTCGGAGACGTCGGGATGCAGCCAGCGCATCAGCAACGCCATGTGGCGTCGCAACTCGGAGGACGTCGCCGACGGCTGTCCTCCCAGGATCCGATAGCTGTCTGAGGAATCGCTGAGGAGTATCTGCTCGACGAAGAAGCCGGCCGCCTCCTGCAGACGTGCTGCGGGTATGCCGCTGGACTTGCTGAGCTCTGCGATGGTGGCGGTTTCGCCGGCGGCGACTTCGAGAAGCGTTCCAACATCCTCGGGCAAAGGCAGCCGCCGCGCCGTACGTGCCATGTGCGGAGCATCCGCAATGGCGAGCGCGAGCTGCATGGCCCTTGGGAATCGCATCGCCTAGGCCGCCTCTTTTCCGCTGATCTGCTTGCGTTTGCCTCCCCCGTGGCCGTCCGAAACCGTATGGCCGTATTGATAGGCTTCGGCACCGTAACCGTAGCCGTAACCGTAGCCATATCCATAACCGTATCCGTAGCCTACGGCGCTGGAGTCGAACTTCGTCAGGACCGAGCCGATCAGATGGACGCGGCCGAGCTGCAGGCGACGCAGCGCGGATCGGATCATCCCGCGCCGTTGCTGTCCGGCTCCCACTACGAAGATCGATGCCGAAACGGCGCTGGAAATGAGCTGGGCGTCCGCGAGGCCGAGCATCGGCGGGGCATCGATCACGATGAGATCGAACACCTCCAGGCCGACCTTCACCAGTGAGAACATGCGCGTGCCGCCGAGAAGATCGGCCGCGTTCGGAGGCAGCGGACCCGATGCCATGAGCGCCAAATTGGGATAGGCCGTATCCTGGATCACCTCTGGCGGTGTGGAGGAGCCCGTCAGGTAGTTGCTCAGGCCCTGCGCATTGTCCATTCCGAGCTTGGTGTGCAGCGAGGGCTTGCGAAGATCGCCATCGATCAGCAGCACCTTCATGCCCATCGTGGCGAAGTGACGTGCGATGGCGATTGCCGTACTGGACTTGCCTTCCGCTGGCCCAGTACTCGTGACGGCGAGCGAGCGCGGCAATCCGGCCTCGGTCGAGAACTGGAGCGCCGTCGCCAGGCTTCTATAGGCCTCCGCCACGCCGGACCTGGGATCGTTGAGCTGCTCTTGGAATTCGTCCTCGCTGCCAGAGCGTGGGATGATGCCGAGCGTTGCCAGACCCGACAGCTGCTCGATGTCCTCCGGCGCGCGGACGCGGTCGTCCATGATCTCGAGCGCATAGGCGAGCCCCAAACCGGATCCGAGCCCCAGAATGATCGAGATCATGAGTGCGCGCACGAGATTGGGTTCCGACGGCGCTCCCGGCGTTATCGCGCGGTCGACGATGAAGATGTTGTTGGTTCCGGCCCCGCTCGCGATATCCACTTCTTTGAAGCGCTGCAGCAGGTTGTTGTAAAGACTGCGGTTGGTTTCCACCTCACGCTTCAAGATATTGTACTGAATACCTTTCTTCTGAAGGTCGAGCACCTTGTTGCGCAGATCGTCGATGCGCACCTTCATCTCGACTTCCTGGTTGAGCGCTGCCTCGTACGACGCCTTCAGCGAGGCTCGGATCGTCTTCACCTCGTTCGCCAACTGGCGGTCGATCTCCTTGATCTTGTTGGAGATCTGCATCATGTCCGGATAGCTGGGCTTGTAGGTCTGTAGCTTCTCCTCATACTCCGTCGCCAAGGCGTTGCGCCGCGCGCGCAGACCGTCGATCACGCTGTTGGTCAGTAGCTGCGGCAGATTGATCGCCTTCGCACTCTCGACCTGCTTCCACAGTTGTTCGCTTCGCACGCGGGCTGAGATGAGCTGGCCGAGCGCGGAATGGGCCGCAGCAAGATCCGTCTCGGCGATGCTCGCCTTCTCGTTGACCTCTACGATCCGCTCCTTCTCCGCGAAACTCAGTTGCGCCCGCTCGGATTCCTCGAGTCGGATCTTGAGCTGCTTGATCTGGTCCTCGAGGAACGTCTTCGCGTACGCGTTGGCCTGGAATCGCTTGTCCAGCCGCGAAGCCACATAGGCATCCGCATATGCGTTGGCGATCTTCTGCGATCGCACCGGGTCGGGGTCGGTGTAGCTGATGTCGACCAGCCGTGATCCGGGAACCGGATTCACCGCGACGGCGCTCATCACCCGGAACACCGCGCTCGCCTGCCGCGATGCCGCTGTCGGCTCTTCTGCGGGAGCAGGACGGATGAGGTCGACGATGGACCCCAGCAGTGATGCGCCATTCGGCTTCAGGAAATCCTCGTCGTCCTGCAATTGAAGTGAGGAAACCGCCCGCTCCGCGATATTTCGGCTCTTCAGCAATTCGAATTCGGTACGCAGGAAATCGGTCGAGAACGTTTCCGCCGGTGTCGATACGCCGCCGTCCACGATCTTGATCGACTCGCGATCGATCTGGACACGCACCACGCCCCGATAAAGCGGCGTCTTCATGAGAGTGCGGATGCCGCCGATGGCGACGAACGCAACCAATACGCTCAAGATGAGCCACTTGCGTTTGACGATCATGCGCACGTAGGCGGCGATCGTCTCGACGAGATTTCCGCTCTCGTCTGCGAGAGGTTGTCCGTAGCCTTGCGCCGCGTAGGCATCCCGGCTCAACGCCAGCGCCTCCGGCGCCGCGCGCGTCGGCAATGCGTCGCTGCCCGCTCCGTACCGGCCTGAATTCGATGGTAGGTCTTGCATTCAGAACACCCGGTCAACCATTGTCATATGTGCTGCTCGATTGCCGATCGCTCAAAGCAAGGCGAAGACGCTCGCCAGTGGCAGCAGCTTGATGAAATTGTTCCAGCCTTCCTTCATGGAGGCCTTGACGGCAACGAGCACGTCGCCAAGCTTGAGTAGGGGATCCTGGGTCTTGCCCTCGCGCAACACTGACACGTCAAAACGTGCGGCCGAACGTTTGCCGTTCTCCGTGCGAAGGATGAGGACAGTATCGTCGGCAATCGTGTCCATGCCGCCCGCCGTTGCGATCGCCTGCAGCAGGGTAATGCCTCCCTGCATCGGATAGACGCCCGGCTTCTTGACCTGTCCCTCGAGCGTGATGCGCTTGCTGTTGTATTCTTTTACGAAAACGCCCACCTGCGGGCTTTGTAGATACTTGGCGCCGAGCGAGCGCGCCAGGATCTGTTCGATCTCGCGGGGCGTCCGGCCCGTAGCCTCCACCTCGCCGACCAGTGGATAGTTGAACGTTCCGCGCTCGGAGACCTGCGCAGTCTTGGACAGCTCGGGCACCTTGAATACGGTGATCTCCAGAACGTCGAGCGGTCCGACTTTATAGGCGGTGCTGGTCGGGTTGCTCACGGAAGTCAGCGTGTCCGCGACCGCCTTCGTGCTGGTGACCGGCCGGCTGCCCGCCGGCTCTACCGCCGAACTGGTGAGCATCGCACTGGTGCCGACCCGATCAGGGGCATCGCCCGACAGCTCAACTGAAGAGCTGCCGCACGCGCTGAGCAAGAGTGAGCCCAGAACCGCCACCAGTGCCCCCGACTTGCGCATTCCGATCCCCACTTTGGACTTGCCCCGTGACATTCGGCAGAGCCGGTTGCTCAGTGGGCTTAATGTTTTTCAAAATACCCCAGGGGCGTGTGGCCACCAAGTGCCAAGCCTCTTCCTTACCCACTAATCGTTCCGCCGCTTGATAACCCTCCCACAGGTCTGGTCGTCGTGACGATGTATTATGAGCATCCGATGCAAGAAGATGGACAAGTCCGTCACCGATCATGCGCTCCGCCCAGTACTTGGGGCGGCGGCCGAACGCGCCGCGCAGGGAACCCGAGGTGACCTGCATCCAGACGCCACGTGTAG